>Ga0137312_1000001_pt1 | contig 60337 bp, 103 predicted proteins | sample EasRivERMZT133_2_FD_102296 | JGI IMG/M metagenome (GOLD analysis project Ga0137312, IMG submission 102296) | Soil microbial communities from meander-bound floodplain in the East River, Colorado, USA - East River MetaG ERMZT133_2 | ecosystem: Environmental > Terrestrial > Soil > Floodplain ...
ATGTTAGGGGGGGTGTAGATTTGGCGACCCCCCCTCCCCCCTTTTAAAAATAGTCAGAGACACAAAACTCAAGGAATCTCCTTCTTTTCTTTTCGATAAAGGCCTGAAACATTCTGGTCAACGATCTCATCAATTGCTTCTTCTATAGCTTTTGTTTGTAGCTCATCCGACAGTTCATCTGACACAACAGCAATCCTAGCTAGGAAGGACGGTGTATGGTAGCCGGCCGATCTATCAAATTCATACCATTCATCATAACTAGTGAAAGGATCATGAGGGTTGTCTATTGTTGTTAACATAGATCTCATCACACTATTCCTCCTCTCCACTAGTTGATGCATCAAGAGTACTGAGCGATACACCAAGTCTTTGTGCAACTTCTGCTCTTGTTGCACCTTGTGCTAGCAAGGAGCGAGCTAATGCAGTCTTAGATGCTGTCATCAATACTTGTCGTCTTGGTGTAGCTAGCTCTCGCACATTCTCAATGTCTGCCTTCTTAAGTATCTGAGATAGTACATTGTCGCTAACCGCACCTGCTTGTACTGCATTCCATTCTTCAGGTGTGAACTTAATCTTCTTTGATCTAACACCTACTACTGCACGAGCACGCTCTAACTCACGCCCTCTAATCTTCTTACGGGAGGACTCTTCTAAATTGGGGTGTTCTGCAAAGTGCGCTCGTGTGATGGTGTTGGCTATAGCCTGGGCCTTTCGTTCACGGGGGCGGTTACTAATGACTAATGAAAGCTTAGCCTTCAATGAATCAACTTCGTTCTTGTAGATCCTGGCTGCTGATGGTGAACGTTGAAGCAATGGTGTATTCAATGCTTCAAGCCTGGCAGTGTTAGCTAAGTTCTTTAACTTGTTAGAGTGATTAGCATACAGCACTTCCATTGGTGTACCAGAAGAAAGTGTGTGTGCATCCTCTGCTATGGCTAGCTTGTTTACTTTTCTAGTCTTGGGTACTAACTCGCCTGCTTTGTTGCGACGCTTCTTACCTGTAGGTACGGTAACCTTACGACCAGTGACCCTATCAACGGGCCCACCCTCTGACTGAGGACGATCCTTAAAGTCGGGGAACTTACGTATCTCAGACTTTTTCCTAGAGATTAAGGTAGATGCGCCCCTGTTTGCGCCTTCCTGATACTCTGCTTTAAGGGCAGCAATACCATTACGTTTCTTAGATAGCTGCCAATCAAGGCCGTGTTTCTCTGAGTCAATCACTACCATAGAATGACGGATAGCACGAACAAGATGGTCATGTGGCGCAAGCTTAAGAGTCATGTCTGTAATTAAGTTAGAGACATTACCCATCTCTTGATTCTTCTTGTCCACTGTAATCTTAGGAATTACTAGATTCCCATCTTTGTCTTTAGGAATCTTATAGATCTGAGGATCGAAGTCTTTCAACCCATCAAGTGGATCAGTAGCAATGAACTTGTTAGAATTGTTAGGAATGACAAGTACAGTATCACCATCAAAGTCGGCACCAGACAACACTTGTGCTGTGCTGTGATTAATACCAACAGCATCAATGGCTTCACCACCAATTAATTTCTGTCCTTCAGGATTCCTGTTATTAACTGTTAATCTAGGAATCTCAAATGTACCACCATGAGGATATCTAACAAGAACTACCTCTTCTCCATTGTTATAGTTAGGAGCATAGATCTCTCTCTTACCAAGGGTATCAAGAGGAAGGATGGCGTGCCAGTTTGATCTAGGTAAAGCGGCAGCTCTTAAGTGAACAGCAGCAGCATCTGCTTTGTCAGCAAACTTCTCAAGAAGAACCTTCTTAACTGTAGGATTGGTTAACTCCATGATGTCTTCAAATTCTTTTTGTTCACGCTCGAAGGTAACATCAAGTTGTTCTTTAGCCAACTTAGGACTCTGCTTTGAAAGCATCTGAGAAGAAAGACTTTCTGCCCACTTGTGCCAGTCACCCTGCTCGTTGACAAGATTCATAGCAGAGACATTCTTTTCGTTAGGTTGTCCTTCATTCTTAACAATCTGACGAACAACGGAACCAAAAGGATAGTCTGTATCTTCCTCAATCTCTTTCATAGCATCAAGTTTATTTCCTGTGTTCTTCTTATTAGTGTTGAACACAAGATCCACGCCATCAGGAAGGTTGTCCTTGTAGACAGCCATACCTTTCAGATAGTGGCCTTTACCTACTTGAATTCTAACTTGAGCATACCGATTCTTACCTAAAGTAAGATCTTTTGCGCCTTCTCGAACATAGATTACACCATCAGCTTCTGCTCCACCTTCATCACCATAACGAATCATTACTCGTCTTGGACTGACTGGAATTGGAGGATGATTAGTTAAACCCCACTGTCTTCCACCATCAGATGTAAAGGCTTGAATTTGTTTGATGTTGAATCGCTGTTCCCAGGCTTCTTTTTGAGTAACACCAGGAGGAACGAGTACTTTGTTGTTGGTATCGAAAGTGGTCCCAACCTGTGGTGATTTAAACTGATGAACCCGGTATCCTTCTTCTTCAAGGATAGCTACTGCAGCAGAAAGTTTTTGTTGACTTATACCTTTGGATTCTAAACCATCACCAATTGGAACATAGCTTTCTACACCACTACCAACATCAATTGGACTCTTAGTTTTCCAAGCTTCATCAACATGAGTCTTAAGCATGGCCGCTGTGTTAACGAGAATATCATTACGATCTTTAACACTAGGGTCTAAAAACGAACGGAAAGTAGTTTCAGGAACACCCATCGCGGCAGCCGCAGCTACACCAGACATACCCTTCTTATACTTTAACTCATGTGCACGTACAATGTTATCTTGCCTCTGTCTGTGAAGCTCAATGGTTTTTCTCGCACGAAGTTGTGTTGTGGAAGAACACCCTAACGCTTCTGCTCGTTCTTTCTCAGTAAGTCCTTGTTTTCTAAGATCCGCTTCAAGATCTAAGAAAGAAGGATTACGAGGCGTTCCTTCATTACCTCCACTACCCCAAGGATAACGACCAGAATGACGAGGAGTACCATAGTGAGCAAGATAGTCGTCTTCTTCAATAATCACAGGGCCTCCTTTATCATCTCGATCTGTTGGTCAAAATCAATAATGGTTTGCATAATAGAAACAATAAGTTCAGGAGGAGGTTCAAATTCTCTGATTTCCTCTCTTTGGTAGATCCTTAAAATGATTCTAATAGTAAACGGATCAACACCATACTCCAAACAAAAAAGAGCAGCGTAAATCTCAAGTTGTTTCTCAGAAGTAGCAGTTATGCCTGTTTTAAGATCGTGAATTCTTAATATGTTTCTCTTAAAACAAATAGTATCGGCTGTTCCAAAACAATTTTCTGAGAAAAATAAGACTTGTTCGCAAACCATCCTGTACCCAATAGCGTCTGCTACATAAGTACACAATGATTGTTCACCTCTAGAAAGCTTAACGCCGAGATTAATTGCATCATGAGCAAGTTTATGAAGTGCTGTACCTCGACGAGCAGCCATAACAGTATAGAACCTAGCTTCTAATTTCTGATCAGTATAATTTAGCCAACTATGGTTGCTAGGACTAAGAAATGCGTGCTTGTCTTGCAGTTCCGAATGCCGATTGAAGATCATCTAACACCCGCTCTTCATTCTGAGGATGGATGAAAGCAGCGAAAGACATTTCATCATACATCTCAATGTAGTAGTCTTGATTCGGCTGCTCGGGCGCATTGTAAGAAGCCTTAACTTCCAACATGGCCCACTGACTTCCAAAAAGAATAAGAAGATCAGGGATCCCTTGGCTGTTTTGTGGATCATTCTTTAAAATGACACAGCCAGGAAACAAGATGGTCAACTTTCGAATTAAATTTCGTTGGTAGGTGGTCTCGTTCACGACATCTCCAGAAAAATTGAGAAACTGTGAGTTCCTCTCATTATATGGGATGTTTGGCGAGCGGAATGATACCCTATTTAACAATTTCGAAGATTGACCCATATGGAAAGAGTTCGACGCCTGAGTATGTAGATGTCCAAATATCCTCAAACAGTAAACCCTCTTTCATCCCTGCTTCTACAATACTAGAATAACAATCACCAGTCACAATATTGACACATGCCAGGTTTTGATAATGCACTGGTATTCTTGCTCTTAACTGATGTGTGTATTTCCATGCAAACCATCTAGGGCGCCAAATAAGATTATAGGCTGCCACATTAGAAAAATCCCCATCTAATATCACAACGTGATCGCATAATAAATTAGGAGATTCAACAAAGTACTCAGCAACTAAACGAGCAACACTACGAGTATGTCTTCCACCATCCCATGGAGATTTCAAAGCGACCTTCAAGTGTCCGAACGTGTTAAAGCTCAGACTCATGATCATGTCTCTAGATGTGTTATAGATTCTACCAACGTTACTCACATGATATGTTGGAAATTCTCGTATTACTTCCCATTCCTCTTGAATTGTATCAAGCACGGCGCCTCCAGAACTGCCACCATCGTTTACGAACGAGTGCCAGAGACCAACCATTAGCTGTACATTTGTCGCAAGGTAAGAATATACCTTGGTTCAAATCCAATACTGCTCCATTGTCCCCACATACAGTACACGGAACATTGTGTGATGCACCTAAACCAAAATCAACAATAATCTGTGTTGCGAACGGTTGGGGTTCTGACAATCGGTCTTGGACCACACGATATCGAGAAACTTGCTGATAATTTGTAGCATAACTTCTATTGGTCATTATGTCCCTTTCACGTCAGTTTCAAAAATGTGGACAAATATTTCATTTTCTTTGAGAAAAGACTTTGTAGAAATTTACTAGATACTCCCATTCTTACATCCATAAAGGGGGTATTATGTTAAAATATATATAGTCTTTTTTCTTTAAAACTGTGTAAAAAACGCCCCACGTCCGAATAATCCTTATTAACCTAGTAATGCCCACTATTCATGCCCCAATTTGTCCGTTTCACGTCAGTTCTCCAATTGTCTAAAATGTGCGTCATATTTGAACAAATTCGTCAGATTTCTCAGGAATTAGATACTCTCTAATAAATTTACGCTCGTTAAAATTCTTCTTATGGTCTAGTGACCACTTGATTCCACGGTCCATTTCAGAATTGCTCACAAATATGTAATAATAAAGACTAGCGTAAAAGGTATTTAACCTATCAATACGCCCTTGGCATTGTATAAAGTTCTTATAGGAATAAGTCAGACTGTATAAAACCATAGAATCAGTGCTAGTACAGTTCCATCCTTCAGCTCCAGCAGTGTACTGAACTAAGAAAATCCAGCTGTCATGGCCGTCCGATTCGGGTAATTCGTCGTGTCTGTGCCCATTCCACTCGAATACATCTATCTCTTTACTTAGCGTCCGAAGGATCTCCAACTCATAATCAAACGTGTAAAACACGATCAATCGTGGATGGAAAGCCATAAGGAATCTAAGCGCCTCCAGACGAGAAGGGTCAGAGTTAACAACTCTTCGCATAACTCGATACATTTCAGCAGCATCAATAATTGGTCTTTGTTCATATACGTGCCACCGATCTTTAGTAACTTTTTTCACTAATTTTTCATTATAGCTAACTGGTATTTCGTTAAGAAAGCGCTCTGCTTTACTAACATATGGCATCTCTACCAGGATGTCGTTCCTGAGAACTTCGAGTTTTCTTTCGTTAATGTATCCACGAATTTTTGGATATTTGACAAAGGGTTCGTAGATAACGTGACGTTGTTTAAATTGAGAGGCGTTCTTGTAGAAACCATTAGCAATGAAAACAGGGGCATAATCGAGCCAGGTATCGCCAGGGGTCGCACTAAGTAATACCCAGTGGTTCTTAGCAGCAATTTTGAGAAACGATCGAACCCAGGATCCTCGTCCGACAAGTCTTTGCTCATCAAATATGAAGAAAGCATCTTTTACTCCCTCGTACTTCCATAAATTGTTCCAACTATTAACTTCTAGAAGTCCATGGTTTGTATCGGGGAAACCAATTCCAAACTTAGCAGCTTCGACTTCCCAGTCTAATGAATCACGTTTCTTGGCTGTAGTTATCACATAAATGTGCCGGGGGGATTCTTTTTCAATGTAGTACTGAAGCACCGTTGCAGACTTACCCGCTCCTACACCGCCCCACAAAATCTTACCGTTACCGAGATGTTCCACTGCCTCCAACTGGTGCTCCATCAATTCCATTATTCACCTCCTAATATGACCGCCATCAATAAGAGCTTCTCTCCACGCCCAGAAAACAAAACCCCAAACAATAATGACAAGAACAACAAAAACTACCCAACTAATGATTTCAATAAAAATCATTATTCACCTCGCTTTATGTGCGTGCATATTACCGCTTTTAGTTAAGGCACATTCCGTATTGCATTTCGAGCAGATGCCATAACCAGAAAAATTACCGTTTGGTGGCATGGTGACTGTGTTAGGTGGTAGTCCGCCGCCTTCGCATTTTATTCCTCTATTTGACCAACCCATTATTATTCTCCTTAGAAATCGACTACCGGTCCAGCACCTTCCCAATATGCTTTGCTCGTAAGAAATTTCAGGATTGGTTTGAGTTTATCGTCATTTATTAGTAAATCATATAACTCAGCGCAAGATCTACAAATACTGGCTAAATTAAACTCTTTACGCGTCGTGCTGCAACTACAACCCTGATCCCCACGATGAACTGCTTTATTGCAAAACATACACGAATAAAATCTAGGCATGAACAGCGTGCATTCCATTACCAAATCCAAACAAATAGAATCCAATATGCGAGCTTTAACACGGCCATCATTAATGCGATCGTTACAACCGTAACAGCAAGTGCGCCTAGACCTTCCATTATCTCATCCATTATGCTCTCCTATTAAGTTCATCCAACAGGTGTCGAGCAATATCAATTTCACCCATGGCTTTAATAAATAGAACGGCCTCAATGGATAGAGGAGGAGTATCTAGTTTTAGTGAAAGAAGTCTGTCTCTTTGTGTTGCTAGAGTTTCATTTATGTCAGACAACGTTGTTTTATCCATCATTCACCTCGTAATCTTTATTATACTCCATACGTTCCATTTTAGGAAAACACAACAAACCCTCGATAACTGTTGGAATATATTCAGGTAAAAGTTCACCGGTGACTGCGTTAAACAAGAAACTGTTCATTTGACCACATGCCATACGATGCCAAACACACATCGATCCTTCATAAATATGGTCAGAAGTACTAGTCTTAAATCTTCCACGAATCTTAGCTTTACGAGGACACCCAGGAATCATACAAACATCAAAAGGTCTAACCCATAAAGGATTCTGTGCATCAGTAATCATAACAATATCAAAATTAATATTCATCAATCCCCCTCACCCAACATTCTTTTAGTTGTAAGTCCTCTTCTAGTTGGTCTATCGTATGTGTCAATAGTAATGAGAACGGCTTTACCATCCTCAATCACAACCGCGTCTAAAATTTTAGCGTCACCAAAATCTTTAACCACAACATCAGTACCTATAGATCCTACGAATGCCTGTTCATCGAATCGATCGTGTTGATTAGCGGGTATCTTGAACGTTAGTCGCATCATTGCCCTCGACAAACTTTAAGTATTGTTCTTCAGTTATCTCGATTGGTTCGTGGTATCGATCTTCCTGATACCAAAATCTAGGATTTCCAAATGTGGTTGTTCGCATACTACGATTTGGAAGGCCATCAAAGGTTGGGCGTTCCATACCAAATTGAGGCCACCCCATCCAATCACGTTCTTCAGCTGGTTCGAGAATCGGTTTCCATGCCATTTGACACCGTCCTTTGATTAGTTTATCGCAGCCCATGTAATCACAGCCTCTATATTTACCGTCGGGGCAAAATATATTTTTTACTTTAGCCATCAATACTCTCGTATTCTACAAAGGTACAACCAGGATGTTGACAATGTCGTTTTTTAATACTAAATCTAATAACGTCACCAAGTAACCACGGCCCCCACATCGGAACATGAAACTCGCCATTGGGAGAAACTATGCCGGTTGAAATATGAACTTCGTCACCGTTATCTCTAATTCCTATCCTCCAAGCAGCTAACATAAGTTTCCTTAAGGTTTAATATCATCCCAATCTTTACCAAAAGGCCAGAACACAGCATATCCATAACCAAGCGTCGATACATGACGAAGTGCATCGATCTCTTCTTTATGTAACCCTATAGGATAAACAGAATCATCATAGGCGAACACAAACCAAGCGCCTTCTTCTTTAGGATTATGAAGCTCTCGTAATTGATTAGGAGAAAGTATTTCTTTACCTGTTATTGCAACCATGCTCGCACCTCTTTAGTTCGTACGTTGTATCGCATGATCAAATCAACGCCAGTAACCTGAAGAATTTGAACTGTCTCGGGAGTGAGAACAAGCGTTCCAATAGCTTTTCCACGTAGATCAATGATGGGGTATTCAACAGGAGCCCGTACTGCTCGTCCTGTACATCCACCAACTCCACAGAGTAAAGTTGGGGGTAGTTGCTGCAGAAAAACCTCTGGGGCTTGAAAATCTCCCTGTTTGAGTGTTTTAGTTGAACCACAATTGGCGCAAGTGTACGTCATTTCCATTAGTCAAACCTTTTGTCGGTAACTGCTACACCCTTACCGTCCGCATCGAATATGCCTGCACAATCCTTACACGTCTTGAGACCGGTGCTATTAGGTTCCTCGAAATTGTCTTTGGAGCAATTTGAATCATGTACATAAAACTGTCTGTTACCAGCTAAATCGTGTTCATCCATTGTAACTCCTAGGGGTGGGTGGTTGGGCATTCCCACAAAGAAAAGGATAGGCCTTGTGCCTGTTGGCAGAGGCTTCTCCTCTTTTGAACTACTTAATTCGTTTGATGTTGGCTTTTTTTGCGAACGTCATGGATGCTAGCGTACGGCTAGGTAGACTGTCACATACCGTCATGTGGAATGTAACACCATCGTCTTCAGCGTCTTCAACGCGGTTAACCATGAATGCTACTTCCTCAGCGAAGGTAATTTCATCGCCTACCTCAATACTGTTTGCTGCAACCATTTCGTATTCGAAATTGGCTGTCATCAATTACTCCTTTGTAGTTGTTCCATTATAAGGAGTGTAAAATATGCGACAAAAGGAGAAGCCTTGTTAGGGCCTCTCCCTTTGGATCGTTGGTCTACGTGTGTTAGTTCTTGTTGAACACGTTCGACGCTGTGCGCCATGCCGTTTTCGCCGTGACAACGCTGCCTACGGCGGCAAGCGCCACCATCGCAATTCCGAACAATTGGAATCGGATACTGGTCCTGCCCTCGTAGCCGGCATTGAATGCGTCACGCATGGTGAGGTTGTCTTTGCTGTTCAATTCACCGCTCCTTGTAGTGGTCAATTTCTCCGTTATAGACGCTGTAAAATATGCGAAAAAAAAAGAAAAGGATAGGGCTTGTTGGGCCTTCTCCTTTTACTACGCATTGGCGAATGTTTTGAATTCAACAGATTCCATCATGATGTCTGTGACCTCTTCACCCAACGCTTCGATCAAGAGTGCTCGGAGCTTCTTGATAAGTTCCGTACGCTCTTTCTTCGTGGCGTTTGTTTGAATCTTCTCACATACATCAGAGATTTGCTTTTGAAGCTTTCGCATCATTACTCCTGTTGTAGTAGTATCATTATAACACATGTAATTTATGCGACCTCAAAAGGCAAAAAAGACGAGCCTTGTAGGGCCCGTCTAATTGGCTTTCGCCGGGTTTCGTTACGCCGGGTTGTTCTCCGGGGTAGCGACCGTCTTGGTCTTCCGGAACTTGCCGACGATCGACTGTGCTGCCGTCACGACGAGCGTTCCGACGAACAATCCACCAACCACCGCCATGGGTGTGATGAAGTTCATCTTCACGTTGTCGCCGACAGTCAAGTCACTCATCTTCGTGTTCCAGAGTCCTGTGGTCTCTTCCATCGAATTACTCCTTGTGTAGCGAATATCTTCATTATATTGTGTGTAAATTCTGCGAGAGTATTCACTAGAAATTAGCGGTCCAAGCGGTTTTCTTCCTTGTCGTAGATGCGAATTCGATGATCTGATTCAGCAATATGAACCATAGCCATCCTTAAGAAGTCGTTTCTCTCCTGGAATTCAATCGCAAACTCGTCTGGAGTATTTGCATTATTGTATCCACCAGGCACCCAGGTAATTAGGTCCCCTTGAAGAGTAACTATCTCTTCCAACTTTTTAGCATATGTTCTATGCCACTTGTGGATAAACCCTACAACAGCACCGCCGATGAACGGTAATGCAAATTTTTCATATACTAGATTCATCTAGGCTCCTTCTGATTCATGTCACAAGTAGAGCACACGCCTTCGATTACTTCTTTGCCTCGTTCTTCCGCTCTTCTAACATCAGAAGTTGTTACATCTACCATTCTAGATCTCTTACAAATAACGCACCAACCAAAAATTCTCATTATACTCCTTAATATAGAAAGAATGGGGGGAGCACAGGCCTCTCACTCTAGCCGGAAGGCACCTGTTACTCGAGTAAGTCCCACCACCAAACCGAGCGGGTGGCTCGGAGCGAAACCTTACTCAGGTTGTAGGGACCCCGGAACAACACGGCACTTCCCTCGAACCTACCCCCATTCCGAACTAAAACACCCACTTCCAAACTTCAATTAAGATTTTAATCATAACGAGAGACACAATACACAATAGACAAAAGAACATTATAGAAAGAATTCCCCAAAAGAAAGTAGCTATAGTAGTCCGAAGTCTAACCCAACCGCCCTCCGGGATTTTTTCTAAGGTTGGAGGTTCAATTATAATGTTGTCTTCGGGTACTACAATTCGCATAGCTGGTGAGTACCCTTCGTGTTCTAGATTTTCACAATATACTAGATCTTGATCTGGAATAAATGGTAATTCTTTGACTACTCCGCAGTCGTCGCAAATATAATAGTAAATCATGGGCGTCTGTATCCATTCGTCGAGCGATTACGTAAAATATGTTGTTTTACTAGATCTTGTTTGACGGCCTCACGAGTAAGACCCGGCATAATGCGACCAAGAACAAAGTCTGGAGGACCGGTACTATCATTTCTCTCGACATGTGCCAAAGTTCCGCACGTGATAAGTAACCTAGCATCTTCTCCCTCAAAAGAATCCCCGCCCACCATCGTTACTCCGCACTCTCGACCAGCAAATCCGTATGCTACCTCAAACCCGCTTCTCGTCCATGCAATCTCCATGTCTCCGAAAGCATGATCTTGCAACTCATCCCGATCACACCCATCAAGGATGGCCTTTGCTTCATTGACGTCCATGGAATTACTCCTCGGAGGTTAAGGATTTTTCTTTTCTTCTCGTTTTTTAGCTATACTTTCTCTGACTTTTGCAGAGAAGCCACCAAAAGTTTTAGGCACTGACCGAGTTTCAGAATATGGTGCTTTTGCTTGTTGAATTTTCTTTTCTGCTTTTCTAATTTCTGAATTAGTCATCTCAGCTCTAGAAGAGGGTCCGCTTTTTAGTCCCATCTTTCTCAAACGTTTCGCTTTTGTTCCTCTCATATCAACTCACAACATTCACGCCGACAAAGAAAAGCATCACAATAACAATCCATACAGCAACAGCGCAAAGCATAAGCCAAAAGAAATCAAATTTGCTTCTTGTGTACATGTTACTCCTTAACTTTCTATTGTTTCCATCTGTCTGGTCATAGGATTCATCTTTGCTTTTAAAGAACCTATTGGACGGGTGGTGTGTGGAATTTTGCATCGGTTCCCGTCTTTTGTTCTACACATTTCGTGTGGGCCGGCCTTACAGGTTGGACATGATTCATTCGCCCAGGCTCTCATAGCATCTCCGAATCTATGTTAATGAATCGACGATATGCGTCAGAATGCTTTGGCGTGAATGGAGTAACCTTATTAATGGCTTCTCCAATTTTTATGATGTTATTACCCAACAACTTAAAACTTACAAAGACGTCGTTCGCAGCGTATTGCATCATTTGAACGCCCTTTACGTACTCCAAAATTAGTTTCCGCGCGTTCTTCCGCTCTTCCTCACGAACTAACCATGCCACGATTAAACAGAACACTAGGAATATGAATACCGCCCCGAGCGCTTTCATTCGTCGTCTTCTTTATACTTAACGGTCACAACAACTTTATCATCGATGCGTATACCCGTTAATGCGTTTTGCGCTTTGAACACGACGGTTGTTCCAAATATGTATCCGTCTGCAGTAACAATTACATCGTTACTTTTCTTTTCGACTTTAGATACTAGTGCTTCAAATGCTTGTTCCATTATTTGCACCCCGCTTGTTTGGCATGAGCAAGATCAGTCTTAACAACATAACCATCAACCATGCATTGTATGCCTAGAAAAGTAGTCGATGTCGTTGTCGATGACAAAATCCGGTCGATTTTTGTTTCGTAGAAACCCTTGTTCGTCGATTTCCCAATCTGGAAAGAGAGAAAACTCAACAACAACACCACGACCATCATCATAAACTTTGTGAATTTTTCCGATCGGCTTTTCGGCACGTTTATTCTCCTCTTCAATTATCTGAAAAGCTTTGTCAAGAGGCATCATGTAGCGACTCCAAACCTAGTTAATTACGGTTCCTATCTTCACTCATGAGTTGTTCATTTGCGTGCAATTCACTAAAAGAATATCCCGAAACATCCGCTCCTGCATCTGCTGAGTGTCCGTAACAGAAAGGCTCGTCGTCGAAGCTTACAGCACAGACGCAGTCTGGCATTTCACAAATATGTACTTCGTTCATTATTCGCCCCCCTAAGGTCGCACACTGTTTATGTACTCAATTACAGAATATAGTGCCTTCTCGTGATCTAAACCATCTCGTCGAAGATCTAGCAATGTTGTAATTAGATGGACATGATTGACGCTCAATTCCTCAGCAAACGCAACCATGGTGTCCACGTATAAATCAGTCTCAGTCTTCAGAGTGAGAGAACTTAGTTGTAAGAACCGACCGTTTTTGTGTTCAATTTCAGCTAACAATGAAAGTCTGCCTGTCGCAACGTCGTAGATTTTCCATGCATCTAGAAAAGCTTGACCTTTAGCGGAGAGTTCCATTATTTAGTTCCTTTCGAACAATTATCAAGATGTCTCTGCTTGTTTCCACAAGGGCAGTTCTTATCCATACAAGTTGCGCAACCGTTACAACGAAGTTTTGGTTCAGTAAAAATATGGAATAGTTTATCGAAATCCGGTTCATCATTTGTTAGATTTTCGAGACCGTCAATTCCCATTAGTTCTCCTTCTAATTGTAAATATGAAAGGTTGTGGGTTAGGGTCTGCAGCCCCAACAGGAAGTCGTACCCCAGGCTTTTCACACCGTAGCACCCCGCTGTCCCCACAACCATATATGGTTCTACTTAAGCAGCAAGCTTGTTCATGACTGTGGACAAAGAGACCCCGAAGTGCTTAGCAATTTCCGCATTGGTGTATCCCATGCGCTTCATTTTCTTGAGTTCTTTGATCTCTTGCTCGTCCAGAATTACTCGTGCTTTACGAGCAGCAATCCGCTTCTTTGCTGTCTTGCTTTTCAGTTGTGTCGTGTTGTTATTTATTTGATCAGGTGTGAATGCCTGAACAACGACGCTAGAGTCCTGAAGCTTGACCCGAACGATCAAGTCTCGCTTGCTGGCTTCAGAATATACCTTGTACATGAAGCCACCAAGACCAATGTGAAAGTCAGAGTCTTTGGTGATCTTCCACACACTACCGTCAAGCCACTGACCCCAGGGGTACTGAGCCTCAGACTCTTTTTCGTCTTTCGGAAATTCACGCAAACGACTAGCCATTATTATGTTCCTTTCAATTGTGGTTAGCTAACAACGAAGGGCTGTGAGTAATCATCGAGAATAATTAAGGTGAGCGCAGGAGTAAATCCAGCCCTTAATGAAACTCTAGAAGTATTTCAGCGTACGCCCCTCCAGTAAGTTCCTTAGGCTTACCTTCTATAACGTACATCCATACTGTCCTCACAGCACCAGTGGACCTGGGGGGAATCGAACCCCCGTCCAGAACTCCTTTAACTGCTCGTTTACTGCAATAGCCACTGGAACCGTGGCCGCTCTCACGCTCCACCACCTTCTTTTTCTGCGGAGAATAAAGAAGGAAACGCATTACTCTTTCCTTACTTAGCCGTTAGTTAATAGGGTGGACCAACCCCAGACGTGGCTACTACTACGCAGCAACCAGTTGAGCGTCAGCGCAAAGCGCCTCGTACTCAGCGTCGATGTCACCGATGTTGGTGTCATTTAGTTTGGTTCCGTGTTTTAACGTCACTTCGGAGATGACGTGCAGAAGAAACAATCTCCAGTAGATCTGTCGAATCCTATCAGGCCCAAATATCTACTTGCGCCTCAAATGCACGAGGCCAAGAAGTCCAGCAATTGTAATCACAACGACAGCAACAATTCCAATAATTTTAGTGTTCATTATTCCTCAATTCTATGAAATATTACTCCGTCTATATTAAATACAAGATTGAATTCTGTCATCTTACTTGGGTCGCCAATTCCTCCGAGACCGAAATCAAGAGAACCATCCCCACGGCTTTCATTCAAAAGCCAACCAGAAATAGCACCCTCAACCGTTCGAGGTAAACCAAGAGCATCATATATTTCGTTTAAAAATACATGACCTCTAGAACGTAACATATGATTAAAGTAATTCTCATGTGCTCGAAGAAAATTCAAGTTCATTTCAGAATTGTCACTCCAAAGTTCGTTGTGTTCATCAAACACACTGGGTTTCATTACCCGCTCCTTCTAATTGTAAATATGATTGATGGTTGTGGGTTAGGTGTCTAGAACACCAACTTCTCAAGCTCCCCTACCTACCGACACAGTCAGTGGATCAAACGGTTTAGTGTTTATCTTGAAGCTGTCCCCACAAATATCAACTAACCTTCGTCTTGATTTCCTTGCCCGGAATTCGCTGTATCGGTAACCATACCGCTGTCAGTTTCCTGACCAGAAGAAGGCTCCGTTTCTTCCGTGCGCTCCGGAGTGGCCTGATCCTGGTCTTGCTGATCGTTCTGCTGTTCGACCTCGTTGGGGTCACGTTCCATTTACTTGTTCCTCTCAAAAATATAGCCGATGTTGACTTGCTTAGTCGTCGTGGTCTGCGTTGTCTGCAATGGTTGTGAACCACAAACCCCATCGCTTCAGGGTGTCTGGATCACCGGAACGAAGAAGCTTTGCGTCCTCTTCGAACTTCTCAACACGATCAGGATGCTCGTGTTCCACCGCAGCGAAATATTCAGCAATGTGTGCGGCACGCTCAATCGATCCACCATTACTTTGAATAGCTTCTGTAACTCGATGACCTGTGATCGTAAGCTTACTACCAAGATCTCGAAGAGTTGTTGCGTTCACTTTTCTCCTTCGTTGAAATATGATTCGTGTTATAGGGAGTTAGGCTAGACTTGCCAACACTGAACCCCTTCGGCGGCGCAATGCTGTCCTCCCTATAACCCTGGCTCATTACAAGCCCTACTTCATGTGATGTCCAATCTCTCAAAGTCTAGGTTAGTCAAATTTAAAGTTGGGGCCCATCGGTGTCATCCCCCTATCATAAGTTTTATACTCTTTAGAAGCGCATGAGTTATGGTCCATGCGCCGGGTTGAAACCCGATCCTCTAATTTAAATATACTTCGACATGTGAGTGCAACTGTGAAACCCACGGGCATTTCACCGATAAAGGCTGCATGGGCATTTTTGATTTTAACCGGAGCCATTGCACCACTCCTAATCTAAAAATACCGTTTGTCGAAGAACAGCATATTTAAACCTATGAAGATCGCGCCAAGACCCTAGTTACCACATTAACTATGCTCGTAGAGAATAAGGATCATTTCAATCCTCCTAGTTTTTGTGGTTCTCCGCCCACTCGAGAATGGAGTCGAACTCGTCGTCATCGATCTCACCTTCACCCGTCGTCTCCAATCGAATGATGGCAAGCTTGATGACTTCCAAGACTTCGTCTTTGGTCCGTCCAGGAGAGTCGTTGAAAGCGGGAATGGAGTGGTACTGCCGTCCGTATCGTTCTCCGATGATCTGAAGAACGACTTCCCGAGCACCTTTCTGAGCGTCGGTCAGTCCGTGCTCGTTGGAATTGCAATATCCGAACAAGGCGCCCTCCAAGCAGACGTAGTACTTGCCGTCAGAACCTTCAGTGCTCCAATCGCCTTGGGTCCAGCCCTTCTCGACCCGCTTGTATGCCGTTCGAAGCACCTTGATAGGGGTGCCGGCTTTACTCATTAGTTACCCCTTTCGTGGGTTCGGGAGGAACAAACAGCTCGGGTTCTGTCTCGTAAAGCTTTGAGATGAAGCCGCAAATATCTTTCTGTTCCTCAGTAATGTTTTCAGGATCTACCACGTTTCCGTCAAGATCTCTAAAAACTACTTGCATGCTTCATCTCCTTAGAAGGCGGGGGTTAGACCAACCAAACCTGTCCGGTTCATTAGTTAGTCAACAGAGTCAGATGTGACCCTAGTCACGAGTCTGCTGTCCCCCCATGACTAACGGATTAAGTATTTGTATTCTGAACACTCCACAATTATTGGAATGTTCTTCGCCGCTTTAGTAGGCTCAAAACGTAAAGCGGTTTGCTTGTTCTTGCTCATTGGGTGTTTGTCGACCTTCGGTTTGAGGTCTTTCAACACGCTGCAAGCTTTCTTAACGTCTTTGTCTCTAACCGACACATACGCCGTTGTTGAACGAATCTTTCCGTTCCCTAAAATGTCGCTGGGTCCACCTTGGCACGAGTAGAAAGTCTTGATACCCGCCTCCCAAAGGCGCAAACAAACAGGAAGCACGTAAATATCAATCTCTACGTACTTGTCTTTCATGTAAACCGTTGGATGGAGGATTCTTTGTCTCATTAGGCTCCATTCAAATGGACAGAAAATAAGAAAGAGGTACCTGATAAATCAGATATTGTCCTCTCTCCTATTACAAGCGTTGTATATCTTGCGAATCAGACAGCATGCTGGAGTTTCCAAATATTAACGTCTTCGGTGTACTTTATACCGTCTGATACGCCCCATAACACTGTGGCCGTATTGTCCTCATTGATTTGTTCAATTATCCCCGTCGGGGATTTTTGCCCTAAACGATTTACTCTATCACCCAAACAAATCATGATGCTCTCTGCTCAAATATGTTTTGCCGAGTTGGTTCAGTAGTTTCTTCATCAACAATAATGACTACTTGACAAATATGTTGATCGTGTGGACCTATCTGAGTGCATTTAATTTCTACGTCACCTTTACCGAAATCAACCACGGTCCAAATATCACAGTCAACTAGCATTCTCCTCAGCTCCTACAATCTTCCCTTCTTCGGGGAAGTTGTCTGGCGATTCATTTTTATCAGCATTCAAATTATCTAAGAACTCTTTCATCTCATCTGTAATTGCAACAAATTGAGATTTAAAAATAAATCCTGGAAAACAACGAACGTTCTTACCCATCTTCGTCATCCAAAAACCAGGTGTCACTTTGTAAACATTTGGAACCATACGCCGATCAACCAAAATATACTTTGATCCGTCTTCTTCTTCGCAGACAGTTCCAATGAATTCAGCTGCATCCCAGAGGTTCTCAGCCGTGATTTCAACGGCCTCTACTCGAAACGGATTGCGCACATAGTTCTTGTATTCCAAATCCACGATAGTGTCCCGTCTATTCCGATTTTAGGGGTTTTAAATATGTTTAAAGATCTAGTGCTGATCGAACGGCAGCGTCCTTTGCTTCTAAAAGTTTACGAAGTGCCACTGACTTCTCTGGTCCATCTGGTAGATTGTCTTCAGTCCACCAGGCTAAATTTCTAAACTGTCGACTCACCCCCTGTAGATTCTCTGGAAGATGTTCATGTGCAAAATATCGCATAATGGGGCTGTGCCCAAGTTCCTCAAGTTTGTCGTGATCCACTAATCAGTTTTCCTTTCTGCAGTTTGATGGATCATACTTTCATCTAATTTCTTACCAGCAGTTTCAGACAATAAGTAATATGTTTTAAAACAATCGTCGTTAGTAAAAGCTTCTGGATTACGGATACTCTGCCAACACGGAGTATCTCCCATTTCAACACTCATCCACTCAGTTGGTTCGTCTGTAAGTGGTGTGAGATTTTTGTACTGAAGAAGAGCATTCAACATTGGAATAGCAACTGAAGAAGAACCTCCAGAATGACCATATGTAGTGAATCCTTCGACGGCCGCAATGATACTGGCATTGAAATCTTCATCATTACCAGCAAGATCCAACTCTCGCATAGCATGAAGGACAAGATTTGAAGGTTCCACGGCTTTCTTTTCAAGAAGTCTTATAACTTCATCAGCTGTTCCTCCAACTACAGAAAGAATCTGCATTTCAGAAATATCCTCGAATACTTCTTTGACAACACCCATCCGTGTTGCTAGGTCCAATTCTAACAAAATTTTACGAGGAAAACTAAATATAATTACTGTTTGATCGTTCATTAAGTCTCCTCTCGGTCTGGTAATCGTGCAGCAATAGCATCTACCTTTGTTTCTAATTTATTAATTACTTCAAAAATAGCACTTTCTTTTGCCTGTTTTAGATCTTCTCTTAACTGATTACCCATCTTGTCGGCTTCGTCCTTGAGGTGTTGTACTTTCGAGTCGATCCTCTCGTTCATCTCAAACCAAGGATCACCCATTATCGCTCCTCGAGTTGTGCGTACTTCAACTCCAAAGGATCTTCGTCAATAGTTACGAACATGGTCTTCAAATATGCTGCAGTACCTGACTTACCTGTGGCTTCGATGTTCCAATCATAAGGTCGAAATATAATGTCAACTTGCTTGAACTCCACCGAATCCAAAACGCCGATCAAACCTTCGTCCAAGAGCGTACGACCAGTAGAGGTGATCATGTATACCTTCGGTGGCCTGACCTTGTACTTAACCTTAATTTGGAGAGTAATCAACTCATCGTCGCCCTCTTCTCTAGGCTCACGAGTCTTAACGTTCCATCCATCTTTGGCTAAATTGGATGCCGTCTCTTGATCTAAAATAACACAGAAGTTTCGATCACCAGATCGATTAAATGGCTTTTCCTCCCCGGAGAAATTTGGCCAAATAACTTCTACATCTTCCATAACAACATTGACTTCAGGATCCATTGCTCTTAGTCCCTTCGTATGTAATACATTGAATTGCGGTCCAAGGAATTTCTACAACTCCACCAATATCTCTATCAACAGAAACCATGATTGGATGAGCGTATGCATCTCTAACAAGCCAAACAACTTTACCAACAAAAACTCCACCAAGTAAGGTGAACCTCCAAATATGATTCTTGTACTCTGGTTCTAGACTATCAAACGTCTTAAGAAAGAACGGCTTGTCATCATCCATGCTTAGGCCACTCCTCGACATACCCAGCAGCTATTAAATCTTCAGGAATCCTACCCCAAGTCCCATAGATCAAAATATGAGTGTCGATGTCTCCATCTTTCTTAAGAATAAAACTCCGGTTCCCCAAGAGTACACGGATCCTTCGGTAAATCTTGAACTGAATCAGATGTCTTCGCATTCATTCCTCTATTCGGTTTGTAGAAATATAGAATTAGCCGTCGAATAGCGTTCGCTACATCAAACTCTTTACGTCTTATAGCATCGAACAAAGCAACCTTAGCTTCTTGATACTCATTCTGGTTCACAGATGTTCACCCCGTCTTTAGCCAAGACAAGAAAAGCTTCGATTCCTTCTACTTCATCGAATTGACTTAGAGCGTCAACAGCTTTTTGTTCCAGCGTCTTGAAATATGTCATGTCTACGACCAAAACGCCTTCTTCATCACGCTTCTTAGCGGTTTCACGATCGATCCACAAATATCCCTTTGTCCCAGTGACCGCATACTTCTTGTCTTCGTTGATGCGCCACAAGATTCCTCCACCATCCATGACCGGAACAAAACTTCCAGTTCGACCAACGTGCACCATATCTTTAGCTTCCGGATCTTCCTTACCAGAAAAGTCTAGGTACATGGTTCCTTTTTGGACGTTCTTGGTCTCACAGTAGTCGTCAAATATGATTGGCTTATCTGGATCGAACAACTTCTTGAACACGTACTTGTGCTGGAATTGTGCACCAACAGTGGTCCATTCTACACAATCTCTAGCAACATAGACTGCATCGTTAACTAAGAAGAACCTCACATAAGTATTTTCGAGTTCAAAGTCATAGCCATACTTCTTACCATAGTGAATAACAAAATCGACGATCTCTTTCGTAGCGTCAGGAATCTTAATCGAATCGGTCTTAATATGAATTACCTTAAACCCTTTGCTTTGCACCTCGTGCTTAAGGTTAATCATAAACAAAGCGCCACGCTTCGCTACAATGTTATCTTTGTTACGGATGTCACGAAACGAGTTGGTAAACCTTGCACTCGTGAGACCATAGACGATGTTGATGACGATTTTAAGAGCATAGGAAAGATCCGCAGCGTGTTGATCGTCCCCCAAAAACTGGGCGAGCTTGCCGTCAAGCAGAGTCCTCGCCTTTTCGTAGTCCTTATGCTTGATTGCCATACGAGCATCTTTGAGTTCCGAGAACTTATGGGTGTATGGTCCAAAAAGATCGAGTAATTCGATACTCGTCGGATGCATACTCGCCACGTCCAAAACGGCGACATGCTCATAGATACCAGGCTCGGCATAAACATATCCACCTTCACCCGTTGTTTCTCCACGATACTTGCTCTCCATTCCATTAAATTCGTATCCTGGAAACATTTCACTTAGATCTGTATAAACAAATTGACTCTGAGGTTCACGATTGTCGCCAAATATAATCTTCGCTGTGTGTGTCTGTGTTGTGTGATTAACAGAAAGACCAGACAGCTCCGAAAGAATTTGCCGAGCTACGAAGTCCTGCTTTCGATCTTCGAATACTGCTTCTGTTCCAATCACATCATTCACACAATAGTCTTCAACAATCTTCCATTTTTCGGGCGGAACCGGTTCGTTATATGGAAGATCTAACTCCATGTGATGAAGACCTAATTCAATCATGAACTTCTTCAACCCTTGCTTCTTTGAGCTGAAGTCATAAATATCCGTATAGGATAGGTTATACGCCTCACCAAAGAAAGCATCCCTGTTGTTTCCCCCACCTATAAGCCTAATGCTTAATCGATGTAGTTCCTCAAGACCGAATCCTAAGAATCGAGCATAAAGAATATGATTGTCGTATCTACGATTGTTGAATCCGATAAGCTTCATTTCAAATAATGCTTCGACATCTTTTGATTCAGGGTTGATCATTCTAACAACGGTATCAGATCCTTGAACTTTCCAGCACACTACAAACAAATTAGGATATACCTCAACATCGTAGAACACTAAAGGTGCATTATCTACGACAACTTCAGGCATTGTGTTTTCGGACATAAATTTCATCTCTTGAACTAATCTCATACATGTTGCTGCATGGTGTGTACTCTTTGCTGCGAACGTTAAAATATCCGATCGCATGTCACGAACGTCATACGGTATTCCAGCAGCATAAACCTCATCAAGAATATCATGAATGAAGTCTACTGAAGATTTAGTTCCAGCATGAATCTCTTTCCGAAGGTTCCTAGCAATTAAATCTCGAAGGCCCTTTTCACTTTGGATGCTCTTGTTACTGATCAAGGGCTTCTCCTTCTTAGGCAATCCTCCAGCCAGAGGCGTAATATTCACGTTATTGCTTGCTGTAACTTTTCTTCTAAGCGACGAGTCGCCCAAGAGAGACTTGATTTCAATACCGGGTTCATAGGACGAAGCAAGCTCTCGAACGTCACCGCCGGCATATACATAATGCAAGTGAATACCAAACCCGGACTTACTAACCTCTGCGTAGGTGGCAGGCCAAGTTGACGCTTTAGCACAATTTAACTCCAGACTTTTGTTTCCGTCTTCGTCTGTTAGATCGAAGTCGATGATAATATGATTCTCTGGAACCTTTACATAATGTAGTTTACTTGTATCTAGATCCGACAACGTTGTGGTAACCTCTGCCCAGCGCTTTTCTGGAAACCCATCTGCATTTGCATATTGAGCAGGCAACCCAGGATTTTGTTCGTCAAATATAGAAGGACCTTCTCTAAGTTCAATTTCATATTGGCCCTCCGGTTTTATTGGAAATTCAGCGGCTGGCGCCAAGCTTTCCAAATGCTTAAACCCACGATAGTAGCTACGGACATTGACCCCATCAACACGAGCCTTCTCTTCGAAAATATAGAAGTAATTCTTGAGTTCCTCTCTAAGTTTGTATTGCGGGAGCCGTCGTTCGATCCCTGTGTCATCACACCATTCCTTATATAGTTGCCAAGCTCGCTTAAGTGTTATTGCATCTTCTGCTTTAAATATGTCGAAGCAAGATTCCACAAAGTTGTAAAACACATCTGTCTGAAGCATCATCTCTGTGGGTCGGTAACCACCGTAGTAATTCTTACCCATTGAAATATAACGTTGCAAACAGTGGTATGCAATTGCACCAAGTTCGAACTCAATTTGGTCCATTAATCTGAAATATGTATCGTGTTCGATCGTTCGTTGCGTAGGTACAACGTCGATTAGTCTTCTAATGATTCCGGATTTTGCGTCCGAGATTCGTACAGGAACGTTCGTCCCCATGAAGAGGAATGCATTTGACTTTGTCTCGAACGGTGTCTTGTACTTTTCGTTGACTGTGAGGGTCTCGTGTGCAACAATTGAATTAAGTTTGGTGTTGTCGTAGATTCTGGAGAGGTCCCCATCGTGTTGTATAGCAACCAGTGGATTTGATCGGAAAGCGGCAGTGGCAAACGCATTGTTGCTGCCGGCCAACTCCCTAGCGTCAAATACGCTGCAGTATCCTTTGAAGAGGGCTCCGATAATGTTAAGCACAGTAGACTTCCCACTACCTGGCGGCCCATAGAATACGAGAAACTTCTGTATGTATTTGGAATCCCCATGAACAATCGCACCAATTGCCCATTCAATCTTGGATCTTTCTTCCTCATTATATAACGTTCCCACCAAGGTAGACCAGGCAAGGCACTCCGAGTTAGTAAGTGAATAGGATAATCGCTTACTCGCATAATCTTCCTTTCTGACTTCCGTGTCAGCAAATATAAGTGTTTCATCCAAATTGTGATAATTCATTCCGCTGTTGCGGACGAAACGCTGAAATTCATCCCAAAGCTTAGTGCTATTGACTTCCATTCGTGCAACTTTGTAGGTTACATTGTGCTTCTTGCTTAAGTGATCTGCATAGTCTTGTAAGTCTTGATCTACTAGACGTTGGACATCGTAAATATCCGTTGACCAGAGGCCTCGTTCAGCATCCCAGATTGCATAGAACGAACCACCACGAGTCATCAGATCTTTTGATTTTCCAACCTTCCAGTCTGGACGAACTTGGAGGGTCCCGTCCTTCTTTTCATTGATAACAATGGTGTAAAAGTCCACAACCCTCCCTTACAATAAGTGTCGGCGTTGAATATACTCACAGAATTGATACCAAATTTCTATTACCCTTTGATCGTTCGGAGTTTCTTCAATCGGAAACATACCACCAAATCCGTTTGGTTCGTATGCTCTCCATGTAAAGGCATATAGAACGTCCTCGATTAACGGTACGTCCGATTCAGATATGCGCTTGAATCTATCCAATCCAAGATTGGTAAGAAATTCCCAAAACCAATCCCTTGCTGGAATATCCGTTTGAAACGATGCCCTATTTGCAAAAGCAATCCAAACCTCAAGTATAGAGATAGGAATCGCATCTAGTGCGTTACGTTTAATCGAACGCCTTCTTAAAAAGTCTCGTCTGATCTCCAATCCATCTGCGTATCTATGTTCATCAGCAGGAACCTCTTTGACCCATGTAAACGGAGTACCAAACAAAATATCCATAAGTTGAGCGTAATCTCGAGTATTAGGATCTAATACCTTCGCACAGAGCCAACTGAAGTATACATCTTCAAGAGGCTCATTCATAACTATCTCTCTCTAAATTTTCTATCTGATGAATGTTTAAGATCCGTTGTAGATGCCTGTTCTTCAATTTCGTTGCCAAGAACTTCTACAGAGTAATGACCCGGATCTCTAATCACTTCGTATTCAGCAAGAAGCTTAGAATTTCGAATATAAACAACGTTCGGATCTTTGGATCCGTGTCCAAACAGTAACGGACCTAGAATTACTCCAGGATTATAAATTGGTACATTGTCTTCGTCTACTAAAATATCATCTCCAGCGTAATACGTTAGATTTGATTGACGATACTCTCGTTCATCCGTAATGAACTCATCCTGATGAAGAATGTATGGTGCTTCCTCTGTGCGTTTACTAGTTTCATCTTCCCAATTCCACACTGTTCCGTCAGAATCAGTATCAAATATGGTTCGATGTTCTGGTTCTACTGGTTCGCCAAGAGTTTGTTCAATGAATGTCTTTCCTTTTTCAATTACTTCTGAAAATTCATCTGGAATATCAGTATCGGTTTCTTCTTCAGTATCAGAAACTACAGCTAAATCGCTCATGTCCCAATCTTGTGCAGGAACTGCATGAATGAATTTTTGTTGACGCTTACCTAGCAAATATCCGATTCCAAAACCAATACCTAATGCAATAGCTCCTACAATTGCGACAGTTGGATCCGGACGTGGTTTCAAAATTTCATCATCCATTATGCCTCATCAATCAGATTCCAGACTTCACCATCTACATTGAAGTCAAGCCAAATTGCGGGTTCCCAATTACCTACGCCTTGCTCGTTTATCCCTTCCCAAATATGGAAATCGATGTATCCATCACCAGGACCGTTCTTGACCCAACCGACAATTGCTCCAATACTACTACGCTCCATACCAAGAGAATCATATACATCATTTAACAATAGATGACCGTTGGCTTGAAGTCGTTGAGAAGCAATATTCTGTTGACACATCAAGAAATTACGGTTTATTTCTGAACTGTTTACCCAATTACGATTGTGTTCGTCAAATAACCGTGCGTACGGAGAATGCTTACTCGGATTTACAGTTTCAATAGTCTTCTTCTTACCATCAATTTCAATAACTTGCTTCTCTGCATCCAAATATAATGCACGCTCACGTTCTTCACCAAGCTCTTCACGAACTCGAGCACGATATGCTTCGAACGCTTCCATAACAGCAGCGAGTGTTGCAGAAAGCGCAGCATTACGTTTGGTCAACTGAACATGAGAACCAGTCAAACACGCAATAGAAACACTACCGAGAATAATCGAAGGACCATACAACTTACAAATTTTAAGTGCGCCCTTCGTATACACATACATTACATCTCTACGGTATTCTGCTTGTGTATACCGTACAGGATTTTCACTTGTCTCAGCAAGTTCACTGTAACCACCAACGTCAGTTACAGAATTGAAGTCATCTTTAATCTCGTCAACCACATCGCCTAATCTTAAAGTTGCTCGAGATGAAAGGAATGCTGTTCCAATCACTCCAAATACTCCACCTACGAACAGAATATGCGGAGAATTCTTTTTTGTTTTCAGAATTGTTCTAGCAAGTTTGCTAGACACAGAAGTAGGTAGTTTCATTCAGCAACCTTTCATTAAATTATCGTTTGGCTGCACGCTTGCAGTTCTTACAACTGAAGACTGATGTCCAAAACTTCTTCATCTTCATTTCGAACGGTTCATAGTTGTCGTTTAAAATAAGACCACAAACAGTAACTTTTAATCCATTCACAATTTGCAAATGCTTTAGACGACTTACTTTGTGCTCAATGATTTTGTAATCAACATCCGTCATTACGGACCTTTCGTCGATTTAGGTTGAGGAAGAACTAACATGAATCCACTAGGAGGAACTTCTCTGATTTCAACATCTTTAAGTTCTGTCCATCCTACGTGTTCGTCTGTATGTACGGATGGTACTCCAACTAGACTCTTTAGATCGCCAAGAGTTACACACGAAAATTGATCTATGATATCGCTCATGGCATCAAAAACTTTTACCGCTTCGTCTTTGGTTGCAAAAATATAATCAAACATTAGCAACCTTCCTTTCATCCTCGCAGTGGTTGTGGTTGTGGTAGATCTAGCAAATATCCTTCACGAATCTGTTGAACCTGAGCACTTCGGATATCGTCCCAACCCCAAGCTTCATCTACGTGCGTCGCAGGAAGTCCAACCATGTTGTACAAGTCGCCCACGGTTACAGTCCCATACTGCTCGATGATGTTGCCCATCTGTTCGATGGTGCTATCTGCTTCATCCTTGGTCGCAAGAACCAAACCAGTATTCAGAGAATGCCTACTGGAATATCGTGGTCCAGTACCGAGTTGCTGTGGCGTTAGTCCTCGTCTATCGAGGTTGTCACCTCTACCAACTACAGAGCTGTATCCACGTTGCACAGGACTTTGGTATGAAATATGCGACGCCCTATACCCACGTTGCACCGCACGCTCACCAAACAACATACGATCCACGCCTCTAGACGCACCATCAGCAAGCATATTCTTGAGCGCAGGAATCATCACGTCATAGAACACGTAGTTGGTCACGTTTCTAAAATCGGCAGCAACAAACATGTCCTTAAATCGTTGCCCAAGAGACTTCTTCTGAATGAGAACTTCTCCAGTTGTAACTCGTTCTACTTTCTTTTCTACCTTCTCACTTTCCTTTTTTGCTTTGTCTTTGTTAGAATTACTATAATTGTTAGGCATTAGACTCCTTAATTATTTGTAGATGATGTCGGAGGCGCCTTAGGCTTATCCTGATCTTGTAATTTCTTATTGAACTCGTCGATGTCCTTGGGCATAATTCCCTCAACAAATTTCGCTGCTGCTTCAGCATCTGTCATAAACTCAGTCATAATAGATTCAAAAGCTAAACTTTGTACAAACTTCTCACGAAGTTCGTCCGATTTTTCAAATCTTTTTCCATCAGGAGATTTTACACCATAGGACATAAGAAGAACTTCTTTAATCTTTTTGAAAATTTCCTTTTCGTTTGACTCATCGATGATTCTTTGAAGGAACTTACCAAGCCCTCCTTCAATATCAACTTGCATTTCAAGAAGTTCTACCTTGGACAGATGAAACCAGCAAATATCAACTACTTCTTCATCATCCCAATTTTTATACTTGACATCAAGCTTCAACATCAGGCGCCTCATTTAAATTAGCGTATCTACGAGCAACAATAAATTTGTCGTAACCATCATCCACAAGCCGTGTGGCTACTGCAGTAATAATTAAAAGAATTGCTCCTTTCGCAACATCATCGAAAGCAGCTAGCATCTTTCGTCTAGCTTCCAATCTATTCATAAAATATCTCCTTGTAGGGTCTTCCGTTATACGGCTTGTATAATTTGCGATTACAATATCTTCCTATCACTGGCACGAAGATGCTTATAGTCAAATGCCAAGCAAGGTTCACCCTCTGGCGACATTGTTGTAGAAAATTCCAACTCAAGTAACTTGTCAGTATCCCAACCTAGATTGTCTGACTCAGATGTGTGATCCAAATTAAGAAGATCATAGAAGTCTGACATTGTTACCCAATAAGTATTCACAACCATTTGGTTGATGTCGTTCTCTGCCTTGCGCAGACTTTCCATGTCACTCTTGAAATATCTTCCTGTCCACAACTCACAGCACAGAACCTCTCCTTTACCAAGCATCAGTATCTGAGAGTTTGGAGGATTATCCGTAATCTTCTTCTGTGCTAACTCGTCACGAATCTTTTGTTCTTTTCCCTTACCGAATTGTTCTATTACGTGATCCTTGTACTCTGAGAATGCACGTTCGGTAATGGAATATGCGGCTACTGCAGCAGATGTGCGTCGTCCGGATGCTCTTTGAGATCCGATAATGCATGCAATCGTAGCTGCGCCTGAAATCACAGGTGGAATATATAACACCCATGTTTCTTGCACTGATCTTATAAAATACTCTCTACGATTTCTGAACGGTTGCTCCTTTTTTAATTCCTCCAGTGGTTGGACCGCTTTGAACGACGCTTTCGCCGTTAAATATGATGTCGTTACTACACCCGCAACACCAAGACCTGTGAAAATTTCAGGAGAGTTTCTTTTAAGTGTTTTTAATGACCTATTAAAAATATCTGATGCGGTCAACGGTTCCTCATTTCTCGGACAAATATCCAAATTAGCCAAAGTCCTCCAGTGATAACTGTCATGAAACAGTCACCAATGAACTTGAAGAATCCGTACTTTTTCTTACAACAATACGCTGGATACATCATCCCTCCTCAAATATAAGTCCTACTTTTTCAAGGGCATCTACCGCTAGCTCTGCAACAACTTTAGAAGTATCAAACACTGTAAGATCTTCTGGTAGTTGTTTTTCAAAGGCCAAAGCTTGTCTTACAAACTCTTCACCAGATTCCTCTGGGTCTAGAGCAACCACCAGTTGAACCGCCATTGCTTCCATTATGGCTTCAAGAGCCACTGAGCGTTTCACGATTCTCCTTTGCAATTTGTAAATATAAAAAAGAGGACTGGTTGAACCGCTAAGGTGTTTACATATTAGCAATTTCGTAAACTGTCTTAGTCGGACAAGTGTCCTTTCATTACAAGCCATGTAAATTCGGCGAGAAAAAAATGAGAAGCAGGGGTTACTGGCCCAACGCAAACCAGTCGTTAAGTCCTTTTTCAGGGACCACCGAGTAGGTATGAGTTTTCTCCCATACACCTGCGTGTCTTACTCCTTCTCGTTATAGACCATGTATAAATTGCGAAAAATATAAAAGAGGCCTGTCCCCGAGTTCGGGGTGGTACTGGTAATTTACAGACCTCTCGTTACAAGAGTTGTATTTCTAGCGAAAAACCTAAGCTTTGTGTAAGCCTAGGTCTTGAGGCCCTTGGGTTATTATTTCTCCAGTGAGTCAAACCATTTCTTTGCAAGATAGGTTGCCCCAAAAATCAGGATCCACTTGAGCAGCATGAAGCTGCCGAATTGCTTCAGCGCTTTGATGCCAAGTTTCCTGTTCAGGGCCGACGCTTCTTCGTCAGACATGTTTCGAATATCTTCAATGGTGTACATAATATTCCTTTCGTGGCCTCATTATGAAAGGTGTAAAATATGCGAAAAAAGTGTCGAGGAAAGGCCCTGTTTGGCCCCTCCTCTTTGGTCACGCTGCCGTTGGCTTCTTCGTGAAAGTTTGGGTATCGCCGTTCTTTAGTCGCACGATGATGGCTTGTGCACCTTCGTCGTTGTGCCAGTGCCCCACCTTGTCGATCCTGTATCCACGTGCTTGATGCACGGCGAATAGGGCGCCAAGGGCGGCAAAGCCCACGATTGCGGTGTCGCAACCATCCTTGTGGTTCTGATAGAAACGCTTGATCCGCTCTTTCATTTCAATTTCCTTTCGGTCGTTGTGTCCATTATATGCCATGTAGAATATGCGAATTAAACGTGGCCTTGGCGATGGTGCTCCAAAAGTTCTTCCACAGTCCATGGAGTTGAATATTCAACAATTTCCAGAGTCACTGGGTTGTTACGTTCTTCTGGGTGTTGTTCAATAAATTTCATCAGAATTTCGTACTGATACTCGCCTTCAATTATTACGTTAACCTTCTCTGTTTTAATTCGCATTTTCATTATCCGCTCCTTTGTTAAAAATATGAGAGTACCGGGCACGGGATTCGAACCCGTACGTCCTTTCGGACCGAGGATTTTAAGTCCACTGCGTCTGCCGTTTCGCCAGCCCGGCTGAAAGCTAATCCTTACTAATTAGAACCAACAATCCGTTTCGATACTCAACATCATCAACGGTAAAACTTTCTTCGGCCGGAAGGCCATCTTTTTGAACTTCAAATATGACGTGAGGATCATGATCCGCAACCCTCTCACCGACTGAATTTACAATTTGTGAAAAATGCATTATGTCTCCTTTGTTCTGTCAAATATCAAGTAAAAGGATCTTCGTCGCCGTCCAAAGTACGAAGCCCAGTTATAAGTAAACCTCGTGCTCTATGAGGAGGCATAACACCACCCGAAAAAAGTATGGGATATCCATATGTTCCATCTTCGTCCGTGTTTGTTACGCATCCTACAAACACCCACTCGATAAGCATGTCACTTTTCTCAACTTCTTCAAAAACTCCAAGAGCTTGTGTTGCAGCTTGTTCGATAAGACTGGAAGCTTCGTTACTATCCATCAGATTCTTCCAGTTCTGCCATCAAGGCGTCATACTCATCTTGAAGCTGATCTGACTTTGCGAAATATGTGGCAGTTAATCTCGCCCGCCTTTTGAAGTAGTCGTCAAATCTTTCTTCTAGAGTTTTCTCTTTAGGCTTAGTTTGTGGCATTTTGAACCTTTCGAGAAAAAGAATATGGGATGAAGGACGATTAACGTCCGGCTGCGAAAATATCGCGACCTCCCGTTACAAGGCTTGTAAATTCTGCGAAAAGTGTCAGGGAAAAGCCTTGTGGCTAATCCCCTTAGGATCACCTCCCGTTTCGTTCTCGCCTCCTGACTTCTTTCTTCCAAGTCTTCGAGTTCCTTCGTGCGGTGTTGGCACGGACGAGGCCCGTCATAGCGCTAACTACGAGAGCCAAAACCGTAGCAACTCCAAGAGGGTTCTCTTCGAATTGGGCTTTCAGCTTGTCAAGGTTCACGAGTGTCCTTTCGGCTAGGTTATTCCCATTATACTGGCTGTAAAATATGCGATTTTTGATTAGACCCTCGTATTTTGCCTTCTAAGCGATTTTTGACGTTCGCCGGCACTGAGTACCGGACACCTTTCTAAATATGTCTCAGAATGTACGCTGACGCGTACCAATTTTGGAAAGTTCCTCAAAAATGGCCCCCCGGGGATTTTCCAGGGCAAAAAAGAAGAATCCTTGTACAGAATGTCCTTAAATGTCCCTTTCCCATCGCGACGGCGAAAACACAGAAGCCATGTAGGATCTTTTCAGGGATCCCACAGGCTTCCTGTGCTTAGCAACAGTCTGGTTCTGTGCTCATGGTACTTTCGGTCGTAGTTTGAGTTGGTAGCCTTTAGATGTCATCACGTGCTTCTGTTCGTATGCAACCAACAAGAACATCTCGATGAAACTCCCAAAGACGATCAGCATCGTGTCTCGACTTACGGGCTTTCGACTTTCACTATTCTTAAGCTCGTAGAGTCGTTCCAACAATTCCATCATCTTAGGGTAGTCTGCATGATCTACTTTTATTGCTTCCATCTTCTTCAGAACAGCACTGATCTGTCCATCTAAAGGCGACGGCTTCTTAAAACTCGGAAAATGCCGTAGCACTGCCTTCCTTTCTGTTGTTTCCATTATAGGCAATGTATAGATTGCGGCATCATTCATAGCTAAACAACGTGCCCTTGAACGGAACCACCTTAAATATAACCCGCTTCTTCTTTGGCAGATCGTCTAACGGCGTAGCGATTTCAAAGCTATACCTAACTTTCCCGTCTTCCGGACGTTCCTCAATAATTTCTCCACCATAAGTCAACTTGATCGATCCACGACCAAGAATGAACCCAACTATAAGAGCAATGATAACGGCTAGAATAATCATGCGTCTTCTAACTCCAGACTTAATGTAGGATATGCTACTGTTCCATTTTCATCTTCAATTTCAACAAATTCGCTTACACGCATTACTGTACTTTCGTTGTAATCACCAACAACCCGCACAAGATCTCCAACGTTGAAGTCTACTCTGTATCTAGATTCAACAGTCTTCTTTGATACTTCTGCTTTGGTAAGATTAATATCTTTTTGTGATTTAAGAACTTCTCTACCTTTTTGCTGTAATGCATCATTAATAATAACCCAATTAGCCAAAACTTCTGTTTCCTCAAAATCCTCGTCAATTTCTGGTGCGGACACTTGCATCATACGTCGATTGTAGTGATCAAGTCCAGGAAGATGAACAATTGTTTGAACCCACTTACCTGTTACAACAGCTGAAGTTTTTAAATTTTTATTACTCCATAAATAATCAGCATTTACAATTTGACCAGAATCATAAGAAAATATAATGCTGGCCGTTCTGTCAATTCCTTTATGAACGAAAATTAATGTGTTTGGCGAAAATTCGCCAAGAGGCGACCAAATTCCTGGGCGAATAATTCTAATACCAATATCGTCAATAGACATAAGTTCTATTATCGAAGAATATAAATCTTTAACATCGAGCTTTCTTGATGTGTTAACCCCAGCTCCAGTGATTGTGGTATCAACAGTAATGTAACCAATTGAATTGTTGTCATCTGATAAATATTCTGAGGAAAGGTGATGGTTGATCAAATGAACAACTTGATCCCACGTTTTTTGAGCTGGAATAAGAACCTTTCCGTCAGAAACTAGCCTTGGGAAGATTCGATTGCTCCCTACAACTCGTTGTTCAAAATATGTTTCGAACCCTCGACCTGTAACGGTAATTATAGATTCTTCATCTTGGGAATCGTTAATCTCATGATTTTCTACAATCATTAATTCTGGAGTATTAAGATGAGAAACAAAGGAACCAATAGGAAGCTTTTCTTTTAAACCAGAATATACCGGGGCAACGAATTTAAATTCTCCACCTTCATCATAACGTTCAATCCACATTTTACTGGTAATATCATTAATGATTTCGCCCTGTTGCATTAACAACGGTGCCTCTGGATTTTTCATTGAAATAACGTCCATACTACACCCCCCAGTAAGTCTCGTAATGTGAAATTGAGTGCCAAAACACATAAGAATGATTACTTATACTGTATTCGTTTGTTCCTGGAAATATAATTGGCCATATAGGATTAAGATCGATTACATCGCCTAAATGAGTTACAACGGAGTCTCTCACCACATACAAATACTTGTTGTTAAACTCACTGGAGAAATGTAAAACGTCGTTATTGAAAAACAAATCTCTAGGCCTAATTATAAAACTAAATCCTTCCGATTCGTTTGTAATACCAAACTCTGTAAGCGTTGAATTAAATTCCGCAATAAAAGAAAAACCATGAGGTGCCGTTGAAACATTATCTTCAAGAATTAAAAGTCCCGGATTTGAAATATCAAAATCAACGTTTACTGGAGCCAGCGATTTTAACATTGGATCTCTGCACTCAATTGTTAGCTTTACTTCTTGATCTCTATCAAAATGATCAGTTTCAAGCTTTAGTATAAATCCAGATATTGCCGCAACAACTGTGGAATTGTTTTTAAAATGTAATTGAACTTCTCCGCCTCTAGCTGCAGAAACTAGACGATACAAGTCATCTCTTAGTTGAAAATATGATTCAGATTCAGCATAATTTGGATTCAAACCAATTTGAATAACTACCGTTCGTTTCTTACGCATAAGGTTATATAACTTAGACTCTTGATCCGTTCCATAATACTTTGGAACTACTAAGTCTGAATCTAAGCCTTCAATGGATACAGCATTATATGGATTCAAAGCGGTTGGATCTCTAAAACTAAGAACAAGTTCATCAGCGTTTGACGGCGGGTGTATTTCTACACTAGTTAATTTCATATTTATACACCCCAGTATGCTCGATAATATGAAAGACTTTGCCAACTCAGAGAGTCAGAATTATTAAAAGAAAGACGATTGCTACCTGGAAATATAATTGGCCAGATAGACTTTCCTGTTACTCTATCCATCAAATTTCTCGCTGTTGTTCTAATTTCTTTTCTACCAAATTCACTTGAAAAATGTAATACCTCTCCAGCATCAAATCCACCAATAGGAATAACTCTGAAATTCCAGGAAGCATCTGTTGGGTCTGTAATGATCAAATCTGGAATGGCTTCATTAATTTTTATTCTAAATGACACTCCATGAGGGGCTGTTGAAATATCATCAGAAATTGTGAAGTCAGAAAAATCAAGAAGATCATAATTAATTACAATTGGAGATGGAGATCTAAGAACTGGGTCTTCACAATAAACAGTTACCGCCATCATTTGATCTCTATCTGATGGGTTTGATTCAACTTTAGTAACAAAACCAGTTAAAACAGCTACAATTTCATCATCATTCATAAAATGAATATCAACTCTTCCTGTTTTAGATATACTTGTGACTTTATAGACACCAGCTCTAAGATCAGAAAAAGTTTCATTAGCACTAAAATCTGGATTCAAACCAATCTTAAATATAACCTCAACTGGCTCTTTTTCAAGAGTATAAAATTTTTGACCAGATTCTGAACTATAATACTTTGGTTTAAATATACCATCTAATCCATCAATAGATCTCGCATTATATGGGTTCAAAGCTTTAGGATCTCTAAAGCTAAGAACAATTCCTTCCGGTGTCGGAGTTAACGGTCCTGCTGTACCTATAAAATTAAAATATACAGCATCAGGAGGAGGTTCTGCTTCACCATCATATTGAAAAAGAGTATTGACAAAATCAAAATCGCCTTCATCATAATCAATTGGATCATCTTCAAATACGAAATATGGACTCATCCGTTTGACCCCCATGGGGTTGTTACAATTACAGGCACCACCCCTGGTACATGTACATCAGTTACAGCAGTAATCTGACCATCGTTATCCACAACAAACGAAAAAGCTGGATCTGTACCAAATTCAACATCAGTAGTATCAGTAAAATATGCGCCAGTTATAACTACTGAAGTACCTCCAGCAGGAGGGCCATTGGTCGGAATTACCGAAGAAACAATTGGAGGAGGATTAATAAATTCAAATTCATCAGCTGCTACTAATGCGTTATCTCCATCTGCATTTGTAACAATAATATCAGTTACTCCAACAGCATGCGCAGGAGACGTTGCCTCTATGTATCCGTCACTAACGACCGTAAAAGAAGTAGCTGCAGTAGCACCAAATTTAACAGCAGTTACACCAGTAAAATTATGACCAGCAATTGTAACCACTGTTCCACCACTAGCTGGACCTTCGGTAGGCCCAATTTGTAAGATTTCTGGAAGCCCTAAACCACCCTCCCAAATCTCAATATCCCTTAGAGATCCAGCACCTATTAAAAACCCATGTTTGGTAGCGCTAATGTGAGCCGTGTCATAAACAGTAAATACAGATATTCCATTAACTGTACATTCGATTTTTGAACCTGAGGTTTTTATTTTGTAAATAATACCTGTCGCAACACCACCAAGATTAAGAGCACCAGATACGGTGGTCCATGTGCCAGCAACTTTTTTATATAATTTTGTTGTCGATCCGTCTAAAGCAAGAAAAGCCCAATAATTATTTATATCATCATAACGAAATATAATTCCATGTCTAACACCACTACCGCCGAAGTTGTTTTTCAATAGTATTTCTATATTTGAAATTCCTGTATCAATATAATTTATAACAACGGCAGTATAACCTGTAATACCTATGTTTAATGTGGCCGAACCACCCAATTGAGCAGTGTTACTAATAATATCTGCTACTTCTGGATTACCAAGCCAAGGTGTAGGATCTAGAATGCCAACCCCATCTGTGTTACCAAGAGAAGTACTATCTAATCGATCAAATGTATCTGATGTAAGTAAAGCCATTTAAATCTCCTCTTGGTTCAGGAACTACTATTTAAATGATAATATGCAACGGGACTCATTGCTAATTGGGCCACAATATAATCATCAGGATCTATACGAGCATCATAGAGCGCCTCTACTGTTGCGTCATCAACAATACCTGTACCTAATGCTATTTCGTCATATACGTTTATTCCAGATCCAACTGGGCTTCCACCAACAAGAAAGGTGTCAACATCAACAGGACCGGAATATCCAGCAGCACCTTGCGTCAATTTAAGAACCCCATCTTCATATAGTTTTACCACATTTGCCGTAGCATTATAGCTTCCAAATATAAAGTGTGGGCCTGGTGTGTCAGGAACACTAACCGATATAGTATCCAGTTCTGTAAAAATAATAAGAAAATGACTAACTCCTGGAATATCAGGTACACTTCCAACGTTAGCTACTGAACTACCATTTATTTGCATAAGAGTTCTATAATCTTCAATACTATCAACCCAACCGCACATCCACCAAGAATCATCTAAAATATCTAATGGTGTTGGTGATATGTATTGTCCTATATAACCCGGAACCTCTGACACACCTATAGCACCAGCATCTCCAGCAATAAGACTACTCTCTACAATGATAGTATCAGGAACATACTCTGTTAAATGATACTCATTACCAGAATAGTCATTTAAATCGAAACTTGGACCTGGATCAACGGGTGGTTCCGGTTCAGGAACAGGATCAAATATCCCTGAAAAACCAGAAGGTCCAATTACAATTTTTGTCACCTTCATGATATGCTCAACTTTTCCTTCGCCAATGCAAATTGACTCTTAGTATTACGATAAATATCATTAGTAGACAAAGGTTCTGGAGAGTTAATCGTTTGCTCAAAGGTATTATTGATTACTGTAGATTCACCAGTACCCGTTTCTTCTCCTACTTCTGGGTTAGTACTTGAAATAGCACGAGCTTGATCGAACGATACTTCTGGGGTTAATATCGGAATGCTCATAAGAGTGGCAATATCTCCAGAAGCAGTTTCAATGTTTGTTAGATCTAATACTGGAGTAATCGTAGGATTGAACTCATCCATACCTTCTAATATGGCTGGAACTTGTGCTAAAGCCGTAACAAATTTATCTATTGCAGGAGTTTCATCAGTAAAACTAGCTGTTGTAAATATTGCATCTATATTTCCAGGAGGCGCAGGTTCTGGTCTAGGTCCTGGTAATACTTCTCTTTCCGGTCCTAATAAATCTGGAACAGGAACGGCGTCTTTTGCTGCTTGTTTTGCAGCTTCCACAAATATAGTTCGAAATGCCTTTGCCAAAGATCCAGCAAATCGTCCTATTGCTCTACCAAGTTCTTCATCTCTAGAATCAATAGCATTAGCCATACCATTAAATAATGCAATAAGCATATCAAATCCAGCAGCTACAATAATTGGGACTTGTTTTCCAATTTCACTAGCAACTGAAGTTAATACTGCTGTAATTGCCGCAGCAAGAGCCCCAATAACTTTTGGAGCTTTACTTGCCAGACCATTAAAGAATTTGATAATGGAATCAGCACCTGAAGTTACAATCTTATGCGCTTGATTTCCTATTTCAGTAATAAATCTAGTAATAACCTCACCAACCGTAGCAACAATTTTAACTAAATTATCACCAATACCTTTAAGGAAATCGGTCAGTACCTTAACGCCAGCACCTATAACTTTTACGGCATGTGTGCCCATAGCTGTAATAAATTCAGTAATAATTTCACTTACTGCACCAACAACCCTACTAACATTATCGCTAATTCCTTTTAGTACATTAACAAGTAGTCCTAATCCTGCAGCAACTACGTCTTCTGCGTGATTTCCAAGTTCGTTCAAGAATGCTACAATTAACGAAGCTGCACTAGTAGCTATTTCTGGAAGCTTTAGTCTAATAGCATCCATGAAATTAATCATAATGTCTGATGCAGCAGTAGCAATTTCACCAATATTATCTCGAACTCCTTGGAGGAAAACGAGTAACATTTCAATACCGGTTTGAACAACATCTGGAAATATCTCTCTAACACCCAACAAGAAGCTTTGAATCACTACGATCGCTGCTTCAGCCATCTTAGGTGCCAAATCAATAACGGTTTCAAGCAATTGCATTACAAAAGCTTGGAACAAACGCAATAACAATGGAGCTGCTTTTAAAATATCTTTTGCGAAGCCAATAGCAAAATCAAACAGCGCTTTCTGAATGTTGGGCATTGCTGTAATGATAATCTTTAAAGCTTCGACAATGCCCTTTGCTCCTGCAGCTCCAGAGTTTGCCATAATCTCGAAAGCTTTGGCGATTAACGCTGCTCCGACTCCGAATAGAGCAAAAGCAACCCCAAGAAGGCTTAAAGCGGCACCTAGAGCAAGAATGTTAGGTATAACTGGACTAAGTAATGCTGCTGCAATACCAAGAACGGCAAGTACCCCTGCAATTGCTCCTAGTCCCATAGCAAGTTGAGCTATACTAAGTTCACCCAAACTCTTCAGTACTTTAGCAAGAATTCTCAGTGCTACAGCAACGATAAGTATTGAAAACGCTCCTCCTGCTGCTCCTTGCATAAGATTTGTTGCTACAACAAGAACCAATAATATTGCAGCAAGAGCACCAATACCCTTTGCCAAAGTTCCAATAGCAAGACCGCCCATCTTTTCTATAGCGCTGGCCATAATGTTCATAGCAATACCAATGGCAATCATTGCAATACCAGCAGCAATTAAGCCAGCGGAGTTTGTTAAAATAAAGTTCATAGCAACAATAAGTGTTGTTAATGCTGCTGCCACGCCTAAGAAGCCCTTAGCCATCTCACCAAGCGACATCGAAGCAAACAATCTTATTGCCCTATTAAGAATAATAAGAGAAGTAGAAATTAAAGCGATCGCGATTGCTGCAGAAACTAGTCCTGTGGTGTTTGCGGAAATCTTATTAAGAGAAGTAACTAGAAGTGCAAGAGCAAACGCTATAGCACCCATACCTTTAGCCAATTCGCCCATAGACATTTGAGCGAACTGTTTTACAGCCTGACTAAGAATTATAAGTGATGTAGATATAATTATTAAAGCTATACCAGCAGAAATCATCCCTGCAGTATTTGCAGAAATAGAATTAACTGCAACAACTAACAAACCAAGGCCAACTGCTACTCCGCCTAGACCCTTTGCTAAATCACCCAACTTCATAGTAGACAAAATCTTAATAGCCACGGCTAATACAACAGCAGCACTAGCAATTAAAATCATGGCTGTGGCAACTAATTGTAATCGAAGAGCATGCGCACCCAAATCAAACTTACCAATCAAAGCTAGTGCTCCAAGTAACTGTCCAAAACTAACACTAAGAGCAACAAGAGCCTTAGTTAATGCTTTTGAGTCGATCAAAGATAGAACAAGTAATGCTCCGGCAATAATTGCAATAGCAGCAGCAATTTTCATTAATGCTTCAGCCTTAAGCTTTATTTGCATAGCTTGAAATTTTTCATTAACGGTATCAAGAAGACCGTTAAGTCTATTTATAAAACCGCCACTTAAAATATTAAGTCCACCAAATCCACCATCGACGAACTTTTTAATTAAAACAGCAATACCAGCAAGAAGACCAACATTAATTACATCTAATGCCGCGTTGAAATCACCAGGTTGAAACGCTTCTGCAATCTTATCGCCAAGACTCTTAAACCAATCAGTCATGTAATCTAAAACTGGTTGCAAGAAGTCGTTGACCTTGGCGAATGCTGATTGTACTCTATCCCAAATACTATGAACCTGTTCCATTCTTTGGCCTACACGACCAAGCCCAACTTCTACTTTATTGCCAATATTAATGTTGAAGAAATTAAATATCTTGTCACGAAGATCCTGCAAAGCTTTAATAGGACCATCAGATGAGAAATTAACTCCCTCAAAGAAGTCAACTATAGCGTTCTTTAACTTCTTGAAAGCTTCAACGGGGTTAATAAGAATGGCACTAAGATCTTCGAAGAACCTCTTTATTCCTCCACCTTCAACAAGAGCCTTGTTAAGGTTTGTAATAAAGTCTCCGGTGTTTTCTCCGAAACCAAGTAACCCTTTCCCAGCAGGAAGCAGAGCTTGTAGAACATCCCCAATGGTACGAACAACACCCTTTACAATTTCAAAACCAATCTCTACTGCTGCAAAGAAACCACGGAAAATGCTCTTAAGACTATTGAGCGTATCTGCTCCTATTTTGATTCTTTCTGTGAACTCTTTAAATGACTCAGCCAATTCAACGAAGTTCTTACCAGCAGACCCAGAAAAGATGTCTTTGAATGCCCCTTTAAACACTTTAGCAATAGGCTTAAGTGCATGATACAAATTTACTAAACCATCAACAAATAGTTGAATGCCGAATTGAAAGAACGTAACGTTTATACCTTTGATAAACTCAATAAGATTGTCAACGTTAATTCTCTTTAATAAAACAAACGCATCAATAAGAGGTTTAAGTCCTTCTGCAACATTATCAATAACTGGAGTTAACGCATTAAATAGATCTCTTTGTTGCTGCAAGTGAGGGGTGGCGAACTGTGCGCCAAGTCTTGAGAAGGCAGCACGCATGTTAGCTAACGAACCAGAATAGGTCTTGTTAGCCGATGTGGCGTGCTCACCGAATGCGTCATCCATGGCCTTTGCGAAGGTCTTAAAGTCAATCTCGCCGTTGCTTGCCATTTCGTTAACTTTTTCTTCGGTAACACCAAGCTGTTTTGCTAAAGCGGAAGCGGCATTAAGTCCTCTGGTAGCAAATTGCATAAGATCTTGTCGGTTTACTTCATTCATACCAGCGGAACTAACGAAAATGTCTCCAATTTCGCCAAATGACGAACCTGTAAGCGCCGCAACACCAGCTACACCACGAAGAGCGGTTGACATTTCTTCGCCAGCTTTAAGTCCTGAAGCACCAAACTGTGCTGCGATTTTTGCAGCTTCGTCAAGCCCAAACGCCGTGCCCTTTACAGCCTTTAAAGCCGCATCCATACCCTCTTTTACATTAATCCCGATGCCTTCGAACAAGAATGCTGCTTGCTCGAGATTCTTTGCTCTTGATGTACCGCCACCAATAATTGGCGCTAGAATATCGCCACCAATTCTTCTAGTAAACCTTAAAACTCCTGTGGTTAAATTGTTAATAACACTAAAAGCAACCGCGCCCATTGATGTAAATCTAGATGCAATGTGATCAATAGCTTGACCCATGTGATCAGTATTAAAACTATTTAATGCAGTAGAAGCTCTTTCAATACCTTTACCAGCATTTGAAAATTGAAGGCTTTCAGACAGCTTGTCTAAACTACGTAATGTCTGTTCAATACGTCGTTCGAACGATCTGTTGTCAAATTGAATTGATACAATCCTGTCATCAACTTCGCTCATGCTGTCACCTTCTTCCATACATCATTAACAATATCGTCAAATACCACTCTCATTGCTGGATTAATGTAATCTATACCTGAAATATAAGTTCCGCCTCTTGTTCCATGTCCGTATTGAATAAGAATTGCTACTGAAGGCCAACCTGGTCCCGCTTCATTAGTATTGAACCATTCAATACCAGTCCAAGTTCCATCATGTGTAATTCTATAATCCCAAGAATCAGCAGTAAGGCCAGTATCAACAGGAGTTGCACTACTAAGAGCCTCCACACCCATTAATCCATATCGATCAAGATCTGATAAGTTTTTACCACTCTGAAGCCGATTAAGATCTTCTCTAGTTTTACTATAATTTCCTTTGCTAAAGACCTTGAACATGGTGTTCCTTAGGCGTCTGTAAATCTACCTGAAATATAACAAACCGATTCATTATCCAGTCTGAGGGCTCCAGTGCCACTAAGTCGTTCTGCCTTAACTCTAAACAACTGCGTTGAAGAAGTCATATCAGACACATCTGCAGTACCCATAAGCATAATGTCTCGTTCGTTGCTAGAAGCAAGAGTTGCCCAACGAATTCGTTTATGTGCAATTACTCTTGACCCAATAAGCAATTCTAATTCTGTATTACTGGTATCTGTTACCTGATGAGCCTGGCCAAGTAAAGCAAAAGCTTCAAAATCTTTAGCCCACGGTGGAATATCTACTGAAATTTCAAGAGCAGTAGGCCAAGTGGCTGGACCCGTGGCATCTTCATCAGTAGCAACTTCGACCTCGTGTCTTACTTTATCTTCACCATTCTGAGACCACATCCATCGCCAAGATCCTCCAGGCCAAATATAAACTCTATTAGTATCGGTTTCCCAAATCATATCTCCTTCAGCAGGAGATCCAGGACGAGTACCACTCGTACAAATAATAAGACCACTTCCGGCAGGTCCGGTTGGGCCAATTACGGGACCGGCATTAACTGTTCCACCATTATTTCTTTCAAGAATTAAATCTCCGGCTATAACTTCTCCACCAATAATCGCTTGATCTTCAATGTCTTGGGCCCGTGCTGCTGTAAATCCAGTTACACTAACAACCATAGGAATCTCCTTAAACTAAGGCGTACTAGAAATTTCATAGGTTTGAGCATCCAAAAATTCTCCAAACACCTCACTAATAGCAAATTCTCCAGCAGCAGGAAAAGTAATAGGGTTCTCACCTTCTGGTAATGATGAATATGCGGTCCAAGTACCATCACCATTGTCCACAACTACGACACTGAACCAACTAAGAAGATAAATAAGCAACTCAGACATTGGAATAAGTTCTGCTTCTGTATCTTCGGTTCCATAAAGCAAATTTTCTAGTAATGTCAATAACTCTGGATCAATGTCTGTTGAATCAATAATAATGTGGGCCGTTGGACGAAAACCAATTACTTCTTCTGGTACAGAAAAAATATCCCATTCAAATTCAGTAATAGAAGGAGAACCAGTATTAGTTTCAAAAGCTTTATCTCTAGGAATAGCTGTAACATTATACAAAATATGAATTTTATAGCCTAGATCCTCGTCAAGAGAGTTTCCTATTTTAGTTCTATATGAGAGTCCAAAGCTCTTAGGTTTTTGATTTGTAATATACATACCAGGATTAACTTGAACTACGCCTTCTAAATCTGAAAATTCATCTGGATATGTTATAGCCTTCATAGACGCTTCGAAATCCCCAAGAATCACTAAATCATTAATTTTCATCCCATCCCAATGAATGGGTTTTAACTGTTGATCTGATTTTTCTACAATTGAAGTAAGACCATTCCAAGGAACTGCCGGAGCGGATGGCGGATACAAAACGCCTCTATCTACACCAGATTCATACTCTCTATCTTCAGCACTATCCCAAACTAAAACCGACATGTTCCTCCTCTCAGCCCTTTGTACCTAATTGCGCTCTTCTTCTAGCATTCTCTTCCGCATAATGTCTAGAAAGTTCACCTTTCGACATCTTCTTAGGCTTTGAATTTTTAACTCCACAAATTCTGATTAAAGAAAACAATCTGTTCAAATGCCATTGTTCACATTCAAGTGGAATGTTGAAAGATACCATCCAGTAATAAATTAACTCTGAAGTGATAACCTCTCCTGGACCCCGAGATCCTGGCATGTTGCCAAAAGTTGTTGCAGATTGAGGAGAATCAATATACGCTTGAATCTCATCAACATTATTCTGCGTCAAGTTTTTAAAGATCTCAGGGTCCAGATTTGGTTCAATACTCATGCATCTAATGTAGTCAAGAACTTCCTCCGAATCTTTCTTCACAGAAGATAGAAACGGTTTATTATGAATTGACTCCCATTTTGACACTGAAAGTAAAGAATGCTCTAACTTAACTAAAACACCACCAACTGTTGAAAATAAATTTTCAACTTCGTCATAAATCTCATCTTCTCCAATGGTGATTATTAGCATTCCTTAACTCCTAATTAACTAAAATTAATGAACCATGCGTTAACGGCAGTAGGACCAAAGACATATCCAGCATTTGGCTGAGCAGTAACAACGGTGTCTTCAGTGATAACCACATCGCCAGTAACAACTTCACCGTCAATGTAGTATGTAACGCCGGTAACCACCGGAATAGTAATTTCATCGGCTCCAGAGTCATACGTCGGAGCAGTAAGCATGTCACCAGTGATAACAGTAAACGTGCCATCAAACAATGCAATAACAGCATCCGGCGTGGGAAGTGCAGGATCAACTCCAACAGTACCATAAAGAGCCGTCTCAAGAGCGGCTAATGCAGCAGCATCTGCAGTCCTTGAGTCGATAGTAATAATTGAAGTCGGCTTCAAGCCAGTAACAAGCGCCGGAGTAGTAGTAACTTCCCAACTAAACGTAATGGGTTCTGGAGAGTCACTAACTGTGGTGTATGCTTTCTCAGACGGACTGGCCTTGCACCCCCAAATCAGGTGGAGCTTATAACCAAGATCATCACCTTCAATGTCGTTACCAACTTTTGTTCTATACGATAAACCAAACACCTTACGAGCCTGTTGGCCAACAGTAACACCCGGCTCAGGTACAGAAAGACCATCAAACTCAGCAAATTCATCTGGAAAAGTAAACGCTTCAAGCGTTGCACCAAATTCTTCTGCTGAAAAAAGATTAAGATACTTGATGTTATCTGCAAATTGTGCGTTAGGTTCTGCGCCGGAAGGCTTTTCGGTAACGGAAACTAAACCGTTCCAAGCAACCCCATCGTCGTAAACACCTCCAGCATCGGGAATGTAAAGGACGCCGTGGTCAACGCCGGTTTCGTAAAACCGTTCGCCGGTGCCGTCCCATGTAAGTGCGGTCATTCGGGTTTCTCCTTAAAAGTAAAGACTAAAAACGTCGTGATTCAACTGATCTGAAGTGAAAAAACGATCAAAAGCACAAAGCGATAAAGCTCCAACTTCATCAGGAATATCACTATCAGGATTAGGATCAATAACTGTGACCTGATATCGCTTCATTGTATTATATGGCAAATCATCTGCAAATTCTGTTATTACGGCTGACCGTTGATAAACAATACAAGGATACTCCATCCGTACTGTTTCAGGCGGTTGAAAATATACATTACCTGTAATTGCTTTCAACATAATGTGTAATTCAGTCCGGGGTCGGGCCATTATACACACCCCCAAAATTTAAGATGAGTCTGGGACGCTTGACGTCTACAGAATTTACTCGCCAGCGAATCCCCGACCACATCACATACTTAATATAGATGAAATTGTCGATGGCGTATTGGTCGGCCACAACACTGATACTATTAGAAACTGTAATATCATCCTTAAGTTTCTCCGGGGATTCTTGTAGATTTCTATTATCACGAACTACATCACCTTGGTAGTCGTATTCCGTAATTGTATCTACAAATATCCCAGAATCATCAGGAGTCTCTACAGATATGCCATAACCAACTTTTCCGTAGAATCTTGCCATCTAAACTCCTTGAGATTACAGAGCCGTAAAGGTCCAGTCATCAACCTCACTGGTTGCAAAGTACTTGCCCGAGGCAGGAGTTGCAACGATCTCAACCGTCTCACCCGAAGGAATCGTGTAAGGCGATCCAGCGTTATCAACAACGGTATCGGTGTCAGTACGTGTGTACACGACGCCAGTGGTGTCATTAATAGTAAGCTCACCGGTCTCCTCATCGAATGTCGGAGCCAGAGGAGTAACCAGAACATCACCCGAAGCAACCTTACGGATAACCAGAGCCGACTTCAGCTTGGTAAGAGCGCCGCAAAGACGGGTTTCAATCAGGTACTTGTGCTTGTTGTAGTCAATGTCGAAATCGTCGAACAAGTTGACTTCGCCACCCTTAGTGGCACCAAACACATAGTCAATGGGGTTCACGATAATGCCAAGAAGCTCTTCATCATCGTCCATTGCCTCAACCGGAATGATGCTTGCAACACGCAGAACAGTCGCAACCTCGTCCAAGCTCCTGTAAAGCGAACGACCAAGCGTATCCTTCAACAGAAGGAACATGGCAATGACCGTCTCGGAGGTGTAGAGATTCGGCTGTCCACTACCCTTGTAATACTTGCGATTGGTGATAACCGCGTCGATGAATTCCTGAATCGACGAGCTTGCGTCACCAATGTTGACGTAAAGGGTGGTCACATACAATTCGTGATCAGTAGCGATCGGACGAATGTTAGCTTCCTGAATCTTGTCTTCATCTGAAATATCCCGACCATCGCCCATAAGCGCTGCACGAGCGATTTCCTCGTCGAGCATGATCCGCATCTCAGCCTTGAGCCAAGACACGATATCAAAGTCGGTGATGTCGACAATGTCGTCACGGTCCAGAGACTGCTTCTTGTAGATAGTCTGAGGAGTCGTAGTACGACGCAGAATCGGGAAGAACTCTTCCTTCTTCAGATCACCCTTAATGTAACCACGGGCTCGAGCTTCGTCCATCGTAATATCCGCAGCAAAGGTCTTGATACGACTAAACGGGCTCTTACGAGTGGCGGCAAGAAACGAGCCTACCCATTCCGTACGACGCTGAAGAAACTCGGGAACTGCATCGGTTGCAACAGCATCTGGGAACAGAATATCAATGTCCGTAATACCGTGAGACAGTGCATAGTTCTCTGCAGCGTGCTTCAATGAACCGGTACGAATGGCGTCTTTGAGGATCGCATCACGATCTTCATGAGAAAGAATCGACTCTCCTTCCTTACCATCATCACCGCTTTCAAACACGTTGTGCTTCACTTCTCCACCCTTCTTTTCTTTGTCATCGTCGTCGTCTTCGTCATCGTCCTCATCGGAAGACTGCTTCATGTCACTCTTCTTGATTCCAAGAGCTTCTCCAACGAGGAACTGAACTACTTCCTGTTGCTCGGTGTTCATTGAAGCATAAATATCCCCAACAGTACGATCATCAGCATGCTCGATGTCTTCACCGCTTCTCACACCAATCAAAGTGTGGAGAAATTCACGGTCTTCGTCATCCATCTTATCGAGAAACTCGACAATATCCTTCTTTGCTTCGGTTTTGCTACCCATTCCTCCACCTACTGTGTTGGTGTGCTCGAAACTGAGCCCAGTGTAAATGATTGCTTCATCTTCAATAATCTCATCCCCATCATCATGGCGGATGGTAATAGGATCAATAAGAGCGCCAGGATTAGCGCCACCAAGTACAAGACTAACTTCACGGATTGCCCCGTGAAACACTTTCTTTCCTCGTTCAATGAGTTGATTAGCCCAGATGGAAAGCATAGTGATGTCGCCATGTTGGACTAACCCTTTAGCATGCTGCGCTTGCCTAGAATCGTTGAAATATGCACTACACCAAACACCTTCTGGGCGATTTTCAAGAATTGCATGGCCCAAAACATTCTCTGGTGTCTTTTTATCATGCTGCCAAACAAGAGGAACCGTAAGGTTATCCTGATGCTCGAAAGCGTTGGGCATGATTGTGCGGCCGTCGGTGCATTGAAGCCCTGCCTTGGTGGCCCAGCCGCAGAAATCTGCTTCCATTTTGATTGTCCTTTCTAAGAATTCGGCGGCTGTTCTTCCGGCTGATTCTTAGGTTTTAATTCGCCAGTATTAACAACTACACCTGGTTGTGGCATGTTGCTATTAACTAATTCATCTGCTTTAGGATCTTGCGAAGGAGGAAGACCCATGCCAGCTCTAACTTCGTTGCTAGACAAGATTTCATTACGAGTAAATTTGTCTGCAATTTCAGCAAGATCTTTAAGCGGAACCAACTGGAACGGATTTCTAAAGTACTGAACTGCTTTTAGATCTTTAGTACCTTGATACCCAATGAATGAACGCTGCATTGCTTCTCTAATAGCATCAATGATTGGTTTAACTGTTCTGTTGAAATAGTTAATCATGGTTGCTTCGGTAGCTGTGCCATTCATTACCTCTTCAGTAAGACCAAGTTGACTATAAAGCATTGCGGTAAGGTACTCAACTTGCTTAAGGAGGTTATTCTCAGCCGGTCGATTTAATTGTGTGACCTTTTCGGTGCTATCAGTATACGCAATACCATACTGACTACCTTTTAATTGAAGTTCAATGTCAGAACGACGCGTTTCTGCTTGTTGCCGTCGGGCCTCAGACTTAATTACATACGGAAGTTGAATAATCAGGTCTAACTTTCCAGAACTCGACTGTTCATCAACCGCATCAAGTAAAGACAACTTTTTAATGAGTCTTTGAAGGGTTGAATTCGGCTCATTCATTACAGAATAAAGCGGATTTTCAACAATTGCAACAGAATTTTTCTTTAACGTAATCTCTTCTCTTAAGCCCTTTGCCTCATTATATACTCTGACTCTGACGTGGCTTGGGTACCAAGCACGAATTTCTCCTACACGAAGACTATAAATATCAATAGTTTCTTCGCTACTAGGATCAATTGTTGTATCTACTGGAACAATAGCAGCACATCCACCATCAAACAAAGTCAAAGCGATGTCTTGTCTAAATGCTCGAGGCGCTTGATCAATATTCGCTTCTAGAGTTAAACAATTATTAAAAAAACTTTCAATGTCTTCTAGATAGCGTTTCTTATCATCCAATTTTACATGTCTGAAGTCAATTCCAGCAACATCAATAGCAATACGATTGTAAATTGAAGAAATGATAGTTCGTTCGTTATTGAAACTTCTTCTTGGTACTGATGGAGAACTACCACCAGAATATGTTGGTGTACCAGTACCATAATCTAATCTTGTTTCTTCCTGACTACGAAAAGCATTAACAGCTCTTCGTAACCGAGCACGAATAGCCAAGAGGTGTCACCTCCCTTCAAATATAATTATTATCTATGGTGCTGGAATGCCATGATGCTCAAGGAACTCCGATAAATCCATTTCCATAGTATTCACTAATCCTCCTTTTTAAATATGATGGAGGTTAGGTGTAAGCACCAACTTGATTCAGAACCGTTCCATCAAAGAAGAACAAGGCCACACCATCGGCAGCAAGAGTGAACTTAGCAGCAGCGCTTGCAGTCCCACCAAGCTTAATAGCTCTAGCGTCTCCACCGTCAAACGCGACGGTCGGAGTTTCTGCAGAGTTTCCATTGGTGAACTTAATGGCAACAAGAGTGTTTGCCTCCGGTTCAGCAGCAGTAGTAGTCTTCGCTGCAGTACCAATTGCCGTTGCAACAGTGATCGGAACTGATTCTAAATCACTAGCAGTAAACGGTGAACCACCTGCATTAAACAAAGCAATTTCTGCGGTTGGCCGATCAAGTCGAAGTGTCTGACGACGTGAACGCTCAACAACATTATACTGATGAACTTCCATTTTGAATCCTTTTTCTAAGTTACCGCTGAGCGGTTTTGATGAGTCGGTTTACAGTTCTTTTTAGTCGTTGAGATTCAACGACATCTTTAACTTTACTTATACTATTACTCATTACTGTTTGGCCTTTTGGACTAGAAAGGAAAGCAGCACCTCCAGCAGCGATTGCTACAAAAGCGGCTTTCGTTCCCATTTCTCCAGTAATTCGACGAGCAATAGCACCGCCGGTTTGCTTAGCAGCTTTGCCCTTATTTTTTCTAGATCGTTCTGATCGAGCTTTGGATGCGTGCTTAGATAAATCTTGATTATTAAGATGTCTGTCAAACGCCTTTGCGTAAGTTGGATCTTTCTTTTTCTTTGCTTCTACGGTAGCCTTAATCAATTTTCGACGAGTTCCAGCACCTTCGCCAAAGAATAATTTTGCTCTTGCGAACTCTTTTGCATCTTTAGCAGCTGCACGATCAGTGCCTCTAGAAGCACCGCCTCGATCATCATTACGAATACCCCATCGCATTCCTTTAATACCGAAGTGTTCTAGGAACTCCTCGGTTTGTAAATCGTTCACTTGAACACCTCCTCTATAAAACTGCGGCTACTTTTCTATCAAATCTCTTATTAAGAATTTCTGCAAAGTTTGAGAACTGACTAGCATCCATCTTACCTTCAGCACGCATTCTTCTTAACGAATACATTTGTGTTTCACGTTGACTTTCGATGAACTCTTGAGCTGTTTGAGATACGTTTCTAGCTCTTCCAGCATTGCCTCTAGCATTATAACCACCAAAGTTAGGAGGATCAAACTTAAAATTACGTGGACCACTGTTTTCTTGACGAAGAGCATATAAAGCTAGAGCAAATGGAACTGTAAAAACTAAACTTTTTGCGGCGCCAATTGCGGCACCCTTTGCGGCTTTTCTTCTCATCTTTCGTGCTCTACGTTGACGAGGTGTCAATTTTACATCACGAGCAAGCCTACGTTTATCATTTCTAACACCCCATCGCATTCCTTTAATACCGAAATGCACAAGAAAATTATCTACGTCATTAATTGCCGCCATAAATAATTCACCTAAAGTCATTTGCATCAATTTAATCTCAGATTCCCCAACAAAGGTATGCGCATTTAAGGTATCAAGTTGAAAATCCGACCCATTTAAAAGACGCAATGGTGTTTTAGCAAGTCTTCCTGAATCATTAAAATCAATTAACGCATTATATCCACTATCTTTTACCATCTTAAAAAATTGTTGTACATCAGGATGACCGTCCAGCCCATTAGCCCATTGAATAACAAAATTTCCGAAATTTTGTTTAGCTAATCCATCAATTGCTTTTTCTTTATCTACTTCACTTAATGTTCCCCAAATTCTTCCAACTGGCGTATTGGCTATAATTCTTTGATCTCTAAGAAGGTTTTTAAAAATATTAAACGTTTCTTCTCCTGATGGCGCTTTAATTGGAACCTGAGATCTAAGATTAACCAGCCAACCACTTTTATTATCATAACCCCAAGTTTTCCACCATTTTGGTAATTCTGCTTTATAACGTTGAACATCTGAATCTTCAAAAGCAGCGAAAAACCCTTGAGGTCTAATTTCTGTTTCTTGAATGGTCGATAATCTTTTAAAAATAGAACCAGCAGGAAGATCTATTTTAGTGCCCCAATGATCGTCTAAGCCAGGTACAACCCCTTCTAACGTACTCATTGGAGATTCTGAAAGAACTTTAAGTTGCTCTAAATTAAGCTGAGCATAATCATCTTGAAGGCCTTTTACATCTAATAGAAAATCGCTGCCAACACCATACTTTTTACCTAAATATATAGCTCCACCGGCTAAAAGTGCACCACCAACACCTATACCAACACCTAAAGCAATTTTCTTTTGCTTATCGGTTAAATGAAAACCTTTATCGTCATCTTTTCCGGTATATGGACCGTACTTTCGGTTAAGTTGATCGCTTCGAAAATCTTTATCTGAAAATACGCCCTTAATTTTCTTTTGTACATCATCATTAAATTGTGAAATGCTATTTGTGATATCTTTTCTAATCCCCCATCGCATTCCTTTAACACCATAGTGCTCAAGGAAGACGTCTACGTCATTCACTCGAACGCCTCCTTGTTAAGCTTGTAAGCAACATAAGCGTCCATCATAGCAGAAACGTTATCAATCTTGTCTTCTGCTCGTTTCTTGAACAATTTTCGATTTCCGTTAGTATCTTCCAGAGTAACAGCATTACCCATAGCAAAAGTCATAAGTTCTTGATCAAATATAAGTGCTCGTTGCTCAGCTAAAATCTTCAATTCGCCAAGAGGAACCGACTCTGTTCTTGCTCCTTGAATGACTTTCTCTATACCATACGGGCCGTTTTCTTGTTCCCATCTGGTAACAAAGGCCTTAGCGTTGTATGGATCGAAGCCAAAGCATCGAACATCATACTCTTTTGCTAATATAAAAGCATCGAGATCATCATAAACTTCATTATCAACATCAAGAACGTTTCCGTCCATGATAACAAGACTTCCCTCTCGAATGAATTCTTCATACTTCATTCGCATGGCGCCTGGAAGTTTAAGCAAAGTCAATTCTGTAATATAACTTCGAGTCTTGACGCCAAAGCTTCCGTTTGAAAGCGGAAACAGAAAAGTAAACGCACAGAAGTCGTCGCCTTGGGATAGGTCAGCACCAAGAGCACACGGAATCTGCCAGAACTCTTTCGGTGGATGTGGAAGAGTGTCTTCGTAAGTGAAGAAATATGTATAGCCTTCCATTGGAATACCGAAACGCTTAGCTAAAATATCATTACGAGCAGCAGGAGCTTTCTCGGCTCTTTCTACATCTAAATGATAGACGTCATACGTTACGGTTTTTCCTAGATTAGGCTGAGCTTTCAACCACATCTCTGGTTGAGCAACTTCTTCAATATCGTCAAGTTTGTAATGCCAGATTGAAATATGAGGAGCGTGATACTCTCCTCTAAGAATTTTACCCAATTCTAATTTAATAGTGTCGCCAGATCCGTTTCTAACCGTTCCTTCAGAACTAATAGCGACAATCAACCAGTCGTCCATCTTGGAAGCGCCCTGCTCGATTGCTCCAACGACATCCTCTCGAATATCGCCGGAAAGCCATTCGTCAACAGTTGAAATTTTTGGTCTTAATCCCTGCAGCTTGTTGATAGCCATAGGACGAATCTCAAGTATTGACCCAGTTAGAAAATTTTCAATTCCCTTTTTAGTTGAAGCCAGTTTTTGACGCATAGCGGTTGATCCACTAGTGTTTCTAACTGTTCCCTCTGTAAGGAATTTGAACAACGGACCTCTAGCTCTGGTAATTGCAGTTCTAAAAGGGGATAGAACTTCATCTGCTTGCTTCATGGTTGGAGCGGTATTGATTTGGTGAGTGGTTGCAACATCAACATTAAGAAAATATGCTTGAATGCAACAAGCATACATTGATTTAGCAGCACCTCTAGCCACAATCAAATATTGTTTTGTAACTAATCGTTTCTTAAGTAATTTCGTAACGTATCCACCAGGTTCACCTTCTTCTCCTGGTTGATAAACGCTTCGTTCAACATAGTAATACCAACCAAATATCTGTTCTGCCCATACTTTGAACGTATCAAGAAGATACAAATCAGTACCATCAGTAAGCGTTAATTCCCATTCGCAATACTTGATGAAACCTTCAACTGCTTCTGAATCATACCAAATATCTGGATTAGCTATAAGATCATCGATACGATTCATCTCTAGAGAAATTAATTCGTTTACAGGAATTTCTCCACGTAAAACTTGGTCTCTAAATATACCATAGTACTGTGGCGTAGCGGTATTTGATAAAACCAACTAAACCACCTCCTATGATTTAAATAAATGATGAACCTGGTTTAAGATTAATTCTTCTACCTTTATGTCTATTAATAAATGCCGCAATTGGTTTTCCTGCAGGACTGTTTGCAATAGCTGCAACAGAAGAAATAAGCCCTGCAGTAGCAACAACTGCTTTAATATGCTTTTCGCCTCGTTTAATTGTTCCAGGATTAAGACGATCAAAATTCTGCTCTAAACCAAGTCGAGTATTCACTGTTTGTAATTGTTTATTGGTTAAAGAAGTTTTTGGCTTCTTTCGAAGATCGTTCGCTGTTTTATAATCTACAGTTACTCGACCGGTTCTTGAGTCTACCTTATTACGAATACCCCATCGCATTCCTTTAATACCGTGGTGTGCAAGCACACCTTCTACATCCATAAATATCACCTCCTTATTAATAACTCACGCTAGAGCAGCAATCAAATCAGTTTCCATGGCATCTCTAGTTGCGGTCCATGGGTTTCCTGTTTCTGGATCGTTTGCTCCAGAGTTTGCTAAATTAACAACTTCGTGTGGATCAGTATCCAACGCATACAACTCAAATTCGTCTTCAGGAAAATTAATGTCAAAACAAAAATGATTCGTGTGATACCTTATAAGTTTACGAGTACTAGTACTAATTGCATCAAATGATGGTTGGTCTTGCGGAATACTAAACGGATCACCTAAAGGATCGGTTCTACCCTGGATAAGTAATTCTCTATCATCATAATTAATAGGATTAACTGCTACATCAGTTAAATCTTCTCCAGTTACATCAGTAAGACCTGGAGTTACACCTTGTATGGCACAAATTGTAGATGTAATATCTATGTTAGTGGTCTGGGGTGTTACTATGTTATTCTCTGGGAAGGAAGGACCTGCACATATTAAAGGAACCCTAAGAGATCCGTAATCATATGGTGTGTTCTTAGCAGGACCAGTTACCGCCTTTAAAAGAACCTCTCCATAATGAATCGAATTGTCATTTGTAAATATAACGTCAGTATCGCTCATATCTATAAGATCTAAAATACTTGCTAAAAATGCGTCAGCTCCACTACATTCTCGAAGTTGTCTACGAAACAATTGACGAATAGCATTTCTATCATCTGTATCTAATGCATTACGTAACTGAACCCAATGGGCTCTAAGATTAAGTGATGTTTCTTCAATTATGCTATGCTTAGCATGACTCCAAATATGATTATGTTGAGGTCGAGGATGCATGGGATCATGGGGATTTGTTGGAGCTACATATAAAAACCAAGGCTCAGTAGCTGCTGCAAGAAAATCTTGAACCTGGGTATAATAGTAATCTAAATGATAATCAGACGGTGTTGAAACTCCTCCTGGACTACCATTATAAATAGAATATCCATGTGCCCACCCAAGTTTACCGGCAGCATTATGCACTAGCTGACGCCAAAAATCCCAACCATCACCAACCGGTCGTTCGTCATTTAACATTCCTCGATCATTTAAATACTTACCTATAAGTCCTGTATAAATCCCATCATCATTCAACCAAGCAGCAATAGTATTATCAAAATCGTAATCGACATTATCTAAATCATAATCATTATTATCAAAAACACCATGGTGTTTACCCAATTGACCAGTCATAAAACCAACTCTAGCCGGTTGGCAAAGACCAATTGACTGTCTTGTATTAATAAATGTGGTGCCTAATCGTTTTAACCTTGATAATGTTGGCATATAAAACGAACAATCATATCGCATGTCGTCAGTAACAAACATCAAAGTGTTAGTCATGTATGCTCAACCCTTAAGAAATATCGACCCACCCTAAAGCCCTTACTACCAGAACCCGCAGTCTTAATGACTTTAAACACTGGTCCATATATATCACCAACATCTGGAATAGTATTAGCTGTAGAATGTGTCGCTACTGGAGTAGCATTTCCATTATCCCAATCCGCCAAACTATCTTCAATCCATGCACGAATCATTGGTGAAGAAGGATCACCATCACATTGAATAATAAACCATACCCATCCTGTGCTAGCCGCCACATTTGTGTCAGTGTCGCCACGAGTGCTTGCGTCTGCTGTCTTAAAATGCCATGTATTATCAGCCGAACTATACCTAAAGTAATATCCATTGGTATGTTCGGTTCCAGTTTTTACATTCCCTAAACCAATTTCAATCGTAAAATCATTAGTTCCATTATTAAGTACTGGAATTTTACATCTACACGCCCAAGTAAATGCCGGTGATCCCTCCATATGAACTATGTGTCTAGAAATAGTTGCAACATCAGCATTCGCAACCACACTCATAATAGCAAAGCCAAAATTACCTGAGTCTGCAGCTGCAGCCAAAGTAATGTTAGCTGTTGCAACTAAATCAGCAAGCCAACCAAGTTGTCCAATTTCTCCATCTTCTGTGGTTCCACCGAAAAAATAATCTCTCTCTTCAATGAAAGAATCCATCTCAATAAGACGGCGTAATGAACCAATTCTAGAATCTAACTCGTCTAATTGCTCTTGTGTAGTGTCGCCACTAAGTTCTCCACCGGGTGTGGCCGGTTGTTCTGTAGCAGTCATCGGAATATCAACACCGTCAATTTCTGCTCCAGCTACAAAATTTGGTTTACGACGAACAGTTTGAGGCATAATTTACACTCCAGCGATGACTAATATTCTACGACCAGAAGCAATGTTGGACCCAGTTTCATCTGTTAAAATAAGCCTATCTGCTGTTGAACCTACAGCTTCGTACTCTTCTTCTGCCCCAGTTGCACTAACAACCACACGAACAATGAAATCGTGAATGTTAGTCAAGTTTAGATTATGATCAACATTAGCGGTTGGTGCTCCATTAGGAACTACCCCAGCAAAGAAACGAGGACGCAGAGCTATCGCAGAAGTAAGAGCAGCAACTGCATCGTCGTTATCTTCAAGTAATCCTTGAATCTCGATTAAAGTATCATAAGCAGCAGCGGCGCCATTACTAATAGCAGCAACTGCAGCGGCTACCACTTGTGCAAAACTGTTACCTTCAAGTAATGGAGAGTCAAGAACAGTACCACTAAATACTCCACTAGAATATGCTAGATCTAATGATGCTGTGTCACTTATACTAATTGAAGAACGTACTTCATTAGTAAAGTCCAAAATCGCTCTTACTTGAGCAGCAGTTAAATCAGTTGGATCACCAGAACCAGCACCTAACGCACGACCCTTTATAGTAGCTGCAGCCATATCAGCAAGTTCAGTATTAGTAATAATACCCGGCTTGATCGTAGCTACTAAAATTCCAGGAGAACCAGCATTATCTGTATAACTCCAATCAAGGAAACTATTATCATTGATCATCACCGCAATAAAATCTTCAACTTCTTCTTGCGTAAGTCCGCCGCCTCCACCAAGTTCGCTGGCAAGAGGAACTAAAATATCAACTCCACCCAGACGAAACGCAAGCTTTCCTTCCACTGAATCAAACCAAATATCCTGATTAGCCGGAGTTGATTGATCTAGAGGAAGTTTAACTCTGCCCTTAAACTCATAGTCTTTGAAAGTCTCCACTGCTTCCTCCTAGGAAACATTCCAATCTCCAGCAATAGCCACGGGCCAAGTTGCTAGCGAACGATTAAGGTTGACATACGTGATACTTTGTGGTTCAATCTCATTACCATCTTCATCTCTGAATTGAAACCCAGCAGGGTTGTAACCCAAATTGTGATCCATGATCCAAACAATAGCCGGCGTGGCTTGAGTTCCAGATGCTGCCGGATCTGATAATCCCACGTCGTCCTCCTCGTCATCCTCAGCAAGAGCCACCTCTCTCAGATAGCTAAGTCTTGTTAAGAATTCATCTCGTTGTTTTTCAATAGCATTAATATTAAAAGACGTTGTTGGTGGATCAAATAAGAGACGAACACTTACATACATCAACGTTTTAAGATTACTCAATTGATCTACTGGAAGACTCAAGTCAACCCAATTAGCTGTATCATCTTCAATACTAAATCCTGGGGGACCAACACCTATTTGGTTTACTATGGAGAATGTAGCATTAATGTGTGTAATAATATCAAGATCGAATGCTGTATCTGCTTCCCCAACACCTAAGTTCTTCTTGGTACTAGTAAGAATACTGTCTTCCATCTAAGCTCCTCACCAAAGTTTAGTGTCATGGGGAGTTCTCCTAGTAACAACTCTTGGGCTAGATCTCGACACACCGAAGTGAATCTCGTTATGGGTTCGATGAGTCGTAAGAATTAGAAACTCTGGATCAAGAATCCAATCTTCTCTATGTAAAATATCATCAAGAGCAACAGGATTCATGTGATGAACTAACGGTTCATGATGAATTTCATACCCAGGAATACCTAAATCACATCCATTATCTCTAATAATTACTTCTCGTCGAAGGTCTTCCCAATATCTCGAGTTATAAAAATCTTGACTAACGTGACGATCGAACCCAAAAGTCGCATGGCCTACTGCTCCTTCAAGTCTTAAGTAACCAAAGCGTCCTTCAAACGTGTCGAATTGGAGTAGTTCAGAATATGATCTAGTAATCATAGTCATCATACTCCGGTGTGTCGTCTGGTTCACCTCTGTAAATCTTAAAGGCACTCAAAGCTTCACCATAAAGCTCTTCGATTCTTGCCTGAGAAGCAATCTGTTCACGCCTTGCGCTGAGCAACATATTCTCATGACGAATTTTCTCTTGTTCTAATTGCTCTCTTGTAGTACCCAGCTTCAAAAAATGCGTAATTACTTGGGCCGATGCAGTACCTTGAACAATCTGTTGCTCAGCAAGATCTGTAGCAAGGGAGATAAGCTGATTCTCTCTGCCTTCAAGTGTCTCTGCGGGCCGTAAAGGCTTACGACTAGATCGACTCATCTCCCCTCCTTTCAATTATTCTTCTGGAACAGACAGCTGTAATGTTGTTGTAGTTGAAGAAGTTTCTAATGTGGCTGGTGTTGTTAAAGTGCTAGTGGTTGTAGTAACTGCACCCAGATTTTCTCCACAACGATTCTTTACTTCTGTAACATAATTCGGTCTATTCTCCATAGCAACTAATAGTTGTTGTTGTACTTCTCTTTCCTCAGCCCCATCTGCTTCTTGGCCGGAAAGAATAATTAATCTAGATAAATCTTTTCTAAACGTTTCTTGAATTTCTTGGGATACCAATCCTCTACATGCATTTTGTTCTTGGTCTCTATTAAAATCTGAAACAATTACAGTTAAATATGCTAAAAGAATGAACACTAAAATTGTTAAAATTGAAGGAATTACTATGATTGCTGCTTGTCCTACATTAATCTTTTGTTCGAACTTATCTGAAGGAGCCGACATTAATCAACCTCCTTTTCCCAGATAGTTTCTGGAACTTGAATGTTGTTCTTCTGTAATGTGTAAATTAAAATATTAGATACCCGTTCACACTTTCGATGTCTTTTATCAGCGGCAGTCATGTCTTCAGCATGTTTTGCTTTGAGTTGTGAAATTTCATCTTTAAGATTCTTGACTTCAGTATCGCGTTCTAATTTAAGATCCTCCGCCCTTTGCCTTTGCGCTGAAACTAACGAAAATACAAATCTAATGTTAATTAACAGAAGGACAAAGGCCACCCCCCCTACTGGAATCAGTAGGCTATTATCCACTTCATCCTCCTAGGACGTGTGTTATGCAGCCTTACCTAATCCATGAGTCGGAGAAATATCTCTAACTGCAGGAGTTCCAACGTGCTTGGTGAAACCATAGTAAGAAAGAATAGCGACAGCAAATGTAGTAACAAAGCTAGTCAAAAATGTCTTAGTGTTAACAACACCGTTGACATCAATGACGTCTTGGAGCGCAGTTGCAAGAATAGTAAGACCTAATGTCGTAATCGCTTTAACGGCCGCACTAGCGTTTGCCTTTGTGATGAGGGCAGTGAGAAGAGGAATAAGCACACCAACGATAACAGTAAGAATGCTAACATTGACAACAGCTTTCTCTTCAACTGTTGAAACTTCAGCTAAAAGGTCTAACATTTAATTCTCCTTAGTCAAACATTAAGTGTTCTTCTGAGCCGATGGCGTAGCAGAACTACCATCAGTAAACACAACTACATAACCGTGATGCAACACACCATCTCTTGTATAGTCTCGACGCTCAAGACGGGAAACATGCTTCTTAACTCCTTGTGTATCATAGGTCTTGAGCAAATCAGCACCACTAATCAAGCCTCCAGTAAGTGCAGCTTGACCAGGAACCGGGGGAAGAAAGTCAACTCGACCACCGTCGTATGCTGTCCACCATCCACCATCAGGATGCTGAAGTCGTGCGGCAAGTTTTAAGTTAGGATCAAACATAGGCCTTACCTTTGGTGGAGGCGGCGGAGGAGCCGCAACTTGATCGGATTCAGAAAATGCAACAAAACCGACTATGAAGTGACGATCTCGTTTACGGTACTTAACTGCGTTTGAGGTATTACCCCCAATGAACACAATCCAAGCACCATCATCTTCATAAACCACTTCACCATGATCGGTTTGCCCGCCATCCCATTGAAATATACCCCAGTCACCTGGTTTTGCTCTCCAGTTCTTATCCCGCCAAAGACCTTTCGACCGAGCCCAAGCTTCTGCAGCTCCAGTAAACGAGAACCCCCGTTCACCATGAGTAGCTCCTTCAAAACGATACCCACCCTCAACAGTCACCTTTGAGGCGAAGGAGATACACCATCCACCACCAGGACAACGAACACCATACTGCCAATCAGAATACCCCTGACAATTAGACCCCCACGGAACCTCGACAACTCCAACCTGGCTTTGCGCATATTGAATTGATTTTGGAATGATGTAAGTCATTCGTTCTCCTCTGATGCTGGAGAACCTTTGATCTTTCCATCAGGAGTCATAAGATCATCAAGGTCATCCGATTCGTCAAGAGGAGGGGGCATCTCTGTTGATTGTTCAGTTTCTTCTAAATCAGGCATTAGTAACCCCCTTTAAATATTCGGAATTCCACAAGCTCGTTCCCAAGCACGATGATGAAATCCTACACATAATCTATAACCGGAAGCTCGCTTAATCCACTCTGTAACTGTCGCAACCAATGCCCAACGTCGATTTACAACTGGTTGCGCCCATCCGTAACCAAACCATGTTAGCACTAGTGACCTCCTGTTAAACTAAAAACTAATTCCTGATCTCCCCATGCAACCATCAGTTTGTCGAATCTCAAAAATGATGGAGGATTCTCAACGATGGTTCCACGAGGACCAATTGTTACGTGCGGAGTGAATGGCCATTCGCTGGCGTCCCACTTCTCAACAGCCCTACGTAAAGCTCTCAACTGCGGAGTTGATTCCAACGTGAACACTTCGACCGGTGGGTTGTCGGCCGTGTTGCCACCGAATTCGTCAGTACCAGTAACCCTAAGAGAAAATGGATTAGTGAGTACAGCCAGGTCAGAAGCTTCCTTACCTAACTCGTTGAAGAAAGTTGGATTGAGATCCTCAACTTTGCCGACGTATACTAACGTCATGTGTGGACACTTGGTCTTGCACCACTCGGTATTGGTTGGAATAAGCGCAATCATGACTCCTTGGGAGCCAATCTTGTCCACAGTATCTACACTACCTGACCAATCAGGTTCGTTCATCATGAAAAATCCTTCCAGCCACGCTGACCTGTCGAAAAGTTCCCACCAAAATTCCCCCCGGAGAAATTTTAGGG
>Ga0137312_1000003_pt1 | contig 58463 bp, 77 predicted proteins | sample EasRivERMZT133_2_FD_102296 | JGI IMG/M metagenome (GOLD analysis project Ga0137312, IMG submission 102296) | Soil microbial communities from meander-bound floodplain in the East River, Colorado, USA - East River MetaG ERMZT133_2 | ecosystem: Environmental > Terrestrial > Soil > Floodplain ...
CTCGCAGTTGGAGCGAAGGGTCGGCGTGTAACCGATCTAGTCACACTTGAGTACCGTGATCGTCCTGACTCCGTGTCGCACAAGCACAAAGATTGGGAATGGAATCGCTGGTACTTCTGGACAGGCGGCCGTTACAGATTGGCTGGCGTCGGCGGCCCTATCTTTATCTACGACAAGCCCAAAGTGTCTGTGATTATCCCTGTAGGTGTGGGTCATGAGCGACTTGTTCTAGATGCTATTGATAGCGTGGCTGCACAGTCGTATAGCTTCTACGAGTGGGAATGCCTAGTCGTCAACGATAGTGGGCGCGAGCTGCATGGGTTGCCGTCGTGGGTGCGTATGGTGCCTGGGGGTCAGAAAGGCGTGTCCCATGCTCGCAACCGCGGTCTAGCTCTAGCTAGGGGCGAGTATGTGATATTCCTCGATGCTGATGACTACCTCCACCCCGAAGCGTTGTATCATCTGTATAATACGGCTACGACGAGTAATTGTAATAACGTTTTTGTGTATAGCGATTGGTTTGAGGCTGAGACAGGTAAACGGCGCGAGAGCGCAGACTTTGACCAAAAGACGGTGTTCGATAAGCTTGCTAATCCTGTGAGTGCGTTGTACAAAAAGTGGGACTTGACGAAGAACGCTGTACGTTGGGATGAATCGTTCGTACACGGTTGGGAGGACTGGGATTTCGCTATTCAAGTCGCGGCGAAGGCGCGCCTCTGCGGCTTGCGGGTGCGCGTGCCTCTTTTGCATTATCGCCTAAAGAGTGGGACTTTAAGGCGAGAGGCCTTCGCCCATCGAGAAGAAATCAAACTCAAGATTCAGCACAAGTGGACTGAATACATCAATGGCGACAGGAGCGAGAGTATGCCTGGATGTGGTGGATGCGGTGGTGGTCGCTACCCTTCACTCATGGCGGCTGCTGCTAATTCACAAACAGGCCCGTTTGATGGCGTTGATCTGGAAAAAGAAACGACGCTGATTCTGTACACTCCGCCTCCTGAGTGGTCAGGTACGCGCTCATTCGTGGGGCGTGGGACAGGTAACCGATACCGGTTCTCTCCAGAGCCGCCTGGCAACGTGCGTCGCGTCTACAACGTAGATGTGCCGGGGCTTGAAGGTCTAGGCTTCTTCAGGCCTGCAACTACGAGTGGTGCTGATGTGGGGGCCGTCACACCACTCGCTGCGCCTGGGACACCTGACGACGAACATGAAGTGGGCGGGGTTGTGGCAGGGGGCGGGACAACGGCGTGACTTACTTGGATATCCTCGTAGGTGGCGTCGCTACGTGGCGCATTACACGTATGTTACTGACGGAGAACGGGCCTTACAAGGTATTCAGAAAACTCCGGGAACGATTTGGCGTGGTATACGTGGACGACGAATCTTTAGAAGTCTCGTCTTTCAAGTACGAGATAACCATGTGTATGTGGTGTATGTCAGTGTGGGTGGGACTGGCATTGACACTATTGCAACGATTTGTTCCTGGGGGCCGGTGGTTTCTATTACCGTTCACCTACAGTGCGATTAACGTGCTAGTTGGCCGCACGTTGGAACAGAAGCCTCAACCGCCTGTGCGATCGTTCCCGGAATTCGAGGTCAAGTGATGAGCGCGATTCAAGCCGTCGATTCCTCGCTCGACCGTATGTTCCCGTATACCCACTTGCCTCTGGATCGGTTCGCTAGGATCGTTAGTTATTCACCAATCCTGTTCAATCAGGTGGTGATTATGTACAACGAGCTGCAGCGAGACGTGGCGTGCAGCGATCCTGTGCTTCAGTATACCTGGCAGCCTCGCGGTGGCGGGCGTCCTGGGCGTGAGGAAATCGCACAAGCGATTCAGCAAGCCGAAGATCATATCTATCGTGTATTGAGGTTTAGTCCATCCCCGCGGTGGTTCGAGGATGAAGTCGATCTAACGCAGGCGCACAAGCTCGGCTATTGGCCTGGCGGTACGTTCGGGTTGCGAGCCAACAACTTTCATGTGATCGAGCCTGGTGTAGAGCGTTATCAATATTTGGCTAGCCCTCAAGTCGTCTACGAGGACGCAGACGGAGACGGGTACAAAGAGACTGCTGTCTTGTCGTTCGACGCTATGACGAGCGGCGTGGTCGATGTAAACGAAATTAGTGCGTTTCCTCCTGGTTACGGGCCTGACCCTGCGCTTGAGATTCGTCCTCTACGAGTTGATTTCGATGTTATAAACGATAAAATTAACGTTACAGTCGCCAGGCATCTCCTTGCGCGTTGGGATTTGCAAGAGCGTCTCGATGCACAGGGGATCGACGGCATGGAGGATACCAACTTCTACCCGGAGTTGGATATCTATCGTCACTACAACGACCCAAGCCAAGCCGCGGAAATTATCTGGCCTTGCGGCGGATGCGGGGTGTGCGCGGCGTGCGCCACGCAAACAGCGACGGGTTGCTTCTGGATCACAGACTCACGTAACGGGTTGATTCGTGTCGGCCCTGCACGATGGGTGGAGGATTCGTACTTTACAGGCACGGGTGTTGGCGCGTGGGACGTGCTAGGCTGTACGTGGGTGCAAACGCCTGCCAGAGTCAAGCTCAGGTATCGTGCAGGTTTTGTGGAGCCGCGTCTCAAGCGACCGATGGTTGAGATGGCCCCTGAGCTGGAGAGGGCGGTTGCGTTTCTTGCGTTGAGTTACTTAGATCGGGAGTGGCTGACTTGTGAACAGATCAGAAACTTGCAAGCCCATTGGAGGCTCGATCTGGCGACGACTACGAGCAATGCTACTATGAGCAGCTCGCATCGTATTGACCCAGATTTGCTCAAGTGTCCATTCGGAACAACCCGTGCTGCGCTGTATGCGTGGCGGGTCATCCAACCCCTGATGGTCGGCCAAGCCGTCCTGAACGTGTAGTAGGAGGGAATCTGCGTGCCAGGTACAGCGTTCACGAATACGTACTCGCGTGTGTGGCTCATCGAAGGTGGGGCGGGGCCGAGTAGGCGGAGAGACTATTTCGGCAACTGGAAGGCTGGGGCGATCTCGTGGGACTTGGGCGACATCACGACGATTCGTGAGCCTGACCCCAACAACTACAACAAGTTCATCAGGACAGGCCGGTATCGCGGTGAGCCTGGCGACCCTGAGCTGACGATCACTGCTCGTTACACGTTCCAGCGTTCGCGTCTCCTGAAGATGGCACGCCTCGATTGTGAGCACACGCTGCACGTTCACATGGGGCAGTGTGAGAACCCGCAGGACTTCCCTCGCGGGTGGGAAAAGACCCTGATCTTGGAAGGTGCCAGTATTAACTCGTACGGCACCGAAGATTTGGGCGCGATGTCGCCTGACGAGAACGCACCCGTCAACGAGGAAGTTCCGTTCGTCGGGACTGACCTCTACGAAGTCACACGCCTCACGTTCAGTGAGATGGCGAGTGCGATGACGACGGGCGCTGTGAACGACGTGTACGTGTGCGACAGCGCACAGTGCGGCGCGTGCGGCGTGGCGTCTGATGGTTGCCAGGTCGTGCTTGCGTTGGTCGGTGCTGTGGCCGGATCGCCAGGTCTGTCGTCTGGGGTCTTGGTCACTACCAATGGCGGTGGGCTGTGGACGGCGGTCGCAGGGCCTCCTGTTGCAGGTGATTCTCTCTTCTGCGCAGGCGACGTTGCGGTTGTGCTGTCGGAAGCTGACGGCGCTATGTACTACACCGACCTGAGCGATCTGACCACGGGCATCGTCAACTGGACGCGCGTTGACAACGGCTTCGCTGTCGGTGAAGGCCCTCTCGCAGCGTGGTCGCTCGGTGCTAGCGAGACGTGGATCGCGGGCGCAGGTGGTACTATCTACAACTCAAGCGATCCTGCGTTGGGCGTGCAGATCAGCAGCCAGGGTGCGACGGCGAACGACCTCAACGCCATCCACGCCTCTGACAGCCTCAACGTCGTCGCGGTGGGTGCTGCGAACACGGTGCTTCGTACCGCCAACGGTGGTGTGTCGTGGGGCGTCGTGCCAGGGCCTGAGCCGGGCACTGTGCTCACTTCGGTGTGGATGCGTACCTCGCTGGAGTGGATTGTGGGTAGCGCGACTGGACGGTTGTGGTACACGATCAACGGTGGCGGTACGTGGGAGGAAAAGGGCTTCACCGGAGCCGGGTCGGGCGCGGTGAACGACATCGTGTTCGCCACTCCGTCTGTAGGGTTCCTCGCTCAGAACACCGGCACAGCAGGGCGTGTGCTGCGTACCATCGACGGCGGCTTCTCATGGTACGTGCTACCGGAGGGCGCAGGCACGATCCCGGCTAACGAGTCCGTGAACCGGCTCGCGGTGTGCGACGATCCCAACATCTTGTACGCAGCGGGTGTCGGGAGCGGCTCCGACGGTATCTTGCTCAAGGCTGCGTAATACTCGCATAGGGGGCGCTTGTGACTAACAGTATCCTGCAAGCAATCCCCGAAGATGCGATGGAAGGTCAGGTTGCTGATGCTCAGCGGCCTGACCGTTTCGTCACGTCCAACGGGATCACATTCAAGCTGAAGCCCGTCGCGCCGCTTCTGGTGTTGGACGCGCAGAAGCAGATCGTCGAGCCCACTCCACCTAAGCTCAAGAACTACGAGAAGGGAGAGGGCGACGACGCACCGCTGGAGGAAAACCCCAACGATCCTGCTTTCTTGAGGGCGCACATGGAGTACCGTCAGAGGGTGGGCGAAGTCTCGAACGCCATCTTCCTGACGCGCGGTACTGAGGTGCTTTCTGTTCCTGAGGGCATCGAGCACTACGAAGATAAAGAGTGGGCTGAGGAAGTCGAGGAGTTTGCTGGCATCAAGGTGCCAGCCGTCGGGCGACGACGCTACTATTGTTGGCTGAAATACGTCGCTCTGACGTCGATGGATGACTTCCAGGGTCTACTCAACAAGCTCACCGCATTGGGTGGTGTCACGTTGGAAAGCGATGTGGCAACTGCGGAGGCCACCTTTCGGCCTGACGAGGGCGGGGATGCCGCTCCAGGACTACCACCTAACCAAGAAGTTTGACGCAGACATCAACATCCAGCGTCGTTTCGATGGCGAAGTTCCTGAGTTCGAGTGCCGTGAAGCTGCCGTGTACGTCCATGTGTCCTGGATGACCTGGATGCAAGAGATGGACGGATGGGACAGGGCTTGTGCAGTGGCACACTATCGCACGTCGCTCTCGTTAAAAGCGCATGTCGAGGATGCAGCCGAAAAAGCATCCAAGAGACGTGATGCCAGAAACGCACGGCGTAAATCGCGTTCTCGTTGACTTTTTCATAGGTAAGAGTCATGCCTCCTAACCTACCTCTGGTTGGCGTAGAAGCAGCCATTATTGGCATGAACGCCTTTAAGGCGAATGCCAATCTGGTTAACGCTATTCTGCAAAATATGGGGCGCGCTGCACGCGCGTTCTCACGCAACTATGCGGCGGGTTCCCAGGACGCAGCCAAGTCTGACGCCCAGCGTGCGGCCGCAGCTGAGCGTGCGTCGAAGCAGGTCGCTCGCGCCAAGCAACAGGAGGCTGCTGCTAATCAGCGCGCGCAGCAGCAGATCGTCGCAGCCGAGAACAACCTAGCCACAGTCACACAAAACGCTGCTGAGAGGCGTACTAGAGCACGGGTCAACGCTACGACTGCTAGATCGCGTCTTGCCGCTATCGACCGTGCGGCAGACATCCAGGCAGAGGCGCAACAGAATCGTATACTTAGGTCGCAAGAGCGACTAACTGCGGCTCAAAACCTGGCTAGTAAAGCTCCGACCGCTGCACGCGTCGCCAACGTCGAGAAAGCAAGAATCTCTCTCGCAGCCGCGACAGATCGCTTGGCGACCATCGAGCAACAGGCGTACAACAAGACTAGTCAAGCAGCAGCACAGGCAACGGCTGCAAACCAGAAATATGCAGTCACTCAACGAGCTACGGCTGCGCAGATCACACAAGCACAGGGCAGGCTCGCAGCCGCACAGCAGAACGCTACAACGGTCGCTGCGCAAGGGGCGCAGAAAGTCACGGCTGCCAATCAAGCGATGGCGGTTGCTTCGACGGTGGCGGCAACTACTGTGTCGATAGGCTTTGTGGCGATGGCGGCTGCAATTGTGGCGGCTGCTATTGGCGTCACAACAGCATTGGCCGATGTAGTCAGGAGTAGCGCGGCTTATCAGGATCAAATGACGTTCTTGGGTGTTGTGAGTAACACCACGGGTAAGGCGTTGTACGACTTGAGTATGGCCCAACTCAAGCTTTCACGCGATACTACTACAACTGCTACTGACCTTGCCATCTTGAGTGAGGAATTGCTCAAGGCTGAAGTCTCGTTCCAGCAGGTCACAGAGGGCGGAGCACTCAGATTCGCCAACGCTCTGGTTATTGCGTCCAACGGAGAACTGGACGCTGCGCGTGCTGCGATCACGATGAAGATCGCGCACGATTCGTTCGCTGCGTCGGGTGCAACGTACGAATCGGCAGCCGATGCGATCAACGCGGCCGCTCAGAACTCGACGCTTACTCTAGGGAACATGGCTGACGCCATCAAGCAAGGTGGCGCGACGGCAGCACGCTACGGCTTGTCAATCGAGGAGTTTGCTACAGCTGTAGCAATGTTGGGGCAAGTCATCCCGTCTGGTACTGAAGCTGGTACTGGTCTGAGAAACATGTTCGTTCAGCTCCAGAAACCCTCCAAAGAGGGCAAGGAGTTGATGAACAAGTACGGGATTTCTTTGCACGATGCGACAGGCAAGACACTCCCGTTCGTTGACGTCTTGCACGACTTGGAAGCTGCGTTTGGCCCCGCAGCTGTAGCTGCTAATGAAGTCACTGAGGCCGAGCGTGACTATGCGCTCGCTACGATTGCTGGAGAGCGCCAGCAAAAGATTCTAAGTACGCTTATCGAACAGGGAGTAGAAGGGTGGCGTAACCTAGCTACAGAGATATCCAACACAACGGGCGTAATGGACGCTCAGGAGAAGATTACTGCTAGTACAGCATCCTTGATGGAGACGTTGGGGAACAACGTCACGGCTCTTGGCTTGTCTTTCGGCCAAGGATTAGACCCTTATCTAAATGCAATTGTAGATGGCTTGGTGAGATTTGCCCAATCTGTTGATTCAACTTACGAAACTACTGATGCGCTCGGGCAACTCGTTGGCGGGTTCCTGGCTAACGTATTCCTGAACCTGGGCGAGATTATCGGGTCTATCATCATCCCGACAATCATGTTCTTCTTCGACATGCTTGGTAATTGGATCAACCTGTTCATTGCGGTCGGTACGACCACAGCGCAGGTCGCGGGTCATATCGCTAGCGTGTTCGGGTCGATGGCCCAAATCATCATTCAGACCATCGCTGCTATCGTCCAGTCGAAAGTCAGTTGGAGCCAAGCTTTCGCTCAGATCGGTGCGCTCATCGGCCAGAACATGAGCAACCTGGGCACACAAGCCCAGCAAATGGCTCAGGTGGTTATGGGCGGGTTCCAAGCGATGGCAAACGGGTGGGCCGCTACGGTCAACTCGGTTGCTAGTGGCGTCTCTGCGTTCGGCCAAAACTTGAACAACCTCGTACAAGGGGCTGTGCAGGCCGCCAACGGTGTCATCAACGCCTTCAATGGGCTGTCTAGCGCCATTGCACGTATCTTGGGCGGCGTAGCCAGTGCCATCAACGGCTTCTTGGACGCTGCATCGGCCATTCCTGAAGTTGGTGAGCGCATTGGCGGTGCACGAGTAGCTGTTGGCCAGTTCGCAGGAGCGACAGCGGGGGCGGTAAGCGCAGCAGGCGTACAGATCGCTGGCGTGACCACAAGTGCCGGTAATGCGATGTCCGCATTGGGCACATCTGCGAGTGGTGCAGCCGCTACAATTCAATCAAGTCTAGGTGCAGCAGGCGGGGCGTTCTCTAACTTTGGTACTAACGTAAACGCTTCTGTGGGGAACCTTGGGAATTCGTTTGGCAACTTCTCGACTGATTCAATCGCTGCCATTCAGAAATTGGCGGCGAACCTCAAGATGCCCAACATCCAAAACTACGCTGAGGGCATCGCAGCGAAGATCGACAAAGCACGCAAGACGGTCGCAGAGCCGACACGCAAGCCCATCGCACGCGAGATTGGGGCTGACCCTAGCGACACTCCACGCGGTACATTCCCAGGCAGTGGTGGTGACGGAGGCGCTGGAGACGCAGCGAAGAAGGCAGCTAAAGACCTCGCGGAAGCTATGAATGATGCTGCTGAGCTTCTGCGTGACTTCTTCGACGATATCGAGAACGCTGCACGCGATACGGCTAGACAGATTGGTGAAGCGTTCGAGAAGGCTGAGCTTGACGTAGCCAAGGCTGTTGCTTCCGCAGCCAAAGAAATTGATGATGCTATAGCAGACGCCAACAATTCTCTGAGGGAACTTAACAGCGAACGTGCGATCCAAAAAGACGCTGACGCACGACGTGAAGCTCTAGAAAACGAACTTGAGTTCGAGCAGCGTCTGCGTGAGGAAAGTCTAGAAGATGCGGAAGTATTGTACCAGCGAGAGCTGGAAGATATCGAGGCGATAGAAGATAAAAAGCGCCAAGCACGCGAGCAAGCGTTTGATCGTAACCAGGAACGCGAAGCGCGGGAGCGTGACGAACGACGTGAAGCAGAAGATCGTGACTATGATCGCAGCTTCGACAAGCTCGCGCGTGAGCTAGACAGCCAACAATCTCTGCGTGAGGACGCGCTTAGCAAGCAACAAAGCGCACAAGAGGATTCGCTCGACGCGCAGCTCAAGGCGACTGAGGATACACTAGAACGCCAGCACAAGGCGCTTGAGGATGCACTAGATCGTGACCATGATGCGCGAGAGGCGGCGCTCGACGCCAGACTAGAGCAGGAAGAACGTGAGCTTGAGGCGTCACAAAAGGTACGCGAGGACGCCCTCAAGTCACAGTTCGAGTTTGAGGATATCGCACGCGAGCATGGCGAAGCTATTGGCGCAATCGAGCAAGAAGCCTCGTCAGGGCGTGCTAAGGCTCAATCAGAATACGCACAAGAACTTGCGATTGGCGTCAAGGGTTCGATTGCACGCGCACGGCTAGAGGAAAAGCTGGCGGCGATCAAGGCCGAAGAAGATACGGCCAAAGAACGCCTCAGGATTAAAGAGGACGAGAACGCTAAAGAGCGTGTCGTCGAGCAAGATCAGGAACGGCGCCTCCAGGACCTGCAAAAGACATTCGAGGCGGAGAACGCTGCACGCGAGGCGGCGGCCGACGCGGCAAGGCTCGCACTTAAAGCGCAGATCGAAGCAGAGATTCTGGCGCTTCGTGCTGTCACAGAGGCACAAACTACAGCTCTACAAGTCCAGTCCGACGCAGCGCGGCGTGCATTGCGTAACCAGCACGAAGTCGAGATGGACGCCCTCCATGCTCGGCATGAGAAGGAGCGTGACGACCTATCAGATCGCATCGAGAATGATCGACTAAACAGACAAAAGGCGCGTGCGCGAGAAGATCGAGAATTCGCTGAGAAACAAGAGGCTGCCAAGCAAGCTTTCATCGAGGCAGAGAACAAGCGCCAGCTAGAGGAAACTCGCAAGAAGGAAGATGAGCAGCGCAATCGCAAGAGGGCGCAAGACTACGCTGCGATCTATCAGAAGCAGCTAGACGAAGCCAAGCGTGCGCGTCTTGCGGAAGAACTGGACGAAGAAGAATATCAGCGTCGCGTCCAGCAGATTCAGGACGAACGCGATAAGAAGATTCAGGCCACTGGGGTCACGCTGGAAGAACAGCAGCGTATGATCGCGGAGCAGCTTGATCGTGAAGTGCGTGATCTGAACGGCCAGCTTGAGGAGAAGATCACAACGATCAAGGAACGCTATATAGACCGCATGGAGGATTTGCTGCGTGATGGCGGCGAAGCCATGCGTCCTATCATAGATAACATCGGTGAGCAGATGGAGAGCGCGTTCAGTGGCGCGCGTGATCGCGTCAACGAACTAATCACGGTTCTCCAGGCGTCTCTTGCTCAGGCAGCAGCCGTCACAAACGCTATTAACGCAATCCCGAAGATGCCATCCGCACCCACGACTGGCGGTGGCGGTGGCACAACCGGAGGCGGTGGTGGCGGTGGTGGGGGAAAGTGCGACTGGTACGGTATCTACAACGCCTGTCGCGGCAACGGCGGTTCTGACAGTGCGTGTCGATCCAAAGCTGACAGCGAATGTCCACCAGAACGCAGAGCTAGTGGAGGCCCCGTACGTGCAGGGCGAACATACGTTGTAGGTGAGAACGGGCCGGAGATTTTCACCGCCCCTTACAACGGGACGATCATCCCGAACGGAATGCATATGCCTGGTGATTGTCCTAGCTGTCCAGGCTCGCCCGCAAGCGTACGTGCGCTAGAATCCATTTCACGCGGTATGAGTTCTAGTAGCTCCAGTACGATCAATAACTCGTACACTGTCAATGCTGCGTACGGCCGCACACAGCCTGAAGGCAGCCTCAAGATGGACTTGACAGCTTTGATCGCCCTTACTTCCAGGTAAAGACATGGCTATCAATCGAGGCTATATTCTCCCAAAGAATACATCGGGAGAACGCTTAGTTTATATCCGGCGGGACGGTCAGGTATACCCTCTGCACGCCCCGCCGTGGAGGGCTGTGCTATCTGAGGAGGGCTTCGGCACGCCTCCTATCGAGTACGTCGCAGACAGGGCACCGTTCCAACACGGTGATACCGTTCGTAGTTTCTTTCTGACACCTAGAACTATTCAGTTAATCGTCCTGCACAACTTCTGTTCGCGTGCGGACTACTGGACAGGGCGGCAGGAGTTTCTTGATTTAGTAAGACCTGGATTTGGAACGAATCCTGTAGAAGCCGGTAAACTGCTATTATATATGCCCGGTCGTCGAAAGCGTCAGATCGACGTACTAATAGATAGTGGGCCGGGTTTCACACCCCAAGATGGCTGGCGTGAATGGACGTTCACGGAAGCGATCCGGTTCACCGCCCATGATCCTACGTGGTACGATCCTGATGGTTACGCTCAGAGTTTGCTGTACCATGCGCCTGCGCTTAATCTGATCTTCCCCATCACCTTTCCTATCGTATTCGACGAGACGGCCGGTATTGCAACGTTCGTTACGTATAAGGGCACATGGATTTCATACCCTATCGTTGATGTTGTAGGGCCTGTGACAGGCTTTAATTTGGTCAATCTGGTCACCGGTGCTAACATAGGTTTGAGTGCGCCTGTGCCTGCTGGTTACACCGTGACGTTCAATCTGCAGGGCATTAAGACCGTGACTGGATCGGATGGCGAGAACTGGCTGAACCGTGTCACACCTGACAGCGATTTAACCGGGTTTGCGTTGGTGCCTCCGCCGCTTGCACCTGACGGTGTGAACGAGATGAGCTTGAGCGGCACAGGCACATCGGCCGCGTCGAACGTAGTTATCAGATATAACGACCGCTATTTTGGCATATGATCGGGGACTTAGGGTTTCCCTCCATTTAATTCCCAAATCTGTTGTATTATTGCTTCTCTACGCTCTACTTCTTCTCGTGGTATGACGTGTCCTCGTGGCAACAGCTTTCGTGCAGTGTTCTTGGATGTTGTGCTAGATGCTATCACGATAGCGTTATATTCCCTAATGATTGTGTCTAGTTCAACGGCAAGCTGTACTTGCTTCTTTTTAATCACAAGATGTGGCAGTAACGTTGATACGAATAATATGGCGTTAGCGCCGTTAGCGTACCAGACATGAGTTTTTCTCCAATAATTTGGATTTCTTTTGTCAACGAAATGGCTGCCGTAGGGGAATTGTTCAGTGAGCATGACAATTATTGGTTCGTACGTGTTCGTGATTTGAGCACGCATAGGGTATCGGTAGCTGAATGTCCCTTCCGTGTTCACGTACCATTGACGTTGTACAGTGATGCACCCTTCACCGTCGAACAAACCTGCGACGTACTCTAGAGTTAACATGTTCGTCTCCCAACTCTAGTATACCAGATCGTTAGGGTTTTGTCAAGCAGAGCAAAAGACGTTCATAGCGAGGCTAAAGACATGGCTCAACGCAGCAGGTTTTGGGACGGGACTTCTGTTGGCGATGCTGTCGTCGCTCCGTACGATGCTGGCACCGAGTTCAGCGAAGTCATGACGGCCGTTGCGGGTCTGGCTTCTGACCCTAACAAGGGAGGCTTGGTCAGCTCGATTTCCGTGTCGATGTTCGCACCAGGTACAATGCGTATCGGTGCATTCGAAGCACTCGTCTACGGTGCATGGTACCAGAACGACGCTAATGTTGATTTTGTGGTTGCCACGCCAGCAGCAGCAACACGTATTGATACAGTCGTACTACGTAAGGACTGGGCGGCACAGACTGTACGTATGTTTGTGCTTCCGGGCACAGAGGGTGGCTCGGCTCCTCCGCTGGTGCAGACGCCTGGTGTGACGTGGGACGTTCCTATTGCTAGTCTCAGCACAACCACTGGCGGTGTGACTACAATCACTGGCACCTCATCGCGTGCAGATTTCTGGTATCGTACTGCACCCGACGCTATCCGTACAGACAATGGTTTTGTAGGTATTGGGTACTCTACGCCTTCTGCTATTGGGCCTGCGGGTCATTCTACTCTTGCTATTGGTTATGGTGGAACTATCGTAGTCCAACAAGCTTCAGGCGTGAACCCAAACTTCATGCTCACCAACAACACACAGTGGGTGGGCGGCAATGCACAGCCTCTTGTTGGAGGCTATCCGGCTATGCGTGTTAGCATGTATAACGGCGCTCTGGAGTATAGCTTCGCCCCTGCGGTCGCCCTCGGAGTAAACCAGACGTACTTTACTATTCTCCATATGTCACAGGCGGGGGGCTTGCAGCTAGGTGCTTGGCAGGCCGCTGATGCCTCGATTCTATTCAGGACAGGTAGCGCCGTAAACGAAGCACGTTATGTAATGGGTGTGCAGTATCAGCAAGACCTTACGATCCAAGATATTGTACGCAACGGCCCGGTAGTGTTACGTATCGGTCGTACTACAAATACTATGACGCTTGCGCCTAATAGCGGTCAGCCAGCTTTGGCGTGGGCACAAGGTGCGTTAGGTGGTGAGAGTAACCCGCGGCTTTATTCTACTGGTGCACAGAATGTAGAATTGTACGGCAATGGAGGCTACGTCCACCCTAGTGTTGATGGATTGATTCACCTTGGCGCCGGTTCTCTGCGCTGGCAAACAGTCTTTGCTACAACGCCTGCTATTAATACATCATCTAGAGAGGTGAAGCAGAATATCGTGCCTCTTGATACACAGGTAGCGATGGATGCTGTGCGGGCTACAGAAGCAGTTACATTTGAATACATCACTCCTAATCCTGTGCGGGGAGCGTTTGAGCTGCCTGAAGATATCGAACAGGCAGAGCAAGTATTGTTGTTTAGGATGCGTGAAGCTAAACTAATCAGTGATTCTAGAAAGCAATCAGGCTTCATTGCAGAGCAAGCTGATCCACTATTCTTGGTGGGTGAAGGCCAAGCTTCAGCAGGTAACTCGGTTGGTGTGCTGCTCGCAGCCATGCAGAACATAGATGCGCGCCTACGTGCGAACGGCATGTAGAGTAACGGAAGTGGAGTAATGATGTCAACGGTAACGGTTCCGAACGCGGGTGTTCCTCTCGATCAGGCAAGCATCAATGCTGCGCTAGGTGCGGGTAGTAAGGGACTGCGTGACAGCACACTGAAGCTGGTACAACTTCAGGAGCGTCTTGCAGGCTACACCGACCAGCAGTTGGTAGATGCCTTCGGGTTTGATCTTCCAACCGCTACGTTGATTAAGTCAGCGTTGGGCGAAGTAGCTCCGTTCAAGAGCGCCCTCGACGCACTACAATTCCTGAATCAGTGCTGGGGAGTGTAAGTGACAGAAGCCAATACGAAAAGCGTCGAACATAAACTGCCCGACGCCATAGTGCGTAAGTTGATGATCGAGTACAACCGCGGTATGGTGGCTGCCGAAATCGCCAACTCGATCCGGCAGGTATCAGAGGGTTACTTCAGCGCGTATCAGCAGCGCCTCGCAAGTTGCCTGGAGATGCTAGGCTTAGATGCTACAGCGAAGTGGTATGTAGATTTCGATAGAAGCATTGTGACTGACAAAGCTCCCGATCAGCCACAGCAGACGAATGGGGTCAGCCAGCCGCCCGGAAGCTGATCCCGTCGAGTGTCACAGCCCCACTACCGGACACGGTTCTTACTTGTCCGTTTGATAGCACTTCGACGACGTTACCGATCTGCTGGAACTGTAACGTGCCGGGTGGACGGAAACCTTCGGGGAGCGTCAGAATAACACTCGGAAATGCTCCGCCGATGGCGCGTCCTTGTAGGTTCACTGTGCCCGCGAGGTCTTTCCAGTAACCAACCAGAGCGTACGGCGCACCAGCATTAGACCAGCCTGCTTCGGGCGTAGGAGCGGTTGTAGCACCAGCCGTAATCTCTCGGTTCTCTACAATGCGTAGCCGCCTGTCGAGATTCTGAATCGCCGTCGAGAGCTGGCGTATAATAAACGCAGGGTCATTCTGAAGCGTCATCGCGTTCTCCGAGCGGGTCGTGTTCGTAAGGGATGAGCTTGCGATATTGTTTCCAGCCTATGAAGTTACCCCACCGCGCCGGGACATACAATGACTGTGCTGGATGCTCGAACGGCGACATGTGGCCGCTTCTTAATAAACGATCAGCCAGCTCAACGTCTTTGGCGGTGTCGCGCTTTCCTTCGTGAGTTAGATAGCTTACCCTAGCGCAACGGGCTGCCGCTACTATGGCTGCTGTGAAAGTCCCCAATTGGCTCCGTTCTTCGATTGATATATAAGGCAGGTGCCACTGTTCCGGCCCTAGACGCTTTGGTTCTGAATTGGCCAGGGCGTCTTGCATTAATAGCGCAACCGTTCTGAACTCTGGCTGTACATCGTCGCGTGTTCGCAAGTTAAAAAAGTTCTCCCAGTTGGTCGCCGTCACAACCACCGTCGTCCACAAGAAGGGTTCCAGCAAACGATTCGCTAGCTGCTTGTGAACGCCCAACGAAAACAACTCAGACGCTGCACGCATGGCAGCATCACGAGCCTCTAGCCAAACGGCGGAGGCTCTTTGTGTGTCCTCTATATCAGCGCCAGCCCGCATACCACGCTGATTAGAACCCCATCGGGAGGGTGTGAAAGGCGATGTCACAACAGCTTCTATCTGCTTGCCTATGGGTATGGCACGCGAAGAAGCAGCGTTGCGTGACAGTATCCTATGGGTGTTGAACTCAGCCAGGATGAATCTGGGGAGTGTGACTGCTAGCGTTGTTATTCTGATGCCGTGCGCGGTTCCTACAGAATCCGCTATAACCTGTGCGCTGTACATCAAGGCACCCCCGCGAATTGGTCAGTCTCTTCTTCAAGCTGGAATGTGATGCGTTCCTCTCCTGTCTCAGAGAGGTTTATTGTGATTGACACAATCTTGACATTGAATGACGCACCCTGGAACATAGCCGTCACGATATCGCCCAAGAAATAGTGACGCCCGTACGCAGAATACTGTGTCTGGATCGGGTCAAACGTGAAGCTCAACGCAGCTCTCTTCTCGTATAACACTTCGTTGCCAACGGCGATCAGCGCGTTGAGCCTATCTTCTGATGAGGCATTCTGATCTTGTTCGATGATGTTGAATGGGCTGTCTATTGTGTTGGGGCTTGTGACAAGCGTAGTGTCTCTGAGCGGCCCCTCGCCCGGACCTAGCACAAGCACAGAAGTAACTTCGTCTGTACGTGATATCGTGTGTGATGGGTTAGAGAAGTTCCCTTGTGCCACACCAAAGACTACGGCTTCTGGTTGGCCTGCACTTCGATCTGTACCCTTCTGCGGCCAGTACGTTCTGAATTCGAATGAGGCACCGCCTAGCCAGGCTACGTCATAGTCCACGTTGTGCGGTTCACCGATGTCTTTACATGCTTCAAGTAGGTTCTTCCAAGCGTGTGCGCCTTCGTAGACAGAAGCCTGCCCTAAGTTGGGCGCTATGCCCAAACCCGGTGTCACACCGTTTGTCAGCCGTCCGTTCGCAGTCGTAGCCAAAGAACCCGCATTCTCTCTGACGTACTGCTTAATAACATCGTCAGCTGGGCCTGGGCCTTTAGCCGAACCTTCTGTATCGGCATAATATCTCACAGAACGACGATTAATCAGATCAAGCAGGCCCCGAGAATAGCTAGTGAAGATTCGAGTGTCTGTGCTTGTGATCTGGTGCTGCGGTGTGCGATGGAACCCAATATACTCAGTATACCAATCGAGGCCGGCTTCTGGATACTGACGCCGGACTTCGATCAGATAATCTAGTTGGAAATACTGAGTATTTGGATCGAGGTCGTACATCGAGAGCGTCATGCTAGACGCGATGTTCGTGTAATGTTCGATGGTCAGCGATCTGAACCTGTCGATCACAGATACGAGCTGGCCGCTCGTGTCATAAATACGGACTTGATATCCCAAAGGCACTTTGTTAGTCCTCTATCTGCTTAGTTGCATAGGGCACAGGAGGCATGTCTGTTCTGTACTGCCAGAAAGCGTCGTGCAGTTTGGTAATCTCCTGCATTAATATTTTGTTTACTTCTCTGTCAGCCATCCCACGTACGCCGTACTTGCGGCGATACTTCTCCATAGAACGCATAGCAAGATTGTGTTTGGCTTTGGGGTCTATGTAGTTGTCGTATTGGTGTATAAACGCTGCACACGTTGAACAGGCGAGCCACGCCCCTTTGAATCCTAGTGAAAGGGGCGCACCCGTACCAAAGTCTCGCGCGTCGTAGATCACCGCAGATGAATCGCCCGCGCGTACAGGATCGCCGCAGAAATCGCAATGATGTGTGTCGTTCATGACTTTTACTTTTGAAAAAGTCAAGCCCTATCGTCATGCAACTGTCTAGCCAATCCGCGCTCCATCACCGGCCCTACGTACTCGAACCCGGCCGTCAATCTATCAATCGCAATCGTGGCCCCTAGGGCGTCCCTATCCATCATGCCCCCACCCCTATTGCGCGATGCTTCCCTATGATTGTTCCACTTGGCAGAGCGCGTGCAATGTCCTACAACGGCGGGATGTGACGTGGTAATCATGGCGCGATACCCGAGCGCACGCCACATCGAAGCCACCAGTTCGTTGAGTGTGTTGCCGATCCCTACACCTTGGTAGTCAGGGAGCGTGACGATTCTTGAACTGCGCTTTAGATTCGGTATGCTACGATGAGGCTGTGTGAGCCATCCGTTGAACGCGATAGGTCGATCCTTAATGAATGCTGCGAAGCACACCGCGGCCTCATTCATGGTGGCGCTCAGATAGTGATGTCGAGCGAAACTCGGCCAGAGCGAATGATGGACCCGTTTGACGGTGAGGTGTATGTCCGGGCGTCGTTGAAGAAACCTCCAGGACATTAATGACGTTTGAGTGTCGAACACCCAGTCCGGCTGCAACCAGTCCAACACGTCGTAATGACACGTTGCTGCGATGAGCTGCAAGCCTCTTTTCCTGACCGTCCTGGCGATGGCACTCGACCCCACCTGTGCAACTGTACGATCCACGACAGAAGTAAACTCGTCTACTATGTATGGCATGGCGCCTGTGGCAATCGTCTCTGCCAGCCCGCGCGCAATCGAAACGCGAAACTGCTCGCCCATGCTCAGTACATAGTACGGCCGCATCCACGCAGGAGGCGACGAGAACCCCACACTACACAGCAACTCTACGATCTGCGTGACAGGCATCCCCTTCGGGAACATGTCGAGTACACTTTTGTCGTAAGACCACTCGTACCCAGGGTCGCTATACCCAAACACCTGACGTAAGATCGAGCTCTTACCTGAGCCCGATGGCCCTACGATCAAGCCGATATTCCATTGCCTGTCGGTCAAGTCGATATTATATGGGATTTCGACCGATGAAATCTCCATCGGCGGTACGTCGAACATACCCGACATTTGTAGCGTACGTGCAGATCTGACGATAGGTGAGCTGAGCTTGATTACGCCGGACTTGTTCAACGGAGAGCCTTTCTTATCTGAGCTGCCAGTTCGGAGGGGCTGTTTTGGGACATCCAATTTATATCCTGTGGTTTAGATGGTTCCGGGTAAAGATCGGGCGTTAGTATGAAAGCAGGCAGACCTAATTCAGTAAACCCGTCGGCGATGAACCCGGCCTTGATGAAGCACCGCCCCGGGCGGCTGCTGTGCGCCTGGGACGGACGGCCGTAGCTGCGTTTAGGGCGTACATGTGCCGGGTCGATGAACGTGACCATACAAAACGGTTCGGGCGCACGCCATGTGGGGTTGTCCCCGTGCAAGCAATACCATCGTGTTGCAGCGACGGCTGATTTGATTAGATCAGACGCCAAGTGTGGGCAATTCGGCTCTCTACGAAAAGCCGTACATACCCACGCGCTGTTCAATCCGTCTGTCCAGCGATGCTTGACATACTCGCCATACGGCCATGATGTGATCCAAAACGCGCCGAGAGTCTTAAGAACCAGCGTGCGTCCGGGTGGAGCAAACTGGCGACTGTCAGGATTGTGCCGGTTGTAGTGCCGATTGGCATAGACGCGAGCGTTGTCGTCGGCTTTGTTGGCCATCTGCCAGGGACTGTCACAAGACCATTGCACGGACATTATACCCTTCTTCGACCAGACGCTCTAGCAAATCAGCTTGTGTGGTTTCGTCAGGACAGTCCACCAGGATAGCGTATCGCGTGACTTTCTCCTGCTGCGATTGGGTACCGTTGGCCTGTGACGCTGCTTTAGCTTCGCCCTGATCTTGCGCCATTTGCTCGCGCATTTGGGTATTTCCAGTATAGAAGGCCCTGGCAGCGTAGTTGGCTGTGTATTGCCGGCCATCTGCACCCGTAGTTGTAAGGGCTTTAAGCTCGGCTTTCTCGGCGTCGGATAGGTCGTCGATATCGCGTGACACAGTGGCGATACTTATTGATAAGAGAGAAGCGATCTTGCTCATCGTGTAGCTGTAGGGCGGCTTGCGTAGCGTCACTATTAGCTGCTGTCGCTGCTCTGCGTTCAAGTGGCGACGCTTGAGATTAAGCGACAACACGTAGGCGACTTTTTCTTCCTCGCTGCTGAACCTACGAGTGATCTTGTCGAACATAGGCAGATCGACGCCTTCTTCGATTAGTTCTGAAAACACCTCGAACCTGTGGTGGCCGTCGATGATTGCGCCGTTTTCGTCGAATTCGAGTGGTACGATGATACCTTTCTCTCGAATGTCCTGCTTGAGTTGAGCGCGTTCTTCTGCTGTCATGGCAGGCATGAGCTGATATCTGTAATCAGTCGATGTCATAGCAGTCCTTTTTCTAGGCGATGTTCGAGTAGCAACAAGTGAGCTAGTGCGTCTGTCTCATGCTTAGTCGCTCCACTTTGACCTGACAACAACCTCTGTGCTTCGAGGATGAACGAACGTCGAGCTTGCGGTTGTTGCCCGTGAAACGGAATGTCCAACACATAGCAGATACCGTGGATGCTGCCGACTAGCTCGATGGTGTGCAACATGTTGCGATCTACTTGGCCGCCAGTAGCAAACGTTTCAAACCCTACACGATCAGGCTTGAAGTTCTTAATCAAGTCCCACAGCTCTTTAGGGTCTGTGATCGTACACGTATGGTAGTTGTCGTCGATCTTGAACGCTACCCCCGTACTACCGCCAGGGTCTACTGCCATGAGAATCATGCGTACCTACATCTAGGCCAATGACTTGCGTAGCCGTTAGCAAACCCCCACGCAGCAACTTGTGCAGCAGCTTCGGGGTTGTAGGGCGACCAACCTTGATACCCTGCTTGCGCAGACATCCAATACCAGGTACGCCATGCAAATTGAAATAAGCCATGGTACAGACCATTCTTACTAACAATTTGTGGATTAAGGCGGCTCTCACACTTGGCTACTCGTACGAGATAGTCGCCATTGAGATTGTATATAAACGCCGCACGGTAGATGTGGTCTGTGACTGATTCGGCGCGCACAGCGGATGGCTGAGCCGTAAGGGCGAGTAGAACCGCCAGGCCGATCAACACACTAGTCGCGCGTCTTGGCGAGCTACGCACGTCCTGCCCCAACGGCTGCGACGAAGTTATCCAGCTCTGCCTTGAGGTTATCCATCATGGCTAGATCGGTTTCTTGTACTTCATCACCTGCCGACATGTTCTCCAAGATGATCGTCATAAGAGCTGACGCGCCCGCGTAGAAGGCGCGTCGCGTCTCTTGGCGTTGTATCGCGTCGGCACGTATCGGGTCAAGCACTCTAGACGAGTACGTGCGCCAACGTTTCCCTACGTGATCTGTCACTTCACAGCCCCCAAGTTGTCACCAACTTTCATTTCGATCCCGATAGATGGGCCGCCGAAGCGTGGTTTCTCCATGATTTCTTTTATCAAAGAGCAGACCTCAGCTCGCCGGTTACGCGGGCTCTCGACAACGAGCGCATCGTGGATCATGAGCAGGATATGAGCATCCAGTCGCTTGAGGCGTGGCGCTAGCTCGATCATGGCGTCCAAGCAGTAGTCAGAGGCGTTGGCTTGGATTGGGAAGTTGGCTGCTTGACGTAGCGCCTTGTGATCCATGACGACTGGGAAGCGCATCACTCGGCCCGACGGTACACGGATATATCCCTGATCCGCAATCGTCCGCTGGATGTCAAAGACCCACTTCCGATGGACGGGATACGTGCGCCAGAAGTTATCAATAAACTTGCGAGCTTCAGGAACAGTACACCCAAGCCCCACAGGAGCAGGACTAGAGAGCTTCTCAGCACCTTCTCCGTACTGTAGCCCGAACCTGATCTTCTTAGCACGCTGGCGGTACTCGCTCCATTCGAGCTTGGAGAAATCTTGCCTGCGAACATTGAACGCTCTCTCGGCGGTTGCACTATGCACGTCTCCTGAGAGTAGGTGCTGGTGCAGCGTAGGATCACCTGAAGCTGCCCACGCGAGCCACACTTCGATCTGATTGTAGTCAGCTTCGATGATCTCATGCGTGTCGCGGTTGTGAGGGACGATGATTTCACGCAGCTTGGCGTAGTCGGCCCCTACGGTATAGTCCTTCGGGATCGTCTGCATGGCCGGGTCTCTGTATGATGTACGTCCGGTGCGTGTCGTGGTGACGAATGCACTGGGATGCAGGAGCCCATCATATTTCATGTGGTTGTACACGGCCAATACGTAGTCTATCATGGTGTCGAGCGTACGATAGGCCCTCACCTTGGCTGCGAATGGGTGGTCGAGACGATCCAGGGTTTCTTTGTCGAGAGACGGGGCGCCCGTCCTAGGGCTATACTTGATTGGATCGGCACCGATGATGGTGAAGAACAGCTTTCTCATTTGTGGGGATGAGCTGAGCTTCAAATCATCTGTGGGCCAACCAATCTCCATCGCTTCGAGTTGCAAGTCACGGTACAAATCGACGTATCGTGGGAACCAACTGTCGTATGCCAATTCCTGTAGCTTAGATTGATCGACTGCGATACCTCGTGCCTGCATGGCGATAAATGTGTTCATTGCAGGCAAAAGCAAGTTCTGATAGAGGGCGCGCGTGCCGTCCTCATCCATGCGACGTCCGTGGATATCTACGAGGCGTCGTGTGTACGCTGCGTCCTTGGCGTTGTACTGGTGTAGGGCGTCGGGTGGAAGCTGATTCATCTTGCCCTTGTAGAAGGGTTTTACACGTTCTTCGTACCACCCTGCGCCGAGCCACTCACGCGCGTTCTGCTTGAGGCCATGATAGCCTGGGCGTTCGTCCGCACAGGCCGACATCAACATGGTGTCGTCCCTGAGTGGCAATAACACATCGAAGTAGACATGGAGTCCGTGGATATCGTACTGACCGGCCTGGAACGTCCACCTAACGTTCATCGGCCAATTCAGCACGGTGCGCGGCAGCGAGCAATGCGGGCAGCGCCCCTCCAGCCTGTGCGCCCGGACGTGAGTTCCACTACGCACGCAGTCGGGGAACAAGGTTTGTGGGAATACGAATGTTCTTTCGAGATTGGCGTTGTCGAGATAGCTGATTCCAAAGCACAGGAGCTGATCCGTGTAGGCGTCGATGATTTCCACGTCAGGTGACGACGTTTCGATATCGAGCGCAATTGGACGGTCTTTGGGGAGGCCGCTGAGGATTTGCTGTGCGTGGTCGAGTGAGCGTACGGTGTGATACGTAACGTCTGCGATGGCACCGTCGGCAGGCCATTCGATGACAGCAGGAATCTTGGACAAATCACGGATGATGTCCTGCACAGCCGTCATGGATTGGGCTTGCAACGCGAAGCTCGGATGGTGAGTGTCCAAGACATACGCATTCCAGCGGTCGCTCCATGTGACGGAGCCACGCGAGCCTTTACGTCGCTTGAACCCGTTGACAGTCTCATTGGCAATCGCGCCACACGTCACGATGAGCTTGGGCTTGGCGTCTGTGAGTTCTCTCTGGAAGCGCGGAGAGCACGCATCAATCTCGACCTGGGTGGGTGCATTGTTCCACCAACAGATCGCATTAGTGGCGTAGACTTTGCTACGCGACCACTGAGCGAATTTCAATAGATCATCTAGCATACGCCCGGACGGACCTGTGAACGGACGCTTGGTGCGCTCTGCTTCGTCACGGCCAGGGCCGATGCCGACTACGACGACACCATAACTAGGGTCACCGTAGCCTCGTATCCCGTGGTCGTGACAGATTGGGCCTTGTTTGTCGGACAATTCAGTTCCTCTCTGCGATGTTCTTGAGCCGGTCGCGTATTAGGTCAGTGAAGAATTCTTCGACGAGCGAATCAGCCAGTTCGTCGGCGTAGTTGGCGAGTAGGATTTGAAACTCAGTCTCAGTGATGTCTCCTTCCTTGAGTTGACACCTCGGACACTTGCGTGTGTTGAAGAATTCAACGTCGCGGTCTAGGCGTTCTTTGTTGTGCGAGACGAGTGTGCCTCTCGCTCCGCATGTGTACTCGACGAGACGTTCATACTTAGTCCGTTGGTGGCTCACGGGGCGTCTCCCTATCCAGGGCATTCTGCAGCGTCACGATCAACTCAGCAATCAGGTGCTGTTGTGTGAGATAGTGTTGCCGCGTCTCTGGCGTCATGTTAGTGTCGCGTGCGTTGGTCATGACGACACGTAGGTTGTCCGTGATGCGCTTGATGATGTACTTGACCTGGCTGACCTTCAGATCGACGCTTACGGTGGCGAGTAGGTGGGGATGGGCTACCACTTCGGTAGGTGTGGGGGATTGTACAATAGGTGTAGACATCTGTTCCTTCCTATGAATAGTGTACACTCAGGACAAATCAAGCGGCCGCACACCGGGCATAGATACGGGTCGTATGAGTGGCACAACACGCACGTTGGGAATGCGATGCGAGCTATTTGGGCGCGAGTTAGCCGGACGCTAGCTTTATCAAAATCTCCTGCGGAACTTCCCCCCGTGAGATTAGCTCCTTGAGAATTAGCTTGCGTAGCCACGGTGACAGAGATTCCTTGTCCTTGTCTGCTACCCTCTGTACGATACCGTACAAGTCCGGTTCAAGGTAGACTTTCGCGTGGAAGATTTTGTCATTGGTAGCAGAACTAACTGCCATTTTGCCTCTCCTTCAAGTGGATACGCCACACTCGCGCACCTGCATCATTTAGTGTTTGCGTTATGTTGACAACCTTCTTGAGCGCGGGTTGTAGCGCATTGAGTTTCTTGGAGAGCAACACGCTGTTCCTGTAAATACCCTGGAACGATCTGGTGTCGTCTGCACAACCCTCAAGCATAGACCACATTTGACCTGCTGTGTAGTGGCGCGTCGGGTCTTTGGCTTGTGCAGCGAACTTCATGATTGCTGCTACCAGCAACCCATCTTCTTCGAGACTGAAAGATTGTTGCGCGGACTTCACATCTTCGATAGCAGCTTTGAAGTCGATGTCGCAGCCAAGTGCTTTGGCGATCCACAATCCATAGCGTGCGAAATCCTCAATTCGGAACTGAGGTACGCCCTCTTGCGGAATGGGGGTTTGCAAGACTTTTTGTGCGTCTCTGATGATCGCGCCCCAAATTGCGTTACGCTTGGCGTAGATATCAGATAAGATCAATTCCTCAGAGAAGAACGTCTCGAACCGCTTGAACGTGAACAGCAAGAACCTGTCGGCCACATCCTCACGCCCAAACTTCGGATTGTGCGCCGTTACGCCTACGATGGCTTGACGCCGTAGCGTAATCACGTCGAGGTCTGTGTAAAGCTTTCGCTTGACAACATCCGAGGTCGATGCAGAGAGGGCGATACGATCCGGGAGCCACTTCTCCCAGGTATCTACGTTGTCGAGGACAACTAGCGGGTCACTGGCGGTCGCGTGGTCGAAGTCATCCATCGTGGTCACAGCGCCGATGCTACGATGGCGGCCGTACAAGAGCGTATAGACTTTCTTGAACAACGTGGTCTTGCCTGAACCTGGTTGGCCAAAGCTCGCTATGATCGGACGTGTGTTGGCTGCGTTACGGAATAATAAGAAGATCAACCACACCTTCATGAGCGCCATCGCTTGTGGCGGCGTCATGTTGGTGATATTGTCTGTGCTAGTTCCAAATCCTCTAGAGCCCGTGCCGAACAGCTCTTTGCCCCAGTCGATCTGGTTGGATTGGCTCAGGATTGGAGTGAACGCTTCGACAGATTGTATCCAGGGGAATACGATGTTGTACGCCCCATCGACGATTTGTTCGATTGATGAAGCGGTTACTTTCAGTACTACCCTACGCCCTGTGTGGATCAACAGATGGCGCTGCGTGGTGTCGTAGTATGCGAGGGCTGATTGTAGTGCGTTGTCAGGTAGGTTGTGGACGTGCGCCTTGAGGCCGTGGATGACGAACCTCGCCTCTGGCTCCGTCGCATTCAAGCCGAATTGCACATCGAGTAGCGCCTGCAACGCTTCGGAGCCTGCAGTGATCGAGATGGGGCGGCCTATGTCCTTGCGAATGTACCACCCCAAGCCACCCTGCGTGTGCAGGAACACGCCTTGCTTCTTCAACTCCTCGATGACAATAGTGTAGATAGAGCGTTTCTTATCGAGGACGGGTGCGCTGGACTTGAGTACGTTGTACACAAGCGAGCGAGCATCTTGTTGGTCGGAGCGTACAGCGTGTTCCGCGCGCAATACGTCCTTCGCCAGGTCTTGATCGGCTCTGTACCTGAGGTCTGCGAATTTGTTGTTTGCGGACGCACGCGCGAGGACGAAAACTTCTTGTCGATTGAGGCCTGCACGGAAGCCCCACAACATGAGCGCCCACAACGCTTCACTTCTATCGTCCTGTCGCGTCGTGTACTGCACATAAATCCTGACAGGCACATCGTTCTTGATGCGCTCCAGGATTTCCAGCGGGTGCTCTTTGGTGTCAGTGCTGGTGGCGTCCTCGATAAACGACGGATCAAAGTGTTCGACCGTGTAGTTGGGGACTTCCGGCAGCGCCTCGAATTCCTCAGGGTTGTACTTGGCTGCTGGATTGTCTGTAATGATCTTGACAAGCTTAGGACCGTCTAGATATTTGTGGTTGAATGTGTAAGGGACACGTACCTTACGCCCGAGCGGCCACCCTGAGCGATCACACTTGGGGATAGAGTAAGTGAGCTTCTTGGACAGTTCCTCGTGCTGTTCTGACGACAGCTCTTGATCGAGTACCCAATACCCTTGATGACGACCAGGCGAAGTCTCGACCAGGACCGTCGGCGCTTTCGGAAGATTGCTTACGTCAGCGTCATCGAGGTCTGCCTGGATTGTGCGTGTTGGTAAAACGTTCTCTTTCTTGCTTTGTGGTGCTTTGAAAAGATACGTTGAGAAGTATACGTTAGCAGCGTCCTTAGCGCGGTCGGCTCGTTCTATGATCTTGTCGATTTCTTCCGGGTATCTGTGCCATTCTTCGAGCCAACCTGTACCATTGCTGACGGCCAAGCAGAAATAACCCGCCGTTGGGCAAGTTACGACCGTGTTTAAGAAATCACGAGTTAGCATCGTTGGTGGGTTCCCTCACACCACCACACCCCATATCGCAGAACGACCTTTACAATGGTAAAAGTCACGCGAGCGATCACGCAGCGTATACGGATTGTGTGTTAGCGTTAAGTGAGGCTCTTAGCTCTATTATGACAAGCCGCAACGGTGCCCAGGAAGGCACATGGCAGTAACAATCCTGGGCACCGTCCTCCACCACGTAGCACACGCGACATGCGCGGGGCATGACGGGCTCACCTGCACTCTGGTATAGAAGATTCTCCAGTATGTGCAGGCGCATTCGCTGATGGTAATCATCGCGTGTGCAGTGGCTCATGGATGTGTGTAGCTAGACGCGCTTGACGACCTTCGTGATGTTGTTGGTCATGCGGGGCTCACCGCCTTCAGGAGTGTAGGCGCGCTGCTCCAGCGTGACCGTCACGGGCGTCGGGATCGGCCCGAACAGATCGTTGAGGATGCCTTCGATGTCCACGTCGTTGCTCTCGAAGGTAGACGGGTCAGCACCCATCGAGATCAAGTCACGCTTGATCCGCCACAGAGCCGTCGGCTTGAGGTTCCAGCGGGCCACGACGGTACGAGTGCGGTCGTTGCCCTGCTCGTCCTGGTGGTTCAGGACGAACTTCGCCTCGATATTGGTACTGTCGTTGTTGTTGGTCGGCTTGGCTTCCCAACTACCCGTCTGTCCCTCGTACTCGCCTGCTGGAAGCGGCTCGTAAGCCGGGGCGCTGCTGAAATCTATACGACCTAGAGGCACTGTGCTTGTCCTTTCGTGTTGGTGGTTGATTTCGTCTCGTGCTGCATTTTGTGTCTTGCCTTGTGACATAGCCTCCCACACCCATATTATACCATACTGACAGGGCGGTGTCAAGTCTTAAGACCCAACCCCAGGGAAGCCAGGCTACAGCTACCGGCCTGGCTTCGCGTGTTTGGCGGTGGGCCACGATTGCTGCCCCCGCATGGTATCAAGTACAGACGCCAAGCTAGGATTGTAGATTTCCAGTGGGATTTGCTTGGCGTACTCGTCGTCCGGGTCGATCTGAAACTTAGATTGCTGCACCGTCTCCACTGGCCTGAGGTCAAACAGTCGAGTGTAGGGCGGCTCGTCGCTGACCTGATACACGCGCCCTAAGAAGTTCACCAGCGTCGGGACGTGTGATTGCAGAGCCTTGTTGAACGCGACTTCGCTCCGCGTGACTTCCCTATTGCGGATCGTGCGCTGCTCAGGCGTCTCCTGAAACACGAAGATGACGTTGAGCTTTGGCCCAACCTGTGCGAGGTCGATCCAGTTACGCACGAGCTGAACCACGTCTGACGTTGTGGCTGCGTGCTTCGTCCAATCCACAGCGCCTACAGGACCGTAACGGTCACGCAGAGCTATCGACCACATCTCCGTCACGTTGTCGAGGATGACGGTCTTGAATGGCATCTCCCTGTCTTTGAGCAAGTCCTGCCTGACCTTCTCGACATCACCGAATCTGGCGATGGGCAGCACCTGGATGCGCTCGGCGTACGAGGCGATCACATGAGGGTTCCCGCGTGCGTCCAGGTACAGAGCGGGTGTGCCGTAGTCGGAGTTTGTGATCGTAGCAGCGAGCGTGGTTTTTCCCACTCCACCGGGTCCGTAGATACCGAGCGTCAAGCCACGATCTTCTCTCGTCGTACTCACAGGCTTAGTTTCGATCCCGCCGTACTTGCGTGCGTTGGCTGGCGTCAGTACGACCATTACTTGACTGCCCTCACCTTGGGAGTTGTTGTGCGCGGCCGCACAGTCGTGTGGTTGCGTAGGCTAGCCACGCCTTCGTCCACCCATGTCATAGTGAACTTGCGTGACGTGTCATTCGCCATGTGTACGAACCCAATCTCTTGGTGCGGTACGTTCGCATCGTGCTTCTCAAGCTGGCACACGAACACAGCTTCCCGTCCTGCCGTGGTCGCAGGCACGCGCAGCCGTGCACCGCACTTTCTCACGCGAACCTTTTTCCCGAGGAGTGTGTTGGCAGGGAGAGGCAGAGCCTTCGCTGTGCGTTGCGCCTCGTTGAACGCATCGTTGACTGTGGGGCTAACGGGCATCGCCATCACCATCATCCACATTATCACGAACTGGCGCATCGTCAGACGTGGCATGGTGGTTGAGCCTCCACAGCACTTTGTCGTTTAGCTCGTTAGCCAAGCCGATCTTGTCGAACGCTTGCAAGTCTTTCATGTGGAAGCTGTTGGTGTTGGAGAGCCACTGCAGCGTGTCGCACATCGCTTGCAGCACGGCGATGAGAGACGCAGGGCCAGTGCCCGGATTGGGCGAGACTTGATGGCTCTCGTGATGCAGTTGCTCGATCAAGCTGTGCATCTTGTCGAAGTAGTTGAGCAGGGCTAGATTACTCTGTGTCACCGTTTTCCTCGCTATCGTCATCGCTGTCGTCTGTTCGCTTCGTGAATTGTGATTGTATAATGCTGTTGGCGTCCTCTCCTCTCGTCATCGCATCGCAGATTTTGCTCACGCGACAGTCCCAACACCCAGTCCATGCGCGATTGGGGTAAGCGTGGAGCGCAGGATTGATATACGTCATCGCCATGTCGTTGGCTTCGCGAGCTAAGTAAGCTTCGAACTGCTTTAGCTCGTACGGTGTGCGTATGAGGATGTATCTGGCGAACAGATCGTTGATCGTGCGACCCTTGGGGATCGCTGCACGCCTCCACATGCCGTCGTATGCAATATAGGGAGTAGCGTCAGACAGGCCGAGTTGGGTGAGTAGCCAGATGTACGCGATGAACTGGTCATTGTATTGTAGATCAGCCAGCTTGGGCCTGTTCTTGTAAGTCTTGTGTTCGAGAATGTCGTACCGGCCAGTGGGGATGTGTTGGATCAGACCGTCGAGCTTGCCTTCGAGATGGTGCGGTGTGCCTGGAATGGGTACGCGCACCTTTTGCTCGGGCTTGAATAATCTGTAATCCTCAGGCAGTGGTGAGCGGTACTTGACGTAGTACAGTTCACACATCTGCAACGCCATGTCGATGCTCTCGTGCAGCTCTAGCATCTCAGGGTCAGAGGGATCGGTGCCCACGGCCTTTCTGTACGTGCCGCGCGTGGCTTCTTGCGCCTCTAGAGAAGCCGTCATGGCGTGATCCATGAGTGTCTGCGTTGGGTCGATCAGCCAGAGTTGATGGGCGCGATGTACGATGCTGCCCACGTTGAGGCTGAGCGGACTGAAGATAGGCGTGAGGTGTTGGCCGTTCTTTGATGTAAGAACGGCCTGACGCCTGCACCTGCGAAACACCCCACGCTCAGTGACGGTGACGATCACTTCGGTTCCTCGATGGGTTGCATGATGTGTTGTAGCTGGTGTGCGAGCATACAGTCTTTGTTGCAGAACACATGCAACATGCGGCCGTACGCGAAGTAGGTACGATGGGTGCGACTGTAGCAGTAAACGCAGCCGCGCGGTCGTTCTCTGATCGAGAACGCTATGCGTACTGTGCTGATCGCGCCGACACGAACGTTCATTTGCGTGGGTAACGATTCGCGCCTGTCCTGGCGTCACGCGGGTCGTTGCGCGGCTTGCCGTACACGAAAGGCATGTCGTCTGAGACGTTCCTAGCGGGCGTCTCGCTGGATTGGATCGCACGCTCGGGGACAGCGTGGTATCGCGCTTCTTCAAGGACTTCGATGGCTTTATTCAGCCGTGCCATCTCGGCTATGACAGCACGGTGTTGCGGACTGGTTCTCCCATATCGTACTTGAAGGCTCGCGCCGTATGCTGCCCTGTGCACACAGGCGGAACGCAGGGCTTCTAGTAGCAGCTCGTAGTCTGGACTTGGTATGTCAATCGTATATCGCATTAGTGCCAGCGGTTCTCCTTGTCCTCTAATAAATATTGGATTCTGGTTTGATGCTTAAGGAACCATTTGAAGCGTGCATAACAAGATTTACAGATCAGGAAGTCGCGTGTTGCGACGAGGGCTGTATGCCGCTCGTCGCAAATCGCGCATTCGTACTTGGGTTTCAAGTTAGGTGCGTCACATCTCTCTCTTGACGGTGATGGTGAGGTATGTCCATGCGCCGTGTGCGTCGTCAGAGGGGCGGGCTTTGACTTGCACGTTGCCGTCATTGATACGCATTACGACCTGCATTGACACGCCTTTGTACTGTGGACGCGACAAGAACGAGCCAGCCAGTGCATCGGTCACGATCTTGCGTATGTCGGTTGATGAGAGTGAAGGCTTGTGTCCCGGCCGGTAGGTGTACTCAGTATCGGTCATGCGCTCTCGCTCTCGCTTTCGTCGATGGTTTCTTGCAGATACTTCTCAAGTCTGTGCAACCCGGCGTAGTCGCCGTACAGAGTGAAGCTCAGCAGTGCGTGGATTTCGTTGTCTCCGGGCAGGTACCCGAACGCTACAGGATCGACCCTGATGTGTATGCCGACCGTCTCGCAGATCAGGCGCATGTCGATCAATGCGTCCCATCCGTGGGTGTCGCGGTCGAACTCTACCAGGATCATCCAGTTGTTGTAAGGTACGTGGATGCGCCCTCGCTTGCCGCGATGCCCCCCGCAGCTCGCGACAGTACGCATACCTGGCTCTAGGTTAAGTAGCTCAACGGCCAGGCGTATGTTGGGGTCGATGTCTGTGTAGTCGATCATGCGGTCTTGCCTCCGTGGCGGTATGGGCGATGTTTGTTGTACTCCAGCTTCTCGGCCAGGACTTTCAGGAACGGCTCAGTCAGGTCGTACCTCCCTAGTGTGTCGCCAACTCGAATAAGTAGATCGGCCATCTCAGAAAGAAACCCCTCAGGCTTTTCGAGATGGCCGTCGGGGATCAAGACTGTGCGTGCTTGGTTGTAGTAAGTCTCATCGAGAAGGTGGCCCGAGCGTACTTCTTCAGCCGCCTCGGCTAGCTCAGTCACCATGAGCATGAGCTGTTCCAGGACGGGCCTATCTTTGTCCTGCCACCATCCCTTCTCGACTGCAGTTGCGTGCGATTCTTGGATCAGGTCTCGGATCGTGCGGTCAGGGCGTGGGTTCTCCATGTCTATAGTATACCATACTGCCGGGGCGGTGTCAAGTGTTAAAGGTAATCCCAGGATTGTCAGGGGCCTTACTAGGGGCGTATGCCCATGATCCGGTTGAACTGTTCGACAGCAGACTCACCGCGCCTACGCTTTTTGGAGCGCGTTTCGCCTACAAGTCTGTTGTGGTGTGCGCCCTCATGGCAGGGTTTGCACAGTGCTGCGACTACGAGGGCGTTACGTCCTGTGTAGCCGCTTGGATGGTGATACTCTTTGGCTCGCACTTTGCATACTTCACACGGTAAGCTGGTCGGGGCAGGTATTTGCCCCGACTTGATTGCTTGTGCTACGAGTGCGTATGCGCGTTGTTGCGATTTGGAAGGCATTACAACAGAGCCTCGCGCAGTACGGTCATGGCGTTGCCGTCGATGCGAGAGCGTGCGGTGTCGTGAACCACGGCGTCCACAGTCTGCTTGTAGCGCACCCAGTACACCACGACGGGTGTGCTCTCGCCCTCAGATGTACGATGACGAATTACTCTCGACATCGACTGGTATTGCTGACCTGGAACGTACGTTTCTTCGACGTACACGACTGTGCGAAAGTCGGACAGGTCAACGCCTTCGGACAAGCTCTCCATCGTGGCTACACGCACGCGCTGGCCCTCTGCACCTCGCGCCAGATCGCGGCGATCCTCAGGCTTAAGAGCGCCTGTGATTTCGGCTGCGTCGAGAGCTTTCGCCACGATTTGTGCGGTCGCGCGATACCAGCAGAACACGATCACAGGCTCGTCACCGGGCGTATCGTCGATGATCTGCTTGACCGCCTCGATCTTCTCTTTGGTGACGGTGAGCTGCCTGAGAGCGTGGAGGACGGCCCCAGCGTTGAAGTAGTTTTTGGCCTCGCCAGTCTCGTCGTTCTCCAGTTCCAGACGATAGTAGTCACGCAACATGTCGTACCGCTTGCGTGCTTCAGGTTCGAGGGTCAGGACCACCTGCTTGTCGATGCGCTGTGGCAGTTCCAGTCCCACGTCTTTGTACGTTCTTGCGAGCATGAACTCTTGCGTGTCGCGTTCGAGCTTGGCAGGTGATTTCGCACGCACGATCTTCGTCCCGTAGCGAGACTGGTCGGTCACCGCGTACGTTTCAAGGAAGCTCCAGTAGCTGCCCCACTTGGCGCTGTCCAAGACGTGCAGGAGATGGTAGATGTCACCAACGTCCTTGAAGATCGGCGTCGCAGTCAGGCCGAACACGTTGGGTGTGCGCGCTGCAAGACGCTTGAAGCCGATGCTGCGCTTGGCCTCGCGGTTCCTAAAATGGTGCATCTCGTCTGCGATGACGGTCTGCACGTCGGGCAGAAAGAACGTACGCAGCGCGTCGTGGTTGACGATCAAGACTTTCTCGTCGTTGGTGTCTGCCTTGAACGTTTCCATCGCTTCGTGGCGCTTGATGACATCGCCATACGCAGCAACGTGAACGCTCCACGTCGGGTACTGATCTTCGATGAACTCAGCCCACTGGCCTACGAGAGATAGTGGGCAGGTGATAGCCGCAGGCAGCGTAGCGGCCTCTAGAGCCTGGAACGTCTTACCCAAGCCCGGTGCATCGCCTAGGATCGCCTTCTTGTGCTCTCGCAGGTACGTCACGCCATTGATCTGGTATGGACGCAATCGCAGAGAACGTGCTTTCGTTGGGATCAGCGTGATGTTGCTGGTGTCGTCACGAATCTCTCGCAGAGCTGCTGCGAGCTTTCCTCGTGAACGGAACTGGTCTAGGATCGAAGCGGGCATTTCAGTTGCGGTTCCTCCTGCTCCAGTCGTATAGGATAGCCATGATGAGCATTACTGCGAACACCAACAACACATGTGACGCAGCAAGCACATCAAACCCATTATCAGTCATGAGATGGCTTCTCCATTTAGATTATACATTAAGATCTTACAATTGTCAAGTCTGAGTTTTGTGGCGGGCGCTTGGTCTGTGAGCCCGCCGACTTTGTTAGTTAGACTTGTGAAGCGTGACGCTGACCGGGTAGCTGTTGGAGCGAACGCCGGTGTTGCAAGGCTTGTTCTGGTAGTCGAACAAGTGGAGAAACACAGGTGAGATTACGAATGCGACCTCGCCGTGCTTCGAGCCAGGTGTGTGAATGAACCTGAACTCTTTGGTGGAGAAGTCAGCAACCACCTCGTCACCGCAACGCGGGCACACCCACTTGATGACCATGCGTGTGAACTTCGTACGTATGAGCTGGGTTTCGGTGTACTGCTTCTTGAGAGTGTCGATGATCGGCGCGTGGTCAGGTTCAGGCAGCCAGTCGCCAGGTATGGGACGCTCGCGCAACACTGATCCGAGCGGCATATGCTGGAGTAGCGAGGCGGTGGACATGGTGGCGTGTACTTCGACTTGAGGTTTGCGTGGCACGGTACTTCTTTCTAGATGTAAAGTCGGGTAAAAGTTAAGTAAGATTTTTGTATTTTTCAGGCGGGCGCACAGCCGGAAGGGAGGGCGTAGCCCGGGCATTGTGAGCGCCGCGGGCTACGTTGTGCGAGAGGCCAGGCCTAGCTGGCGGGCGAAGCGGCCTCGATGGGGATGGGATGGCCTTTCGCGATGGCGTGCAGGAGCGTGTTGAGCGTTGTGAGGTTGTCACGGACGGGGCCGGTTGGCGTGCCCGCGATCACCAGATCAAGCTCAGGCAGAACCTTGTGCTTGAGCCGATGCATCGCATCTGCAGCGGCCTTGGCGCGGAGTGCGTCGATGTCGGACATTAGTCAGCGATGTCCAAGACTACGTTCTCGTCGATCAGCTCCGCGTCAGCCTCGTCCAGGCCTTCCCACTCGCCCGAGGCGATGTAGGCAGTCATGGCCTTGTCGAGATGCTCGTTGAAGAACTCTGCGAGCTTCTCAGCGATTGTTTCTTGATCTTCGTCGTCCACGACGGGGGCGACCATGACCTTCACCATGAAGCTCGTCACCAGGACAGTCGCCTGCAGCTCCTCAGGCAGGTCCTCACCACCGTTCTCGGGATTGGGATTGCTCGTGCTGGATACCATTGTAGTGCCTTTCTTGTGTCAGTCGTAGACTTTGGCATAAATGCCAGTGGACACGCGGGTAGCCTCACCGATCTTGACCAGGTTGCTCAGTATGCTCGACACGTTCTGCAGCATGCGCTTGGGGTTTGTTCCTAGGATTGAGGCTAGCTCATCACCGAGGTCTTTGCAGCGCACCTGCGGATTGTCTGCGAGCTTCCCACGCACCCAGTCGAATTGGGTCTGGTTGCCAGGCAGCTTGTGTGGCTTGCCCTGCTTGCGCTTGGTTGGCGCGAGCGGGGCGTTGGGCAACAGTTCCACATCGAGTACGCTCACGACTTCGAGTGCCTTCTCTATTGTGGCGCGCTGTGCGGTGAGCGTCTGTACGTGGGTGTCGGATTGCTCTGCTAGAGCCATGTAGCGGTCGCGTTCCTCCTTGTGTTTGACGATCTGATCGCCGAGGTGGGCGAGGAGCCTGGTTGACGCCTCACCGAACATGTCTACTGCGCCGGCATTGCCTGACTGGCTGATGAACATACGCCAGTGGTCGGCATTGTGAATGAGTGTGGTGTAGCCAGTCTCGTTGTCCTGAACTTCGACCACGGCCTCGGTGTCGTGTGCTACCATTACTCGCTTGACTGAGTATGGCGCGTGCGATTTGTCGATAGTGGCGGCCAGGCAGGTCGCCTCATCGGAGGTCATGTGTGTGCGTGTGAGAGCCATTTCTCGGATGCTGTCCCTTCGGTATATTGATAGAAGTTAAGGTTTAGTTTGTGGTTTAGTAGGGGGTGGGGCCTGTGGTTAGCAGGCCCCGGATGGTCGTACGACTAGGCGGAGGGGTTGTTGCGCTTGGCGGCTCGCAGCTCGCGACGACGTGCGCGCTGTGCCTCCTTGCGCTCGTCGGGTGTGGCGTACTGCGAGCGGTTGATGGGCTTGCGCGGAGTGGGCAGGAGTGTGATGTTGGAGGGCGTAGTTGCTTGTGCTTGCGCGGTGCGGTGCTCGTCCAGGAGCCGACGGATCATCTCGTTGCGTGCCTTGCGCTGCTCGCGCTTGGCGGCCTCCCTAGCGAGCTGCGCGTGCGACTTGGCGGGCGGTACGAGGATGTCGAGCTTGAGCTGATCGTGGTCGAGGGCGAAGTCCAGGTCTTTGTCCTCGGCGCACTCGATACTGGCGCACCAGTTCGTGAACCCGTCCTGGATGTCCTCGTTGAGCTGCCCTTGCATGTAGGACTTGACCAGTTCCTCGACCTGGCTCGCGGCTTGTGGCGTCGCGTCGAGGGACAGGTTGAACGTGATCGTGACGGTGGTTGAGTAGATCGGTTCGTGCGTCGGTTCCGGCGGGAGTGTGTCGTGCATGGGCGGTTCGGTCTTTCTGTGCGTTTTTGGGAGTTATGAGTTAGATTTGCTGCGGGCCGACATTTACGTTTGCAAAAGTCGGCCCCCTGGTTACTTGTTGGGCAGGACACCTGTGCCGCGAATGTTCACGTAGTTATTGGTACGCATCTCTGCGGCTGTGTCGTGGAAGCAATCGACGCACAGGTTGAGCACGACGTCTGCTTCGGTGATGGGATAGAACGGATTGCTGTTGCGCTCGGCGTTGAGGCCGATGATAGGTTTGCCAGGGTTGTGGGCGTACAGCGCCATGATTGCTCGGGCGCCGCACACCTCACAGTTAGTCTGCGGCATCAATGACGACGAGTGCGCCGGACAGCACCTCGTTCCCGACCTCGTTGAGCTTGCCCGCCTGGTAGCCGACAGCGTGTGCGACCGCGTAGCGAGTGAAGTAGGGTAGGTTGTGCTTGTCGGCGTAGGGCCCGCCCTTGCTGTCGGCGTTGAGGATCATGCACAGGACCGCCCGCTGGTCGTCTGTGAACACAAGGCCTTCGAGTGATCTGGTGTCGCCCTTGCCTTTGTGCGCTTCGAGCTTCGCTTTGATGAACTCGTTGCGCTCGGTGTCTGACTTGTATGTGCGTCTTGGTTGTGACATACTACCTCCACCTCTAGTATACCATACTGCCAGGGCGGTGTCAAGCCTGCAGTATGTGAGCCAGGAAAGCCAGGTTTCAGCATCAGTTCGGGTGTGTGGTGAGCAGCACGCTCTCTGGTGCAGTGACAGTGATCCCTACGTAGCGAGTGTGGCGCATCTCCTGCGTGAGCTGATAGACACAATGCCTGCACACTCTGATCGTGACTGGCCTATCCCTGTTGGGCGGGAAGGCGCTCACAGCTAGCCGACCTGGCTCATGGCTTGGGTCAACCTCACACGATGGGGCAAGTAGGGCGGGGGAGCCTTGCATGGGAGTGCCTCCTGGGTTTTGGGATTGGGTCGGGTAGGACTTGCGCTTGGGCGCGTGGGGTGGTATATTATAGGTGTGGGGGCGAGCGCCCCTAACCAAAGCTCAGATCGAGAGGATCAAGAAATGTCTGACACGGCACAGGTCGAAGCTCCGGCGGAGGGCGCGGCAACCGCGGCGCCTGCTGGAGAAAACGGGCAGGCTGCGCCCGAGGCTGCAGCTACTGAGAAGGAGAAGCGCCCGCAGGCCGGGATGTATGTGAGTACGCCTGAGCCGCTGAAGTCTCGTATCGAGCAGGAGGCGGCTGCGGCTGGCGTCGCGCCTCGCGTGTTCGTGCGTGACTTCCTCGCTAAGACGTGGGGCCTCACTCTGGAGCCCGCTCGCACGCGCAGCACCTACGCCACGCCGGAGCTGAAGGCGGAAGCGCAGAAGGCGAAGCGCCTGGAGCGCCAGGACCTCATCAAGAAGCTGCTCTCCGCTCACCGCGAGGCGCAGAAGGAGGGGAAGCCCGTCGTCATCGAGGGGTAGACACTCGCAGACAACTGAATAGGTGGCGGAACGCCCTACGTGAAAGCGTAGGGCGTTTTTGTTTGTGTTAGAGTGCGAGGCCACTGGGGTTGTTCCTGGAGGGGCGACGCTGTGGCTTGGCCTGTAGTGAGCTTGGCATGTTGGGCGGAGCGTAGACTGGGGTGAGATAACCCATGCCGATAGCCTCTAGCATCGCAGCTACTCGGGTGTGCGGTGCGATAGCCCCGTTCCTGTAGGGTGCGATCAAGAAGTGGTCTGCGACTGGCAAGGCCTGACTTACTATAACGGCGAAGTCTTTGGCGTTCAGGTTGCGCTGTTGCCTACGCCTGTGCCCCGCGGGGTGGTTAGCTGTGTCGAGGTAGGCGAAGCTCCAGATGGGGAGCCTGCTGTGGCTGATTTGAGCTGTGTCCATGATGCGTAGGTCGTGCGGGCGAGTGTCGCGCCAGTGTTCGTGGGTGGGGTTGGCAGCGATGAGTGCGAGCAGATACTTCGTCATACCTTGCCAGGCAGCTTTGCCCTTGTACCCGTAGTGGTCACGATCTTTGCACAGTTGGTTCCACGCACGCTCGCTGATGTAAATGCGCGTGTTGTCGTAGGTCAGGATCGTGCGCGTGCTTGACCGTGATGCTGTCGTAGGGATGGCTGTAGGGTCGAGGGCGATCAGCGTGACCTGCATCGACGGATCGAGCGTAGCGCCATTACACACGTACAGAAAGGCGTGCGCTCGGTCGAATGCCTGCTGCCAAGAGAGGCAGTAGTCGATGACGGCTGGCTGATTGATGCGCGTGGTCGCACCGTGCTTGGTCTGAAACGGGTGATCTGTGGCGATGATCGTGAAAGTCGTCTCAGACTCTACGATGGTAAGTGTGGGTAGGTTAGGCGGCGTCGTTGTCGTTGGTTGCGTAGTCAAGGGCTGCTAGCCTTTCTGCACGACGTTGGCGTGTTGCGCGGAGCTTGTCGATGGGCTTGACCAGTTCGCGGATGGCTGCTACGATCCTGTTCGGGTGTACGTGGTACGGGCCTACAGTACCCCTCGGAGTGTGCAACGCGGCCTGGAGATGTCGGTACTTTTTGGGGGCTGCACGCCAGCCGTATACGCCCGCGGCGGGGTCATTTGTGACGAAGATACTGACTCCGCGCGACCACGGCAGGGCGAACAGATAGATTGGTGTGTGTCGAGGGTCAGCAGGGACATAAGGGATGACGATGCCATCGCCTGCTTTTTGTACGTGGTGGACGAGGGAGCTGTCCGGATCGTTGGACAGCTCCTGTACGACTTTGGTGAACAGCTCGTCAGTTCTTCGCTTGCTGGTAGCAATTTCGTCTGCGGTCACGGCTACTGGCCTTTCTTGTGAGCTAATCTCACACTTGAGCGTACCGAGATGGGTACGCTCTGGTGTGGTATTAAGAGAACTAGAACAGGTCGATGCCGTCGTCTGTAGACATGAGGCGGAGCGTAGCGTAGGTAGTCCAGTCCGAGCGCGAGATGATGTAGGACAGGGACATCTCGTGGAACGTAGCAGTGTAGCCCTTGCCGTCGATGATGCGCTGAGCCTCTTTCATCATGGACAGAATGCTATCGTCCTGGTCGTAGCTGTGGCTCTCGTCTACGATGTAAGAGAAGCCGTCGTGTGCGAGTGTGACCCGAGCGTGGTACAGGGTTCGCGGTTGGCGCGTCATATGTGGCTCCTAGCCTAGCAGTGATTTGTGCGTTGTGCATCTACGCACAGTTGAGCGTACGGCCTTTGGGGGTGCGTACGCTCTGCTGTATTTAGATGCGCTCGTCGGCGGTCAGGTCGAGGGCGGCGGGGCAGTCGTCCTCGTACTGCACCTGAATGTCGCCCGCCATGACTTGCGGGACGTACTCGAACGTGAACCCGGCAGGAGCGTGGATGTTCCGTCGGCAAACCCAGGCGTCTCCGGGCTCGAAGTCTTGCATGGCGAGGACGGCGAACAACTTGCCTGCGAGGAAGAACATTTTCATGGACAGCATGGTGGTGTGCCTTTCTTGGGTTGGTTTAGCGGCTGCGGTTGTAGCGTCGGCTGGAGCTTGAGCGGTACCTGCGCTCGAACGGGTCTTGGTAGATGTAGGTATCGGGGTCGAACGCTGGGGACTTGTCGGGGTCGTTGTACAGTTCGATCTTCTCCTTGAGCCAGGTTTCGGGTTCTTCGAGCATCGGATCATACAAGAAGATGGAGGGGAGGAACAGGTCTTGCGGGTTCGCCCCCAGATGCTCGCGCATCTTCTTCTCGTTGTATGCGTCGGGGTGCCACGCACCAGTCACGCCGGGGTTGTCGAGCCTACAGGCGTCGATCCCTACGTGCCTGACCACATCGGGCTCGCTGAGTGAGGCCATGATCGTGGACAGGTTTATGGGGGATGTAGTGATGTCCCAACTGATGATTGACCCATCGCGGCGGTAGCTGCCCAGGTTCACGTAGGGGGTGATCAGTACTTGGCGCTTCTTGCTCATCATGATCGCGAACGCGGCCAGAACTGCACCACGCTTGACGAGTTGCGCTTCGCTGATACCGCCGGATGAAGTCACGCCCACCCAGATTCGCAGAGGAGCCTTGTCGCTCATGTCAGGTAGGAGGTTCCACATGCAGTCGGGCTGGCCCGCGAGGAACGTGGGTACGTCGGGGAAGGCACCTGCTACGTCATGCTCCCATGTGAGAGAGGGGACTTCGACGGCCTGCTCGAAGCTCTCCAGGAACTTGTCAGCGAGCTTGGCGTTCTTGTCGTTGCCATCCTCTAGGTCCCGCAGACCTTGCAGGGTCTTGTCGCGGGACCAGCCAGAGGACTGATCGTCGTTGTTGCGGAACCACTTAGCGAATTCGCGTGGGGAGCTGAAGTGCTTGCTTGTGAATGTCATCGTGTGCCTCCGAAGTCGATGTGCTTCGGGTCTTGAGGCAGAGTGGGCGTGGCGAGCGTGGTGGGTGCGATTGATGTGGCGGAGTCTGGCTTGTAGTTGCGGAGCCAAGTGTCGATCTGACGCAGCGGCTCGGGCCACGATCCGTCGCGCTCGCGGAACTTACCAAAGATCGCCTCGACCACCAGAGCTGGGCGCACGCCCCGGCTGAGCAGGGCTCCGCCTCGGCTGGTCGCGCGTGGGCTAATCACGATCTTCAGCTCTTTGGTGTTGCACGCGGCCCTACAGGCCTGGACTAGGCGCGTCCAATCAGGCACCTTGCCGAACGCCATCTCCAGATCGTTGTCGTAGCCCCAGGACAGAGTAAAGAACCGGTCGAGGGTCGCGTCGTCGAGCTTGTTCCGCCCCATGTAGTTGGCGTCACCGCCGAACCCCCAGGTGTTGGCCGCTGCGATGATGTAGCAGTCCTTGTGGCGGGGGACGAGCTTGTCAGGGAAGTCGTGGAACCCGTTGGCAGTTGCAGCGTTGATTTCGAGGAGAGCGTTGGCAGAGGAGCCATCCATCTCGTCGAGCAGGATCACGCCACCGTTCTCGTAGATGTGGCGGAACCCAGTCCCTACATAGTCGCCCTTGGCGTCCATGTAACCTGAGATTTGGAACGGAGTAGCGACTGCACCCCTCGCGCGGAAGTGGGTGGTCTTCGCTTTCTCCTCCCCGAACAACGCCACAGCGACGAGGAACGCGCCGGTCGTCTTACCAGAACCCGCCGGCCCGGCCAGATAGCCGTTTCTATCTGGGGCGTCCAGGTTCATCATCAGCTCGATCAGATCGAGTTGGCGGAAGTGCTTCAGACCCTTGAGTTGGGTCGTGGTGCCATCTGCGGCCTTGACGGTGAGCGTCTTGCCTGTGTCGGCTTGCTTTTCGAGCTGCTCGATGCGGAGCTTGGCACCAGCGAACTGGGACTTCAGCTCGTCGTACTGCTTGATGATCTGGTCGGTTCTGGCGCGCTCTTGCGCGACGTTGGTTTTGGCGTCTTGCGCGGTCGTTAGGGAGGCCAGCGCGGCGTCCTCAACGTCATTGAGGCGACCCGCGATAGCAGTGAGCACTTCCTCGCCCAGGTTGCTGTTGGTAGCGCCGTTGGCCGAGGGCAGTTCGACGGGCTTCGTCTCGTGGGAGTGCAGAAGCTCTTGGCTGGGCGTGGCGGTCGTGGTCTTGGGCAGATCAACGCCCTTGTCGTGCGCGACGTGCGCGTTTGCGATGAGCTGCTCGCGCTCGCTTTGCGGCTTCCAGACAGAGCGCCCGCTCCACTCGTTCTGGATGTTCCAGGCGTCGTGGCGGTCGTGCGCGGTGGGGTCGTCCCTGTGGTAGATCGTGGCTTTGTGCCACTGAACGATGGTAGGCGAACCAATGGTCGTGTGACCGTGGTTCAACTGCCCATCGTCCTTGAGCAGATACTTCGTGCTGGTCATTGCTTTGGCTGCTAGCCCCTCCGTTGAGTTCAGATCAGTGATTGCGCGCTAGTGTGGGGTGGAGGGCAGAACCCTCCACCTATAGTATACACGCAGAACGTGCGGAAGTCAATAGGCAGAACCAGGACTGGCACATACTGCTAAGTATTCAGTCCTGCGTCTGGTCGGCGACGTACGCGCTGAGCAGGCGGCCGTTGATCGTGATCTGGCTCGCGCCCATCGCGTCGCCTTCCATGAGCATCCGCGCTTTCAGCTTCGTGGCCTGGCGCAGACGTGAGGGTCGCGTGCCGCGTGCGTGGACTGGTAGGCGGTGCGGTGGTGGGTTCGGCGGGCAAGTGACTGTGTACATGGCATGGCAGCTCCTTTCTCTGTAATGGTAGCGACTTTTACAGTTGAAAAAGTGGTTTTTTGTAGTCTGGGGCGCGGGCCATTGGATTACAAACCTACATGGCACTACCTCCCTACCTACTGAAGCATACAATTGTACATACCCGTCCTGTATGTTTGTATCCTCCGTCATCATCTCAAGGGTATGGAGTAGGTATGTAATCAAGTGCAGGAAAATTCAGCGCGGTCGACGACTTTTGCATTTGTAAATGTCCCGAAAATCGCTTCAGAGGTCGGCGGGAGCTCCACTGTGAAGCCCCCGCGCTCCCTGAATAGCTCGGCCCGCCCCCTAGCGTCAGACGGCCTCGCCTGGAGCCTGTGCACCGCGCGTCCCGGCGGCCTCGATGACTGTGAAATCGGGATGCCGCGGGACAGACACCCCCAATCGCGCGCACTCGAGCTGCAGGGCCTCGGCGGAAGTCAGAGACCAGGCGCGAACGCGGGAGATCGCGAACTGCCAGGAACACGGGCGCGTCATCTGCAGACCCGACTCCGAAACGACGGTCCAACGACCGGCGGCGACTTCAACCACGGTGTACATTGCAGTAAAACCTTTCGGGCTCCGTTAGACGCTGGCACCGCGCACCACGAGCAGGTGGAGCCTTGCGCGGCATGGTGGGGCCCGCAGGCCCCGTAGTGTCAGACCTCCTCGTCGCCCGCGCCGGCGATCTGCGCCTCGACGTAGCTCAGGAAGCTCAGGTGCCCGTCGTGGTCTGTGCGCCACACGCCATACAACAGACCTACGAGCTGCGGGTCGATTCCTGCGAAGCACGCGCCCTTGAGCTGCTCGTCGACGGTGGACTTCACAGAGCGGAGCTTCTCCGCGCCGCACCAGGGGCAGAACCGCGGGCGCACTAGCTGCGTGGGCAGCTCGACGCGCAGAGTGATGAGTTGGCTGCAAGCGTCGCAGAGCCAAAGCATGTCGCCGGTCAGATGAGGATTCAGGTTCAGGTCAGGCATGGATGCTATCCCTTCTCAGATGTAGGCGGGAGCTCCCTCAGGGGGAAACCCCCGCCGGCGGTCTCAGTAGATCTCGTACGGGTGGTAGTAGACCAGGTAGGGCGGGTTCAGATCGTAGTCGGCGGGGAGGCGCACCCACAGCTCGTTGCGCCCGTAGTAGGGGTAGTCCAGATCGGCGCGGCGGATGGCGCAGCCGTCCTCGTCCAGGCGAATGTCAGTGATGGTGAACATGACATCCAGTTCCGGGTCGTGGCAGATGCAGCCCACCACGTAGTCGTCGCTCAGAGATTGCATGGCTCAGGTTCCTTTCAGGCTAGAAGTAGCGGCTACTCTCGGAGTACAGTTCGCGCTCGATCTTGGTATGCATCTCCGGGTTGTACATCTGCACGAGGCGGAGGGCGGTGCGCGCGTCCTTGGGTGTGCAGTACCAGTTAACGCGGGTCCACTCGGTATCGGCGGCGCGCTTCTTGAACACGACATAGGTGTAGCGCATGGCAGACATGGCGGGAGCTCCTTCAGGTCTCGTTGAATGCCGGCGACAGAGCCGGTGTGGCGCGCACCACGTACAGGTGAGACATCGCGCGCCATGTGTGGGGAGCTTCCGCCCCCCACAGATTTTCGCTTAGGCGATAGCGGCGCGCTCCTCCTCCGTGAGCTTCGTCGCGTCCCCACCAGCGGCGTGGAGCTTCAGAAGAGCGCGGATCTTGGCGTTGCGCGAGGCGGTTTGCGCTTTCTTGGCTTGAGCGGCCTCCTCTTTGGTCGCGTACTTGGCGCGGGGCTTGGCAGACGCGACCTCGATCCCGAAGTGGGAGCAGACGATTTGCTTGAGTAGGCCACCACGCGACGCGCCGGACGTGGCGCACTCGGCATCAATCGCGGCGAGTAGCTCGGGCGTCATGGTCACGGCGATGTAGCGCAGATCGGCGGACTTTTCGGTCTCAGACACGGCGGGAGCTCCCTCATTCTTTCCATCAACGGCGGTCATCTCGGCAATCATGGCGGCTTCGGTGTTGGTCATCTCGGCGGTCATCTTGGTTTTTCCTTGTAGGTTCGAGCTTTGTCAGATTTTGGTTCCCGCTCGCCCTACATCTATATACTACTCCCAATCTGGGGCCGGCACAACGGGGCCAACCTCTCCTGTCGGGAGCACCGTAAAATAACGTAAGGCTGCAAACCAGCCTGCACACACTTGACAAGCCAACAGACATCGCGTATACTAACCACAATAGGGCCTCTCCACCCAACCCGCCCACCACCCTGCAGCGCGCCCTGACACACCCCTATTATATCATAACCCCACGCCTATGTCAACTTCACCGCCGACATTTACAGACGAAAAAGTCATCTCACCCAACGACGCCATTGGCTTCTTAATCCAAGCCAAAGGCAACGCCAGCCTAGCAGCTGTCTACGCCTCCAAAGAACTAAACTCCCCCACGCCAATCAGCGAAGCCCAACTAATCGCAGCAATCACCAACTCAGACGACCCCCAAGCTGTAGCACGCAACCTCTCCAGCCTAACCGCCCAACTACGCATTCTACTCGTACTCAACACCGTCGAAGCCTTTCGTATCACCCACACAGCCTACCTACAAATGATCCCCCACCTATCAGCAAAAGAAACAGCCAACACCTATACCAAACTCCTTGACGCACTAACCGTCCTGGCTACCCCTCCCCCACCTGCCCAAACCAACTCCCCCTCACCCTCATCGCAACTCACCGCAGAAACCCTTCGCGCACTCATGCCTCCCGAAGTCCAAGCTGCCCTCGACCAACTCACCCCACCAACAAGCCCTACCCCCACACCATGATAGCCCCCGCCCCCTACGTCGCTAACGCCCCCGCAGTCAGGGCAGCCACGATAGAAGACTACCCCGCCATAGTCACCCTAGTACGCAGTACGCGCCTTTTTGGTTTCGTAAACAGAACTGTTATTAGACAATCTATCGAAAAAAGCGAACTCAACATCGTAGACCACAAGCAAATCATAGCAGGCTTCATACGCTACCACAGGCGCAAAGACAATAAACACACCATCTACGATCTGTACGTCGTCCCGCAATACCGGCGTCGAGGCTACGCTACTGCTCTGTTCGATTCAATACCTACCCCCAAGCAGTTACGTTGTCCTAACTACCTCCCCTACGCAGCGGCCCACGCCTTCTACACACGCCTAGCACCCACCCACCACATAGCTGCCTACGACATGACGCTGTACGTATGGGACACCCCGACCTAATATTCTGCTTCAACAACTCTCCCGCTCTCACCACTCTAGCACTCAACTACGGGTTCCTCTACGGCCACCGCACATCACAAGCTCCCCTGCCATCTCCGCCCTTCCCGCCTCCAGCGTTCCTCGACCTAGACCATCGTACGCCCGACAAACACTTCCCACGACACCTCGCTCTCGCAGCCCAACACCAACCCAAATACGCTATCGCAGGCGACGCCACTACCCCCGACGAGCTGAACAAAGCCCTGCAACGTGCTGAACAGCTCGCCCTGGTTGCACCCCACACCTACATCATCATCGTCCCAAAGACAGTAGACCTCATCAACAACACACCAACCGAATTCCCCTATATGACAGGCTATAGCCTCCCTACAGAATTCGGCGCTACCCTTGCGCCGCCTGCGGCCTATGGGGCGGCTGTGCAACCCCCACGAAAAATTCACATTCTAGGCGGCTCTCCGAAAGCCCAAATCCAGGCCGCATTGCTGATAGACCCTACTCTGGATAATATCGCAAGCGTGGATACCAACGCACACGTCAAGGCAGCCCAGGTAGGAACGTATTGGGACGCGTTTAGTAACAAATGGAAACGAATGCAGCGCAATACAAGTCGCGTCCAACAAGACCACCTTATCCCAGCGTTCTGTAGGTCGAGTAGGTCTATCCAACAAGCCTGGAAGATATGGTCACCTTAACCCCCGACAACGCAGCCCTTATTATTAATAAGTGGCTGCAAAGCTACGACCCTAATCGCGTCCCCTCATACGCAGAGAACAACCCTGTCGATTGGGGCGAGAAGAACTTTTACATCCCGTCTGACGCAGACAAGCCCACACTCATTAAGTTTCTGCCCCATCAAAAGACAATCATGCGATTGTTCTTCGACCCCACTATTGCACAAAAACTCGCTAACGCCCCCAGTTTCCAAACTCTAGTTTACTCAACTATTAAGAAGTCTGGCAAGACGGCTATTGCAGCTCTCATCGCCAGATGGATCACCGAGACGTGGGGTTCGCACAGCGAAGTCTTTAGTCTCGCCAACGACCTAGAGCAAGCCAGAGGTCGTATCTACCAAGCTGCCATCAACTCAGTAGAACTCGATCCTCGATACCATCGAGCTGACCGTGGTATCGCGCAATTGTGGCGTATCATCGAACGCCAGGCCATGCACCTGCCATCGCACAGCATCCTAAAAGCGGTCTCGTCTGACTATAAGGGTGAAGCAGGGTCTAATCCTAGTGCTACGTTCTGGTCGGAGCTATGGGGCTACGAGACTGAAGCGAGCTTGAGGCTGTGGGAAGAACTCACGCCCGTCCCCACCCGCCCACGCTCGATTAGGTACGTAGAAACCTACGCAGGCTACGAAGGCGAATCCTCGATCCTGAACGACCTCGAAGATCGTATCAAGAAAGAAGGCGTGCGTCTTACCCTCGATCAGCTATACGCCCTCGGCTTCACACAAGACGATTGGCCCTTCCCACCAGACGAGCCGTTGCCATTCTACGTCCACGCCCCCACGCGCACGTTCGCGTACTGGGATATGGGCGTTGAAGCGCGTAGAATGCCGTGGCAGACGCCACAATACTATCTCACGCAACAAGGCGAGCTACGCCCCTCCGCGTTTGATAGGCTGCACCTAAACATCAGAGTCTCCAACGCTGATGAATTCGTACCCGACGAATGGTGGTCTAGGCTCGCAATCCCCTCCCTCGCCAACCCTCCAGGCCCCAACACGCCGCTCGTTGTTGGGGCTGATGCTAGCGTTACCGGCGACTGCACAGCGTTGGTCGCTGTTTCGCGCCACCCCGATCACCCCGATCAAGTGGCACAACGTCTATGCCGTGTCTGGCAACCTACTCCTGGGCACCCCCTCGACTACTCACAAACTATCGAGCCTACACTACGCGAGTGGGCCGCCCAATACAACATTGTACAAATCGCGTACGATGAATTCCAGCTCCACGATTTGATGTCGCGGCTACGCAACGACGCGGTCGCATGGACGCGCAAGTTTGGTCAGACGCAAGATCGCCTCGTTGCAGACAAAGCTCTGTACGACATGATCCGCGACCAGCGTATCCATCACACAGGCGACCCCACTCTGGCAGAGCACTTGCTTAACTGCGCAGCCAAAGTCCCACACGACGACAACACGCGCCTACGCCTAGTCAAGAAGTCGCGTCGATCTAAGATTGACGCTGCTGTAGCCCTATCAATGGCAGCCTCTGAGTGTTTGAGGTTGAACCTCTAATGACAGCAAGCGACGACCATAGCACACTAAACCCACGCGGACCCCGTTGCTCGGCCTGGACTAACGGGCCAAGCCCAAGAGGGCGGCTGTGCGGTTGAGCCAAGCAACTCCCCCCATCGCTAGGGGCGAAGAATACAGGAATCGCTTGCAGAAGTTCCTCACGCAAGGAACTCTGTATATACAGTCAACGAATCATGTGATAATCCGACGTCTGGTTCTAGAAGGTAATCAAAACTCTTTCGCTTACGGGATTTGCTGTTTTAGATGTAGCACAATCTCATGGACGCCTGATGATGTCAACGGAAGATATTGCCCCAGTTGCAGAATCTACCACGGCGGTATCCAGTAAGTTCCTAGAATGGGGCGATATTATATATCAAAACCAAGACTACGCCATTATAAGGCGCTATTATATCAGCAACCTCTCGCACCCCTTCGCGCATCACTCAATGTACACCCTAGGCACACACGAGTACGGGATTGGTTGCTTCTCCTGCGGAAAAATATCGTGGAACATCAACGACGTGAACGCCAGAAGTTGCACGATCTGTGAGTGACTGGAACTGGTTTTCGTTCGTGCTAGGAGGCGTTGTAGGTCTGTCTGCAATGTGGCTAGCTACAGTGCTTTCTCAAGCGCAACACACAGAAGAAACCGACCGTCGTTTTAGACCATGACTAGGCTCGACGTTCCTTATATATCCCAACTCATCAACGGATCAGGCGGCAACAACTGTGGCCCGGCCTGTCTGGCAATGACGCTGGCTGATAGGGGTGTGATACCCCCCACCCAAAGCGCCATGCTGCAAGTAGCCGACATCGCCCGCGACGGATCACTCAACAACGTAGGTCTAACGGGTGGCTACGTCAACTTCCAGCAGCTTGCAATGGCGGCCGGTTGGTACGGACAGTCGGTTACTTGGATTTACTCTTGGGAATCTGTTGACCGCTCTATTCAAAACGAAGAAGCCGTAATAATCTTACTGGATAACATACCTCTCCAGCCACGTCAGTATCCAGTCTCCCCCTCATGGAACGCACATCATTTTATCTTACTTACTTCAACCAACATAGATAATAATCGCTATTCCAGTGACCCTCTCTCTTACTACATCCAGGCTCCGTACTTCTATACCGAAGCCTCCACCAGACAGGGCGTAGCGAACCTCGGTGCTGTGCAGGCGATGGCGCTACAGCCTTTAGATCGTCCGCCCCCACCTCAGCCAGACCCGGAGATTATCATGTTGATGGAAGATTGGCAAATCAGACTGTGGGTGCTGGCTGACTTATATAGTTGGGCGGGAATCCCATACAACCCTGACGATCCTACATCACAAGGTTGGGTCAATGCGCTCAGGTCTGGACATTATCTCGGCAGACCTCGTACGACTGGTCGCTCGTACGGGGAGGGCGATCAAGCTGGAGTTTGGGCCGAATTCGATTACGGCGTACTGTGGGCGCGAGCCTCAGACGGCGCTACAAGTTGGACAGGATAATAATCAAGTGACACTAACTGCAGAGCGTATGCCTGATGCTCCCACGCCTGTGCGTCCTGGGCCAGACAAGCCCGAAGTCGTAGAGCCGCGCAAGGCTCCTGACGACACCAAGAAGCCCACAAAGACACCTGAAGTCGTAGAGCCGCCTAAAGAACCTGCCGTCGCCCCCGAACCTCAGTATGTGCCTAGGCGTCAGCCAAGGTAAATGTGCGACCCTGGCATATCGCAGGCTTCACTATCGGTGTGCTCGTCGTATTACTGCTGTTCCGATATTGTGAGCAGGCGGCGTATGGTCAACCGCTTCCTAGCCCGATTACGCTATGCCACCTAAATCCAGATAACACCTACACAGAGCTTACTTTTGCTAATCCGAACTCAGCAGCAGCTCAAATACACATACAAAACCCAAACGATCTAGTACCAGCGCCAGCAGGAGGCTGCCCATCAACACGCCAAACGAGAACACCAACGCCCCTCCCGCAGACACCGACACCGACGCAGACACCGACGTTAACCGCATCCGCCACCTTTTCACCTACGGCGGTCGCATCATCGTCCCCGACCGCGGCACCGTTACCTTCACCATCACCGTCGATAGCTCCACTCCCGGCTACCCCTTCGCCGTCCACGACGCCGACAATAATCTCCTCGGTGACGGCGTTATCACCGACCTCGGTTTCAACATCGAATCCTTCCACATCAACGCCCAACCCGACGTCCCCGCCAAACCAGAACCAGAACAACCAGCCAGCCAGTAACGACGGCACACAAAATCTGCTCGTCTGTGAAAGCTTGCCTGGCGGACTACGTGAAATACGGATCAAAGAGAGAGAATGGCCGCAGTACCGCAGCCGAAGCACACAAGGGCCTTGTCGTACGCCAACTCCCTCACCTACCGCCTCAGCGACGCCCTCCTCGACAGCGCCATCGCCAGCTTCGAGCGCGACGAGCGAAGCGTCCCCAACGACGATAATCACGATCCAAGCAGACCCAGACCCTTCCAGCACAGCCACGAACACACCCACTACGCCAGAATTAACACCACCCACAAACATTCCCACTGGCACGGAGACAACAGAACCACCAGAAACCATCACGCCGGCCCCGGCCCAAGAAACCGCTCCATTACCCGTACCAGTACCAGTACCGACTCCGCTGCTTAGCCCTACACAAACTCCTGTCATAGTCACATTGCCGCCATTGCTGGTTCCAGCCATACAAACCGTGATTGTACGAGAGATCGAAACGCAGCTCGTCGAGGTCACAGTTGTCGTACCGGCCGCAGCCACGCCAACGCCAACGCCTAGCATCACCCCTACTTCGCTTCCAAATCCGAGCGGGCCTGTGGTTAATGGAACACGTACTAGTGTGGTCGGAACTCAACGTCCAACGGACACTAACGTTCTGCCTGACAGTAATCGTTCTAATCTTAGTCTTTTTCTTAATTATGGCCCAGCCGATCCCATCATCCGGGCCTTAGTTCTCGCTTCCAGCGTAGGGATGGGTGTGACACTTGGCTTCATCGTCGCCAGGCTCAGGCCCTAATGTCCCGCCAGCTCAGATGGCGACGGCGGTGTTTGTCTTCAGACAAATCATCTGCTTGCTCTTTATCGTCGGCTGGCTGGTCATGTTCTGTTTCGATACCTTCTTCGATACAGGCGAGGCATTACTTCCATTTTGGTTTAACTGTATTGGTATGGGTGTGCTAGCGTTCTCGCTCGGAGTGAACGTTGAAAGCCTCATGTCATTTAGAGGCATCAGCATTGTCCCCACTACCGCAGAGCAGCCTCAACCACAATACACTACACCGCGACCGCAGCCCTATGTGCCCCCGGATGCCAAAAGATGAGCGTATTTGATATCGTCCTCATCATCCTCGCGTGCGTGTTCTTCTTCATTGCTGCCGTTAGCCCCCACCTACGTAACAACCCGCAGCCTTCGATCAACTGGCTTGCGTGGGGACTTTTCTGCTGGGCGCTCAGCGTGCTACCTTGGTTCTAAGCTCAGCAACGTGACGACTATTACGCAGGAAAAAGTCGGGGAGAGCCCGTTGCTTGGCCCGGATTGCGTTACGGCCTTGCCACCACGGCGTGCGCCCGCTCCGAAATTGTTGGACTTGTTCTGTGGCGAGGGCGGGGCTGGACACGGCTACTCATTGGTAGGGTTCGATGTGACGGGGGTGGATATCAGGGTACAGGAGCGATACCCGCACAGGTTCGTTTGCGATGATGCGCTAGAGCATCTTCGGCGTCATTGGCGCGAGTTTGACGTGATCCATGCGTCTCCGCCGTGTAGAGCGCATTCCCTTATGAAATATGTGACACAAGAAGCCTACTTTGACTTCATTCCCGTGTTGCGAGACATTTTGTTACAAATCAGAAAGCCTTATATTATCGAAAACGTCGAAACGGCCCCTTTGCGCGACCCAATATTGCTATGCGGTGGAATGTTCGGCCTCAGGACGTATCGCCATCGTATCTTCGAGACGAATATGGTCATTCCTAGGCTCAGACACCACACACACGAACATCAAACGGCTCCGGTTGGGCGCTCTGCGTGTGCGAATGAGTATCTGAACCTTGTAGGGCACTTCCCCGACGTAGAGCTGGCTAGACGTGTAATGTCGATGCCTTGGGCGTCCAGAGATGGGATCGCTGATGCTGTACCGCCTGCATACACACAGTATCTCGGTGAGTACGCTATGGCGTTCGTGGAGGCTTTCCGATGACAACATCTAACGTCAGATTGCCTCAGCCTGCGTCGAATGTCATCGAGGAGCCTGCTGTTGGCATAGTTCCTGGCCTCGGTGTCGGAAATCTGATTATTTCTGTTGCTTCTGCGGCAGATTCGATCACGCCGTGGGGCAACAACGTCAAGCAGCGCGACAACCAGCTCAGGCAGTTTTGGCCGACGGAACCCATCTTCGCTTCCGGACTTTTCACGACAGTATCGCAATATGTTGCGTTTGGATGGACGTTGACTGGCCCTCCCCGCTCGGTGGGCATTAGTCAAGAAGTATTAAGCAACTGTCAATTTGGGGCTGGTTGGGAAGGTCTTGTAGAGCCGTTTTTGATCGACTATTTCACACAGGATAACGGCGCGTTCATGGAAATCGTCAGGACGGACGATGATCCTCGTGCGCCTGTGATAAGCTTAAATCACCTTGATTCTAAGTTGTGCGACCGCACGGGGCGCCATGACGAACCGGTGATCTACACGGATAATGTAGGCAATCGGCATTACCTCAAGTGGTACAACGTTGTTGCGTTGTCTGAGTTCCCGTCGCCCATCGAGGAAGCGTATGGGGTTGGATATTGCGCCTTGACGCGGTTGCTGCGCAGCGTCCAGACTATGCGCGATATTGGCATTCTGAAGCAAGAAAAAGCGAGTGGACGGTTCACTAGGCAAGTCCACTTGGTCAGTGGAGTACAAACCAAGATCATCGAGGATGCCGTCGCGCAGAAACAGGCTGCAGCGGACGCCCAGGGCTTCCTACGATACATCCAACCTTTGATCGTGGCGTCTCTTGATCCTACGTCGCGTGTATCGAAAGAAACTATCGACTTGGCTTCGATTCCTGAAGATTACGATGAGGTCAAGGCGCTGCAGACGTACATTACGATCATGGCAATGGCGTTCGGTGGCGATTATCAATCTTATGCTCCGCTTCCTGGTGGCGGCCTCGGATCGGGCTCACAAAGTAAAATCCTCAACATGAAGTCTCGGGGCAAAGGCCCTGGGCTGTTCATGAAGAAAATCGAACGCTTATTTAACTTTCATGGCGTCTTGCCTCGCACGGTTACGTTTAGCTTCGGAGAGCACGATTCTGCCGAGCAGATCGAGAAAACGGAGCTGCGCCGTTCACGCGCTCTCGAACGGGAAATCAGGATTAGATCGGGCGAAATCACGACTGAAGTTGCTCGTCAGCTCGCTGTTGATTGCGGTGATCTTGATGAGCGTTACTTGATTATGATGCGTGAGGAAAACGCCACTCACGAACACGTTGTAGACGACACAGTGCCGTTCAATGAGCCGCAACTGGGCGATGTAGAGCCCGGTATGCCTGGCCCGAAAGAGCCTCCGAAAGCCACGCCCGGAGCGGTAAATCAACCTGCTAATCATAACGAGCGACGCCCACGCTCGCCTGCAACGTCACAAGGGCAGAACCCTGGTGGGCCTCCTGAGCCGCGTAGAGCGGGAGGTCAGCAAAATGGCTAAATGGGCTAGCTCGTTAAGAGTCTCGTTCACGCCTGTCACGGCACGTATGCGGTTCTTGCGTACCGCTGCGTTGATGCGCGACCTTGACGGTTCGACGAAAGATTACGTTGAGGAATTGGTTGAGGTGTGGGCGAGCGACGAGAACATGCCGCCTCCGATCATCGGCCAGGACTACATTCGTACACATCGTATGCAAGATTCTTGGCGCGTCGTCCAGAAATCGACGATGAACAGAATCAGCTATACGTATGCCAACTACGTCACAGATCGTCGAGGCAAATACTACGCTCGTATCGTACATGGTTTTCGTGGCAAGCCCGAGGAGCAAGCAGAAATCCACGCAGGGCGTTGGAAAACCATTGACGATGCGTATGAGGAAGTCGGGTCGCACGAGGAATTCCGCGAGCGTACGCAGCGAATGATTGAAAAGTCGATGGGGGTACGTTGATGCCTTACGCAGCTAATGCTGATTTGCCAGCGTACGTGCGGAAACTGCCTGAGGGCAAACAAAGTCAATGGAGACACGTTTTCAACTCTTGCTTGAAAGATGGCAAGGAAGAAGGACGTTGCTTTCGTATGGCGAATGGTGTTGTCGCCAAGAAAGCTGTGGCGGAGAACTTCGAGTGGCTTCCTGAAGGCGAAATCGAAGATGGTCCTGAAGTGGATGCCGCTGAGAAGGACTATCAGTACGTCGAATCGTACGAGTACGAAAGCAGGAAACTTCCTCAGGATCATGCGGGCTACAATCCTGTGGGCGGCGATAACGAGAAAGCTTGCTCCAACTGCATGTTCTTCGTTTCCCCCGCACGGTGTACGATTGTTAGCGGGGAGATTGCTCCCAACGGACTATCTAATGAGTGGCGCGCTGTTCCGGGGGCAGTAGCGCCTGAACCCATCCCTGTCGTCATCGTAGGCGAGCAGAAGTTGCGTCGGTCTGAGATGAACGCTTCGTCGTTCGCGTACATCACTCCTGATGGCGTGCGTAAGCTCCCGATCCACAACGCAGCGCACGTACGCAACGCGCTTGCACGATTCAACCAAACACAGTTTCATTCTGCGGCTGCGCGGCGGACTGCACGCAGGCGTATCGTAGCGGCTGCACGGAGGTTTGGGGTCGAGGTGTCTGACGCATCGAAGAATGCTGGCGAGCGGCTGCTGACGATGTTGGGTCTTGCAGCCCCTGACTTTGTGGCGCCTGAGGTCGATCTATCGGTCGCACAAGACGAATCAGTCTGGTTTGCGAAGCAAGCTGATGGCAGACTGCGTTGGTTTGGGAGGTATTCAAACGCTTGGCTAGATAGAGACGGCGAAATCTTAACCGAAGAGGCTCACAAAGAGTATCAGAAGTGGGCGTACGATAACGGAACGTTGCCCGAACTGTGGTTGTGGCATGTCCCGGGGTCTCGTGTCGGGGAAGCTGACTGGCTGGACTTCAGCAACGGCTTCGCTCATGCGAGCGGCTTGATCGACGGTGGCAAGGAATCTGCTGTCGAAGCAATCAAGTCACAAGACTTGGGAATGAGTCACGGTTTCCTGGCCTTGCAGCAGGGCAAGTGGGTTCGCCGTTACCGTAGCTATGAGCTTAGCATCCTTCCACGGGAGCGAGCGGCGGTCGAAACGTCCGGATTTAACCTCCTGGACGCTGCGAAGGGAGCAGAAGTAATGGCCTTCACGGAGGAGCGCCGCAAGTTTCTCGTCGAGGCGCTAGGCGAGGATGCGGTGGGTGCTCTCGAAAAGAGCACCGAAAGCATGGCGACACAGCTCAAGGAACTGGGCGTTGAGTACAAGGAGGCGGAAGCCGAGGCCGCCAAAACTGACGAGACGACCGCCCAGAGTGAGGGGATCAAGGCGCTAGCAGCGTCGGTCGCTGAGCTGACGACCTCGATGCAGACGCTCATAGGCGCCGTCGCTGCACAGCAGAAGGAAATCGTTGCTGTCAAGACCGCGCAGGGCAAGACCACTGATGAGAACGTCGAGGATGCGTTCTTGGCTCGCGTCGCTAAGGCGTTCGGTCAGAACGGCGGCGTGACACGCCCCACGCAAGACACGAAGAACGTCAAGGAAGCGGGGTCTGCAGGTGAGCCTCCCGCTGGACAGGCCGACTTCTTCAGCACGATGATCGGTGAGCAGCTCGGAATGCTCGCCAAGGGAGATGCACCGTCTGTCGGCACCCCGGCGATGGCTGCTGTGACTGTCGATGCCTCATCTCAGGGGCCGACGGAAGTGAGAGGGGAGTAACATGCCTCCTGGGGTGATGGACAAGTCCAGCGTTCTCGATCAGCTCCTGATCGAACTGCAGCAACGCGGTGGTACGAAGGCAACTTCGATGCCTCCTGTCGGGCCGTACATGCATGGGCCTGACGGGTTGTGGTCGCAGATGGGCCTGGAGCGCGCGGTCATCTCTACGCGCGTGCGACCGCGCGGGTTGGCGGGTGCTCTGCCGTCGCGTGCTAACAACAGCATGAACCCGCTGTACCCGTATCTGACTGGGTTCGTAGAAGGAACGGGAACGCAGCCCGACGCATCGTGCGACGACTGCCCTACTCCCGGCCCGATGAAAAACTGCTTTCAGACGAGTGTGTTCGGGCGGTACTGCTACCAGACCCGTACGCTCGACATCACTCGCATGGGGCAGATCATCAATCGTGGTGAGTTCACCGATCTGATGATTTGGAACGATCCCATCGGCGGGCCTGCGAACGCGCCCGGCGCTGCGGGCCTCGTTTACCCGAACAGCACGCCTGGCAACATCAACCTCAACAACGAGGTGTCTGTCCGGTTCGCTGAGGTGGGTGTCGCTTTCCAGACCAAGCTCATGCGCCAGGTGTGGGAAGGCAACCCTACGAACAACAGCGCCGGTGGCGGCTATCGCGAGTTCCCCGGTCTGGATATCCTGGTCGGAACAGGCAAGCGTGACGCCGTGACGGGGACAGCGTGTCCCTCTCTGGATTCTACTATCGTCAACGCGGCTGGTCAGGACACAGGGCAGCTCGTAGACACGCTCACGTACACGATGCGCTATCTGAAGTCGCTCGCTACTTCGACTGGCCTCGGCCCTGCGACGTGGGCGCTGGTGATGCGTGAGGAGCTGTTCTTCGAGTTGACGGCTGCGTGGCCGTGCAACTACCTTACGTACCGCTGTGTGTTCGAGACGGCCAACAACAACATCCAGGGCAGCTTCGACATGGGTGACGCTATCGCAATGCGTGACGCCATGCGCTCTGGCCAGTACCTCGTCGTTGACGGCGTTCGGTGGAACGTGATCGTGGACGACGCGCTGCCGATGAACGGTTCCGGCGGCAACTTCACGAGCGACATCTACGTGCTTCCCATGACTGTGCAGGGCAACAAGTCCGTCCTGTTCTGGGAATACTTCGCGTGGAACGGCCCGAACGCCGCGTTGGCTGCTGAGACGCTGCGTGTCGCTCCTATCATGGGCAACTACTACTGGTCGGACGGCGGCCAGTACATGTGGCACATGAAGCCTCCGGTGAACTGGTGCGTGCAGTGGATCGGCCTTATCGAGCTGAGACTGATCTTGCTCACGCCTCATCTGGCGGCACGCATCGAGAACGTCGCGTACTCGGCTCCGATGATCCCGCGTCAGCCGTTCCACGATGATCCCTACTTCGTGAACGGTGGTGTGACCGACCGCGACACGGCCCCTTCGTTCTACCGCTAACTTCAGGAAGCCTGGTGTGCGCTGTGTCGCCCCCGATCAGCGCACGCCAGGTGAGGTTGTGTGAGTGGCGTACGAACGCGAATGGTACGAAGGGCTTGCAGGATTGCGGCCCTATAACGAGAGGGCACTCTGGGGCGTGTTCGCACACCTCGGTAGACCTGGCTCGTACCTCGACGCTGGGTGCGGTGACGGTTGGCTGGTGTACACGGCTCGCACGGCGGGTGTCCCGGTCTCTGTTGGTGTGGAAGTCTCTCCTGATGCTGCGCAAGTAGCGCCGGCTGGAACAGAAATCATCACGCACGATCTAGGCCAAACTCTAAATCTAGGGCGCAAGTTCGATTTGGTGACGTCGTGGGAAGTAGGAGAGCATCTTGAGCAATCCTGCGCTGATGAGTTTGTGGGTAACCTGGTTCGCCACACTGGGCGTTATCTGGTTTTTACTGCAGCCGTTATAGGCCAAGGCGGCTATCATCACGTCAATTGTCAACCCGTAGAGTATTGGCGTCTCAAGCTAATATCTGGCGGATTGAAATACTTAGAGCAAGAAACGGAAGCCCTGCGATTGACGTGGCGATGGACAGTTGGCCCGCTGGTGTGGCTCCCTAACAACATTCAGGTGTTCGGTGTATGAATGTATTTATCGCTCCGTCTTTTCCAAGCGTAGACAAGGGCGAAGGCGGTATCAGGCGTGTCGTCGAAGCACAGCGTCGTTGGTTGCCTAAGTTCGGATACGATGTTGTTGCGGATATCAAAGAAGCCGACATCATAGCACTCCACGCAGGGGAGTGGATTGACCCACCCAAAGACGTGCCAGTGGTGGGGCATTGTCACGGTCTAATGTGGTCAGAGTATGATTGGCCTGGCTGGGCTGATAGCGTAAACAAAGCTGTAATCAAAAACCTAAAGCAATCTGATCGTGTCACAGCCCCCTCGGAGTGGGTGGCGACAGCGATAAAACGCAATACTTGGCTCAACCCCGACGTGCTTTATCACGGGATCGAGCCTGACGAGTGGCCTGATGTGGGGGAGAGCCACGGTTACGTTCTTTGGAACAAAACGCGGCCTGACGCGGTGTGTGACCCTACGCCCGTCTCTGAGCTGGCTGTGCGTCGGCCTAACGTGAGTTTCACTACGACGTTCGTGAACAAGGGTGTTGACCTAAAAAACATATCAGTCATAGGCGTCGAACCGTACAACCAGGCTAAGTATCGTGTCAGGCACGCGGGAGTATATCTTGCGACGACTAGAGAGACTTTCGGTATCGGCACGCTGGAAGCTATGGCTGCTGGCGTACCTGTGTTGGGATATAAGTGGGGTGGTAACTCTGAGATTGTTGTTCACAAGGAGCATGGGTACCTGGCGGAGCCTGGCGACCTCGACGATCTTGCGATGGGCCTTGATTATTGCCGTGAACATCGGGCCTATCTTAGCCAAAGAGCGCGAGCGCACGTCCTTGATGAATTCACTTGGGAAAAGTGGATCGAGCAATACGCTAAGCTATACTCGACGGTTCTGGCCGAGCATCGTGGCCCCAAAGTCAGCGTCGTCATAACAAACTACAATCTGGGCGAGTTTCTCCCTGAAGCTGTCAGCAGTGCCAAGAAAGAGCTTGTCGGGAAGCCTTACACATCTGAGATAATATTAATCGACGACGCTAGCACGGAGCCACTACCCGATGCAGTCTCAAGTGATCCCTCTCTGCATATTATTAAAAATCCAAAGAACCTCTATCTCGCCGGTGCTCTTAATGTCGGCGTCCGGGCCGCGAGAGGTCAATACGTTCTACTACTTGATGCCGACAATCGCGTTAAAAATCTTGATGTACTGATCGACGCTCTTGATAACGATAGATCGTTAGATATCGCATATGGAAAAATGCAAGTCTTCGGTGGTAACTATAAGAATCCGCTCGTCTCAGATTGGCCGCCGAAAGAAGCGGATCATACTCGTCAACTCCAGCACCATAACCAGATCACATCTACAGCGTTATATCGCCGCCGCCTGTTTGCGTGGGTGGGTGATTACCGTGAACGCTGCCGTCTCGGTGAAGATGCTGACTTCTGGACGCGGGCACTC
>Ga0137312_1000004_pt1 | contig 51868 bp, 68 predicted proteins | sample EasRivERMZT133_2_FD_102296 | JGI IMG/M metagenome (GOLD analysis project Ga0137312, IMG submission 102296) | Soil microbial communities from meander-bound floodplain in the East River, Colorado, USA - East River MetaG ERMZT133_2 | ecosystem: Environmental > Terrestrial > Soil > Floodplain ...
CCAAACCCGACGACAAGCTCGCAGAGTTTGCCTCGGACTGGAAGAGGTATTGGAACGCAGGTGGCCCTTGCATTTGGTCTGATGCTCACAGGCATCTCTCTTATGGGGCTTAGCCGACGGTTTGGTCGCCGATAATATCTACAAACAACAGCAAGGGGAATAAACATGAAGCGATTGATTGCGGGGATTATCCTCGCTTTGGTCACGTTGATTGCGATTGGGGGTATTACCAGTGTTGCTCGAGCTGAGCAGCCAGAGAAGACCTTCCCAAAAGCCGTCCCAGCAGCCGAAGGCCCAACTGTTGCCGCCGCCAATTACGCAGTAGCTGTCCCGTGTGAAGCGGGAACAACTATTCGTGTGCGGTATAATAGGCCTCTGCCATGCGAACCGAATTCAAGTAATACGGTGAACGTGTGGTGGCCCAAGAATTGGGGAGCTAATCATGTTCAGAGTTTGTGCGCCGAGATGGGTGGTATTTATGTCGCCGGTCCTCGTGCTCGCAATTGCTATGACGTTGACATCGGCAGCATTTCTAGCAATGGTGTCGTCAGTGTTACGCAAGGACTGAGAGTTCAGGCGGATGCGCAAGCGGCGTGTCCTTCGGCAACCCCAGTGCTTCAGAAACATAACGAATTGCCCGATTGTAACTACGATGGTGACAACGTGGTCATCTTCTGGTGGCCTCAGAATTACGGTCAAACATTCGTGCAAGGTGAATGCGCAGATATCGGAGGTAAGTACGAACGTGCTCGTCCTTCGAGAGCAATGCATTTCTGCGTAGACGTGGATTTCTAGTCCACACCGATTGGTTGTAGGTGACTGCGTAAGTGGAACCTTCACACATCTATTGACTAAGGAGTAATCGCAATGGTGACGGGTCGTGTTTATATGAATTTCTTCAAGCTTCGCCGACGAAAGTATGTGTGGTACATACTCGTAACGATCAACGACGTTGACAGCTACACATTGGCAGGTGTTTCAAAGCACCCGCCTACCGAGCAAGAGCTCATAGATCAATTATGCGAGAGAGAAAAGATAGGCCCATTCACAAGAATTTAATAAAGGAGTAATCATGACTACATCAGTTCCTTTGAACATGGCAGAGACCGTGTGGGTGACAACCTTCTACGGTGGGCAAGAACGTGGGACATGTTTCGACGTCTCAGTACGAACTGGGGAAGACACACAAGTCACTGCGACCTTTACGCTCGAGGAGTTCGCCACCCTCGTCAAGGCGTACGGGCAAGAGAAGACCTTCGCAAAGCCGGCGTTTCATTAATCGTGCAGCCGTAGTTTTTTTGAGAAAGGAAATCATGGATAATTTCTTTGAAGTATGGAGAGGCGTTAGTTACACCGATCCGAAGGAGTTGCTGAGAGCTCGAGCCGAACAGACGACTCTAGATGGTGACGAATGGATGGCTATTCCGGTAGAGCTTGCGTTGAAGGCTACCGTCGTATACAAGCAGTGTCCAGCTAAGACGGTCGTCAACGGAGATCGATTCACTAAAACGCTTATCGAGATCCGATGCGAGAGAGATTTGGATCCTGCCACCAACCGTCACAGCGGTTCACACGTTAACGGACGCATAACTTGGGCGTGATTTGTTTTTTGACCCTTTGTACATTTTATTAGAAAGAGGAAATCATGAATAAGAAGATTGTTAAGATCGTACCTTATACTGATCAAGCCGGTGAATACCGTTGGCGGGCAGTGTCTCGTAATGGTCGTATCATCGCCGATTGCGCAGAAGGCTATAGCACGAAGGATGCTCGTGATCGAGCGATCAAGCGTCTGATTTGGCAAACGATCTTGATCGAGGCGTAATGAATATGCGGAAGAGGGCGTTCATTCCTTGTTTCCGTCATGGCACGTTTACATACAGTTGTCATGATTGTCTCGTGGAATCAGTTATCCAACTGAGCAAGATCGTCGAGAATCAGGAACACCCTAAGAGAAAGCGTTGGTGGAGACGGAAGTGAATAGTAAGGACATCTTTATCGGTTGCCCAAGGCATCGAGGGTTTGATTATAACTGTCACCCGTGTTTGGTTGAGACGACTCGTCGGCTCTGTGATCATGTCCGTAAGATTGAAGAACAGGAAGAGGCGGTGCGAGATGATCGACGGCTCCTGTGATAGTTGTGTGTGGGCTGTACCGACGGTTACGTCTGATGAAGATCTGATCTTCAAATGCCGGAGATACCCACCGCAGGTATTTGCGTTGGATGGTATCCATGTTACTCAGACGTTTCCGGACGCAGTTAATAGATGCGGAGAGTACAAGAAACAGAGGAGGTGAATAATGCCTTTAAGACTCGCCGAAAATCAATGGTTCATGGTGTCAAGAGATGGATACATCAAAAGCCTTGAACATGGCGTAATGGATGAGGAGTTGGCAAAAGAACGAGTATTGATGTGGCCAGATCAATACATCGGTGTGGCCACTATTGATCGCTCAAATCGTTTAATTGTCTATCGATACATACGAGATAAGCAAACTAAAACCGGCAACATAACGTGGGTCAAAATGTCCAACCCAAGACTAGGAGGTGAATAATGAGTAATTATGAAGGCGAAATCGTTAAAACTATTTTTAGATATCGCATTCGATTGTATTTAGGTCATACCATTTATCCCGGACGAAGAATTAGGAAGTGGGTTTCTGAACCTACTCGAGGTATCTATATGGTCCCATGGCGGGATCGTGTTCTGGGGTTACAGTGGAGAAAGATTACTTAGAGGAGGTGAATAATGGCTGAACTTACAAGTATACCAGCAGTTATCTATAAAGACGACTCGAATAAGCAATGCACGATGGTTCTTCTTGCTGATGAAGATGGTTGGATGATTGTAGGTGACGATGGTGTTTCATACTTTGATAGCACAGACGACATAAAAAAGTTCATTGCTGATCCAGAGTATAGATCTTGCCCGAACATTAAAGACACTATCTTAGCATACGAATTTGTTATTTCAATAGCCGAACAACTGAGGAGGTGAATAATGGAGCTGATGGACCACCAGAAAGAGGCTATTGCACAACTAGGTAATGGAAACATCTTGTACGGAGGCGTTGGAAGTGGGAAATCAGCTACCGCCATCGGTTACTATATGCAAGCAGAAGAAGGAAAGGATATCTATGTCATCACTACAGCTAAGAAACGTGATAGTCTCGATTGGCTCGGAACAGCTGCTAAATTCGGAATCGGTGAAACAAGAGATAGTTCGGTTAGTGGAACAATTACAGTCGATTCCTGGAATAACATTGGGAAGTATACTGGGATTGACGGAGCGTTCTTCATTTTTGACGAACAGCGTCTGGTTGGATCTGGAGTTTGGGTCCGAAGCTTCATCAAGATCGCTAGAAGAAATGATTGGATCCTACTTTCAGCAACACCTGGAGATACCTGGATTGACTATGCACCAGTCTTCATTGCCAATGGGTGGTACAGAAACATAACGGATTTCAAGATACAGCACGTGGTCTATGCCCCACATGTGAAGTTCCCGAAGATCATACGGTATCAAGGCCAGGAGAAATTGTATAGATTACGTAATAACATCTTGGTCGAGATGCCGTATGACAAACACACTAAGCGGGTAGTCAATTATCTAGAGATGGGGTATGGCAAAGACCTGTGGGATAAGGCGGTTAAGAATCGTTGGCACGTGTATGAGAATAGGCCGATCGTTGACGTGGGCGAGCTCTTCAGGGTGATGAGGAAGATTGTCAACACTGATCCCAGTCGTTTGGAAACGATTGTTAATTTGATGAAAGTTCATCCACGTTTGATCATTTTCTACAATTTTAACTATGAATTGGATATTCTGAGGTTGCTTGGTGGGAGTTTCTATAACGACGGTACCTATGAAGTTGCTGAGTGGAATGGTCATCGTAAACAACCTATACCGGATAGTGAACGATGGGTATACCTGGTTCAGTACGTGGCAGGTGCCGAAGCGTGGGAGTGTATCAGTACGGATTCTATGGTGATGTACAGTCTTACATACTCTTACAAAAATTTTATACAGGCACAGGGCAGAATTGACCGTTTGGACTCTCCCTTCACAAATCTCTACTATTACGTGTTATTGAGCGATGCTCCGATCGATAAGTCGATTCGAGAAGCCTTGAGTAAGAAAAAGAACTTCAACGAGCGAAATCTATCTCTCGAAGTCGATTCTTGGTGAAAATCTTGTGAAATAATAGGTTTGAGGGACCGAAATGGCCAAATCTTGTGGACAAAACCACTATCTCTATTCTTTTTAAAAATTGTGAGGTTTGTACATTAATAGGTGTACTAAGTTAGCAAAAAAAGAAAAGAATAAGGAATAGGGTTTTGGGCGTCAGATTTGGCCATTTCTCCAAAATTGTGATCTGGCCAAAAATGTGGCCAAAAATGGACGAAAGTAGAACAAATGTGGCGTATGAGTAGCGACATTCCAACAATTCAAGAACAGCTAGTTTCTGAAAAAGAGTTTTGTGATCGAGTAATTGAAGAACTCAAGAAGCATGGTTGGGGTGATTTTCATTATTGGGTTGGGCCTCAAGATCCGGCTATTGTGGCGTTGATCACCGAGCATGAACAACGACGGGGTGGTATATGAGTGCATCAGATAGACGATATTTAAGAAACGCTCCTGAACATTGGGAACGTGTTGAAGAGTTTCCCGATTACTGGGTTAGTAATCATGGTCACGTTCAGAACTTTCGGACAAGACACGATATGGCACTAACTCAAAATCATGGGAATGTTGTCAAAGTTAATTTTAGACAAGGAGGGAAACTTCATACTCGTTCGGTTGCGGTGTTGGTAGCGGAGTTGTTTGTAACACCTCCGCATCCTTTTGAGGAAGAGTCAGATACTCCGATTCATTTGAATGGGGACCCAACCGATAATCATTGGGTCAATTTAGCATGGCGTCCGAGATGGTTCGCTTGGAAGTATACAAGACAATTCAACATTGAGCAAGTGTATGACTATCACTTTCCTGTGTTTGAGAAATTTACTAATAAACGTTTTGACACGGTGATGGAAGCTGGTGTAGATGAAGGTGTTTTATGGGAACACATTGCGACAGCAGCTGCGTGGAATAGTACTGCTCCTGAAGACGCAAAGCGTTTAGTATATCCAACTGGTGGGCAATATGAATGGGTATAGTTAGGATGTACAAGGACGCATGAAAAACATCGGCTATAATAGGAGGGATGCACGGAATGTGCATTTCATTTAATTTTTGAAGGAGGTGTCATGTTTTACGGGCTCGAGCTTGTGGCCCTATTAGCAACAGACGGTGGTACTACTGCAGCAATTGTTATTGCGATCTTTACTCTTTTAGGAACGTTGAGTGCTAACATTGTTACATGGACCAAAGCTAAAAACGATGCTCGTAATGCTCGTACCCAACTTGATCAAGATCGGAAACGATCGAACGTTGAAGTTGCGCAAAACGTAATGTCAGAAACGATCACCATTTTAAACGAAAGATTGCATTCAGAGAGCGAGGCGGCGGACTTGAAACTGAAAGCTATGCAAGCTGCGCATCACGCTGAGATTGAAAGTATAAAGACTCAACATAAAGCAGATATCTCTCGTCTAGAAAAGAAAATTGCTCGTCTCACAGAGCAGTACGAACAATGTAAAACACAAAATAACGAGCTGATTCAGGAGCTCGCTAAATTTCATAGAGAGGAGTAGTAATGGAAGAACCTCGTCCGGAAGATAACATGACGGTTGAGGAAGCACAACAAATTATACAAGAAGAACATGATAATCCAACTGTTCTTATGACGGATGATGTGTATCCGTGGTGGTCGAAACTAAAAGCACCGTTACTGCTTATGTCAGCAGTTGTTGCAGGATTATGTTTGGCTCTTTTACTTCTTTCTTTTACGGTGAAAAGTCTGGCTAATGAGCGTAACAAGCAGGATGCAAAAGATGATTGTTATTCGTTATTTTCTAATGCGTCTGCCGAAGCCGTTGGCCAGGTGCGAGCAGCAGCTGGTGCAGTAGATAATGCCGGATGGACCGCTCTTGCTATTTTTGCTAGAGAGGGAACGTTGGCAGATTTAGACATTGAACATTTGAACCTGCTCATTTCTCGTTCTGAGGATGCTCTAGATCTTGATAAGCGTCGACTTGCAGAAAGAGAAGATTGGATCGTTGCAGGTAGCCCATTACCCTGCCCGATTGGACCGCCTTCTCGGGAGGATTAATGCGTGAAAACCAATATCAGCGCCAATTGATAAAAAGACTGCAAGATCGTTTTCCGGATTGCGTGGTCCTTAAGAATGATCCAAGACACATGCAAGGCGTTCCCGATATTATTATCTTGTTTGATAATACCTGGGCCATGCTAGAAGTTAAAATGGATGCATCTTCAAACATTCAGCCGAATCAGGAGTATTACGTGAAGTTGTTTGGGCAAATGTCCTATGCTTCATTCATTAATCCTGATATTGAAGAGGCGGTATTAGATGAACTTCAACGATCACTCGGACTTAGCCGGGAAGCACGCATTTCTTAGTCCTAGTAATTATCACTGGATTAATTACACAGATGAAACACTGAATGCCCGATACCGTGCATCTAGGGCTGCACAAAAGGGCACGGAATTACATGCGTTTGCGCATGAAGCAATTCGTTTAGGCATTCGTTTACCAGACGATGCAAGAACCGTGAATCTGTATGTTAATGATGCAATTGGTTATAAAATGACTTGTGAAGTTGCGCTGTATTATTCAGACAACTGCTATGGTCATGCGGATGCGCTTTGTTTCCGTCAAAACCTATTACGCATTCACGATTTGAAAACAGGCGAGATTGAAGCGTCACATCATCAACTTGAAGTGTACGCCGCTCTCTTTTGCTTAGAATACGTACTTACACCATTTGAAATTGAGACCGAACTCCGTATTTATCAAAATAATGAGTTTCGAACGTTCCTACCGTATCCAGAAGCGATCGCTAGAATCATGAACAAGATTATAACGTTCGACATGCAAATCGAAGAACTCAAAATGAAGGAGGGTTAATGCGTATAAATGAAGAAGACTATTTGATGCACTATGGCATCCTCCGTAAGTCGGGTAGATATCCATGGGGATCTGGTGGTACAGTAGAACAACGTAGTAGAACCTTCTTAGATACCATCGAGGATCTGAAGAAGCGTCTTGGTTGGGGTGATGCTCAAATTGCCGAGGGAGTTGGCATGTCTACTACTGAACTGCGTGCCGCTAAGACCATAGCAAAGAATGCACAAAAAGCAGCTGAAATTGCAATGGCGCAACGTTTGAAGGATAAAGGTTATTCGAATGTTGCTATTGGCGAGCGTATGGGAAAGAATGAATCATCCGTAAGAGCATTGCTTGCTCCTGGAGCTTCAGATAAAAGCGATGTGTTGACCAATACTGCTGGTATGTTACGTTCGGAGGTCGATTCGAAGGGCCTTCTGGATGTTGGTAGTGGTGTTGAGAATCATCTGGGTGTTAGTAAAGAGCGCAAAGATACTGCCATTGCCATGCTTGCTGAAGAAGGATACACAGTTCATTATGTGAAGGTGCGTCAGATTGGAACAGGAAAAGATACCACAGTTAAAGTCTTGGCGCCTCCTGGTACTACGTATTCAGAAGTGTTCAAGAATCGTGACAACATTAAAACCATTGGTAAATGGTCGGATGATGGTGGTAGAACTTCCTATGGTATTGTCGATCCTTTGTCAATCAGTTCTGATCGTGTTGGGATTACGTATGGGAAAGATGGTGGTAAGAATCTAGATGGTGTGATTTATGTGCGACCGGGTGTTAAGGATGTAAGCCTTGACGGTTCTCGGTATGCTCAGGTTAGAATCAAAGTTGGCAACGATCATTACATTAAAGGTATGGCTATCTACAAAGATGATCTGCCTGATGGCGTTGATCTTATGTTCAACACTAACAAAGAAGATACCGGGAATAAACTCGACGCACTTAAATCATTGAAGGATGATCCAGACAATCCGTTTGGTTCTTCCTTTCGTCGTCAGATCATTGAGAAACTTCCAGATGGTACTGAGCGTGCAACATCAGTAATGAACATTGTGAACGAAGAGGGTAACTGGACTACGTGGTCTAAGACGCTTGCTTCTCAAGTTCTATCAAAGCAGAATCCTGAATTAGCTAAAGCTCAATTGAAGATGACATTGGAACAACGTCAGAAAGACTTTGATGAGATCAGTGCTCTTACAAACCCAACAGTTCGTAAGAAACTTCTTGAAGAGTTTGCTGATGGTACAGATGCAGCATCAGTACATCTGAAGGCCGCTGCTTTACCAAGACAGAGATGGCAAGTCATTCTACCTATCGATAGTCTACCTGAAACTCAGATCTATGCACCTAACTTTGAGAATGGTGAGCGAGTCGCATTGATTCGCTATCCTCATGGTGGAACGTTTGAGATTCCTGAATTGACTGTTAATAATAAGCATGCGCCATCGAAGAAGATTCTTGGTACTCAACCTAAGGACGCCGTTGGTATCAACGTTAAGGTAGCTGAACGTTTGTCCGGCGCAGACTTTGATGGTGATACTGTCCTTGTAATCCCTAACAATCAGAACAAGATTCGTACATCGCCTGCATTACAACAGTTGAAAGGCTTTGATCCTGCATCTGCATACCCCGCATTCGAAGGTATGCCTAGGATCTCTGAAGTTCGTAAACAAAAAGAGATGGGCGATGTCTCTAATTTAATTGCCGACATGACTATCAAAGGTGCATCACATGCAGAGATAGCCAGTGCTGTAAAGCATTCAATGGTTGTGATTGATTCTGAGAAGCATAACCTGAACTACAAGCAATCTGCTATTGACAATGGTATCTCTCAGCTTAAGCAGAAGTATCAGGGTGGATCTAGATCAGGTGCAGCAACACTGATCACAAGAGCTAAGTCTCCTGTCAGAGTACCTGAAAGAATCCCCCGTCGTGCATCAAAGGGCGGGCCTATAGATCCTGCTACTGGTAAGCGAGTGTATGAATACACGGGACGTACGTATACAAACAAGAAGGGTGTTGTTGTACCTAGTACTAGTAAGTCTAAGCGCCTTGCTGAAGTAGATGATGCGTCTCTTCTTTCTTCTGGTACACCAGTGGAAAGAATCTACGTCGATCATTCTAATAAGCTTAAGGGCTTGGCTAACGAAGCACGAAAGCAAATGATTAACACCCCCCGCTCTACCTACTCACCCTCGGCAGCCAAGACTTATCAAGCAGAAGTTGATTCACTTACGGCTAAGCTCTACCTCGCCATAAGGAACCGACCGCTTGAACGGCAGGCCCAGATACTTGCCGGTGGTTTGATCCGCCTTAAGCGGGATGCCGAACCTAACATGGATCCTGATAGACTCAAGACCATAAAGTTCCAGGCATTAGAAGAGATGCGACGTAGAGTTGGGGCTAATCGTAACACCATACAGATCACACGTAATGAATGGGATGCGATTCAAGCCGGCGCTATCAGCGACTCAAGACTATCCTCCATACTCAATCATGCAGACATGGATAAGGTTAGAGAGTTCGCTACACCCCATCCCAAACTACTGATGTCTCCTGCTAAGACACAGCGTGCATCACAGATGCTGGCATCAGGATACACTCGTGCTGAAGTAGCTAAGGCTCTAGGTGTATCCATCACAACACTAGAGAGAGGACTCGAGTAATGCATACACATTGTAATGAATCGAGTCTGCTAATGAAGCTGGGGGTGTGCAATGATTGTTGCAATGTTGACAACGATTGACAACCCGTACTCACCCTTTGATGATTGGGGTTTATGGCTGGCGTGGGACATGCAAGCAGGGTATAACTCCTCTGCTCTCCTCGCCCGTATCGCCCAGACATCGCACGAGCTATCAGATAATGATTTTAATCTAGCAATGGAACAGGCGATCGACGAGGTGGTGAAGGAGAACGTATCTGGAATGCACCAAAAAGTTACAAAAGAAATTACAAATTCCAACGATTCGTCTTCAACTTCGTAATCATCTACAACGAAATAAAAAATAAAAAACAAAAACAAAAATATAAAAAAAAATAAAAACCGGGGGGGAGGGGTAGCGAAAACTACCCCCCCTCTGCATCGCCCGCCTCTTATATTTTTCCCCGGGGGGACATTTGGCAGAGGCATTTCAAACCATACCTTTTGGAAGGAGGTCTTGATGCCCATTCAAGGAAGAATTCTATTGCTTCCAAAAGAGGCTGCTTACATTCTAGCCTTTTGCGGTTGGATTGATCAACCCGGAAACCAGTTATTCGAAAGGTTGTGTCTTAACAACGTAGAATCGTTGCTTGATACTGGTGCTTACAGACCTGCTTCTCAGAACGGACACGGTGGAATTGACTGGGGATGGGAGATGGAGAATGACATCTTCGGTCCGTTCCCAACAAAGAAATCTAGAACAGATACGAATCCAAAAAACGTAACGTTAGATCCGTTTCTATGGTTTGATCCTATCTATTCTTCAATGAAGTCTCTTCAGTATGCCAGAGCAAATCCAACTGCGCCATTTCGTCCGTGGGCTTATGGGTATTCTGGTGCACCACGTACTCCAACATCAATAGGTCTCTCTGAGATGATGGAGATTGTTGGACCACCGGCTCAGATTTTTCATGATAGAAATTCTCCTTATTGGCGCATGATCAACGCTAACATGACTGTTGGAACAATGCCCAAACCAGAGCTTTTCTATTACAGTCGTTTACCCGCACCAATTTTAAAGTATGGCGACTCGTTTAAAGAAGGACGGGTTAACGCTCTTCAACGAATTCTCCAAGAGGATGGTCGCTATCCTGGCGGTCTTGACAATTACTTCGGCCCAAGAACTAGAGGCGACCCGCCGTATACTGGTGGTGTCAAATCTGTCCAGAGAGATTTTCAAACTTGGGGTGTTTGGAATGGCCCAATTGATGGCATCTATTCGATCGAATTGTTTGACATTTGGGACTCGATGTTAGAATTCGACTTTTATACGAGGTGGTCATGATCACCTACGACCCAGAACAATTCACTTTTTGATTAAGGAGGCCGAGATGAGCACCGAAGTTATTGTACACAAAGACAGGACCAACACTCTCGAGATTAGCCTTGGTTTCGACATCACAGGCGAGACGATTACTAGTCACATTCGTTCTGAACCAGACACTGAAGCCCCACTCATCATGGAGTGGGTTGTTACTGTGACTGATGCTACTGCTGGCGAACTCCTTCTTACCGTCGATAACGTAGATACCGCTGACATCAAAGCCAATAGTGGGTTTATGGATCTCAAGAGAGTTTCTGGCGGAGAACCTCTTGCCATCTTCGACCAGCCAATCGAAGTTCGATTTGTTGGGAGTGTGACGGCATGACTCATGCAATCAATGTTGTAGTTAGAACTCAACGCATTGTTGTTGACCCAGTTTCTAATGCTGTCACTATTGTCAACGCTGGTCCACAAGGACCCGTAGGCCCATCCGGCGGTCCTGTTGGCCCTGCCGGCCCCGAAGGTCCAGACGGCCCTATTGGTCCTGAAGGTCCCGAAGGTCCGCAGGGTGATCAAGGAATTCAAGGTCTAACCGGTCCTGCCGGCCCCGAAGGTCCAGACGGTCCACAAGGTCCTGAAGGTCCAGTTGGCCCAATGGGTCCAGAAGGTGTTGCCGGTCCCGAAGGCCCAGAAGGTCCTATCGGTCCATCCGGTGGTCCAGCTGGTCCAAGTGCTTATGACGTTGCCGTTGCCGAAGGTTTTGTAGGCACAGAAGTAGAATGGTTGGCGACTCTCGTTGGGCCCGAAGGTGATCCTGGAGCTACTGGTCCTGAAGGCGATCCTGGAGCAACCGGACCTACCGGAGCTGATGGGGACAGTGCTTATGATATTGCTGTCGATCTTGGGTTTGAAGGAACTCAGCCAGAGTGGTTACTGACGCTTATTGGTCCAGAAGGTCCAGAGGGCCCCGAAGGTCCTGAGGGTCCTCCTGGTGATGCCGGTCCGGCGTTGAATGTGACTCTCACAGAGCACGATGCTGGCGGAGGTGGAGCTCTTTCCACGGCTCTTCAAGCTGCGTTGGATGCTGCTGAAACTGCTGGCGGTGGTTTGATCATCATTGCTCCAGGAACTTATACGTTGGCTACAGGTGTCACGTATGATCCGGCGCAAGGTAATCTTGTTCTTTACGCTGATGGCGCTACGATCACCTATTCTGGCAGCGGTGTTGCTTTCACGATTCAGTCTTCTACTGGTGGTGGTGGCACGAAGCCGTTTGCTACGATCATTGGCGGCGAATGGCTAGGTACATCTTCAGCTGTAGGGTGTTTCCGTATCATTGATACACAAGGAACATGTCTCGTCGATAACAAGATTCGTGATTTCTCCAAGACGGCAGTGCTTGGTGAGGGTTTTGCTATCGAGATTCGAAACGAAGTTTCTTGGAGCGAGATCACTCGTATTCATGGTTTGAAGACAAACTGTCATCATGCCCTGGTATTCAGTCCAGATACAGTGACTGGCAATCAGCCGGGTGGTTCGGCGTCCTTTGCTCGCACCGAAGTGATCAATGTTCAGGCTTCTGGTGGTCTTTCTGGGCATCCTTTGTTCTATCTTAGAGGCGGAGTTTATGACTCCGTCTTCGCCAATATCAAAGGAAACATTACTTCTGGCGCTCAGGGCTTCAGAATTGCTGCAGGAAACTACGGCGGAACGGTTTTCACTGGAACATTTGGTTTCGAAACCACAGATGGCGGCGGTGGTGGAGCTTCGTTGTTTGTTGCCGAGAGCGTTGGCTCGACGGTTATGCCGGCAATGCATGCTCGACCTCATATGTCTTCTGGAAACAATGTTCAAGATCCCACAAACCCGGTTATTTTCGGTGCTCGTGATGAAATGGGCGCTATTGATCTTTGGGATCGGGGGTCACATCCCTCAGGAACTATTCCTGCTGATCATATTCGTTTCTACAACAATGGTGACGTTCTTTATCAGAAGGTTGGAGCTACTGCATACGCCATTCCTAAGACGGCGTCGGAGCTTGCCTTTGATGATGACGCAAATATTTCAGCTGACACCGTTCAAGACGCTATTGTAGAGGTTAGAGCTGATGCTCTGGCCAATGATGCGGCGGTTCTTGCCCTTCACGAAGCCGATACAACTGCTCATACGGCAGCTAATATTCCGATTGTTGATGCTGGCAGCCTCATTACTGCTACAAATGTGGAAACAGCCCTCCAAGAGATTGCTGGCAATGCCGTGGCATCTACCAACATTGACAACATGGTCAAATTAACAATAGCTGCATGGACAGCTCTCGGCGCAGGTCGTCCAGCCACGACTCTTTATGCGATTCAGGGGTAACTTATGGCGTCACGCTTCTCACTTCATGCTGCAGGTGACATAGAAATCACTACACAAGCTACACACACGATCAGCAATCCGCAAATGACTGCGGGTCGTCTATATCTGCTTGGGTTTGTCTGTGATAAGGGGTCTAATGCTGCAGTAGCAGATCCAACTTGTGCGCAAACTGGTTATACTTGGGCAGCGGTTCCGTCTACCCTTCCTGCTGGGTATGGAACGAGCGGTCGTAGTCGTATTGCTGTCTTTCGTTGCCAGCCAACGCAAGCTCAGATCGATGCGAATCCTGGAACAACCACTGTCACCATCACAACTGGTGCAGATACGACAACTCGTCGTGCTGCTGCGATTATTTGTACTAACGATGATGTCTTTGACGATTCGGCTAATAACGGTGTTGGAGCTATTGTTCAAGCTGAAGGCACAACGACTGGTTCTAACGTCGGCACAATTTCCGAAACGTTGACTAGCGCTGTCACTGCTGGAAACTCTACGTGTGGCTTCTCTGGTTGGATTACTGGCACGACTGGTACGCAAACGCCTGGTACTGGTTTCACACAGCTCGAGGATGTTGCTACTGCTAGTGGTACAACCATTAACGTAATGTTGTTAGCTGAAGGTTGGGACGATTCCAATGGACAAGCAGACAACGTTATCGATGCCACTAAAGATTCTGGCACAAACCGTGTTGGTATCATTGGTATTGAAGTCAAGTTTGATCCGCCGGCAGGTGGAGCTACCTTGTATCTCGGCGATACTGCTGTAGATACCCTATACATTGGCGATACAGAGGTTGACGCTTTATATCTTGGCGATACGCTTATATGGTCGCAACCGTAATCCAATTCGAGAAAAGAGATTTTTATGAGTGATGAACAAGTAAAAGATCATCCGGATCAAGCAATTGATACCGATCTTCCAGATGACAAGATCAATCGGTCAGCCTTCAAGGCTCTTAAAGATGAGTATGATGGAGAAGCTGAAGGCGAATTCGAAGATTATGTGGAGGAGGACGAATCATGACAATCATGTATCCAGCCGGATATTCGAGAACTCTTCTCACGCTTGATCAACTGAAGACGTTTGCTAGTGCCAGTTTAATGGAGCCTGAGTACAGGTCTCGTCTCTTCGCTTGGCTTAGGTCAAGAGGAGGTAACATTGGCATCGGTGGCGCTTTCCGTACCACTCAACCCACCAAGCCTGGGTTCGCTCCTGACGGTAAGTCTTTTCATCAGATGCAACAGTTTGCTGATGGACGTCAAGGATTCATGGCGGTAGATTTGGTTCATCGAAATGGATCCAATGTACACCGAGCACCTACATGGAGTGAGGTTCCTGGGCAAGGCTCTGGTCACATCGATATTACTGACTATGGCGTTCATTGTAACGTCGGTGGTGAGCCTTGGCACATGCAAGCCATTGAGGTTGATGGTTGGCAGACTTGGGTTGACAATGGTCGAAAGCATCCAAACCCAAACTTTCCTATCAAGGGTCAAACGACAACTTCGACGTCCCTTCCAGTTTTGAGACTCACTTCACCAACTATGCGTGGACCGCACGTCGTTGTGGTCCAGACCGTCCTTCGAGACAAAGGTTATTCGATTTCAGTCGATGGCGTTTATGGTCGACAGACTCGAGATCGGGTCAAGACATTTCAAAGTAGAAATGGTTTGACTGTAGATGGAGTTGTTGGCGCAAAGACTTGGGCGGCTCTTGGCGCAAAGTAAAATCATGTAAGGAGACGATATGAGTTCTGACAAACGACGAAAACGTCGTCCGTCTCGTACTTTAGATGGTCGTGAGAACCAATTAGTTTCCTTAGCGATTGACTTAGCTGAAAGACAAATGCTCGAAGGCACTGCTTCTTCTCAAGTTATTACTCATTATTTGAAACTTGGTTCCACGAGAGAACAACTCGAGCAAGAACGTTTGCGTCGTGAAAACGAATTGCTGACTGGTAAACTTGAATTGATGGCGTCAGCCAAACGTGTTGAAGAGCTATATTCTGCCGCTTTGGATGCTATGCGTTCATATGCGGGCCAAGATCATGAAGATGAGTATGACGAAGAGTACGAAGAGTATGCAGATTAAAACCTATAGCGAATTATCACGGTTTCATACTTTCGAAGAGCGTTTCGATTACTTACGTCTTCATGGTGCGGTTGGGCGTTCAACTTTCGGGTTCGACCGACACATTAATCAACATTTTTATCGATCACGTGAATGGAAAGACGTTCGAGATTTCGTCATTGTACGAGACAATGGGTGTGATTTGGGGGTATCAGGTTATGAAATTGGTTCTGATATCCTCATACACCACATTAATCCAATGGATGTAGACGACATAGTTCACGGTGAATCTTGGATTATTGATCCAGAATTTCTCATTACGACTACTCACAATACGCACAACGCAATTCACTACAGCGATGCATCTTTGCTTCCAAAGATTGTTGTTGCACGTGAACCAAACGACACTAAACTTTGGTAAGGGAGAAAACGATGGTTGCCAAGAAAGCTCCAGCAAAGACGACCGCAGCGGCAACGAAGACTGCGGCCAAGAAGGTTTCTTCTACGACTACTACGGCAGCGAAGAAGACTACTGCAAAGAAAATCACCGCTAAGAAGACAACGGCTTCTCCAGCAACGACTGTTGTTTCTGCTGTTCAAAATCCGGTTGTATCGGCCGCTGATCCGTCAGGCCTTCAACCGGAAGATAGTAAATCGGCCGAGTCTATCGCTAGAGAAATTCTAGCTGGTAGCCGTCGATATGGATCAGGCAAAGATCGAGTGGCTCTCCTAACGAAGGCCGGCCACGATGCGGAAGCGGTTCGTAAAGCAGTTACCCGCCTCCGTCGTCAGCAAAACAAGTGACACATATTTAACAAGGAGATGAAACAATGGCCTTAAACGATACCATTCTCAACATTGGCAATGCTGCCATGCAGACCGCCATGTCTCACATGGCGATTCACACTGCGCAGCCTAACGCATCGGGTTCGAACGAATCTGCTGCAGCTCGACAAGCGATTACGTGGGTTGCGGCCGCCAACGGTGATCTTGTTGCCACCGTCGACCTCGCTTTCACTGGTGGTGCAGCTTCTGGTGCAGCTACACACGTTGGTTTCTGGTCGGCTTCGAGCGCCGGCACTTTCTATGGTTGGCTTCCTCTCACTGGGGACCAGGCATTCAACGCAGCTGGTGAGTACACCGTTACTGGAGTGACGATTACCGGCACTGCATCATAACAAATAGTTACTACCCTCGGGAGGGGTGAAACGATATGGCTGCTCCGACCGTTAGAGGATTTGCCGCTGCTACTAACACGACCGATGCACTTCCGGCAGTATCAATCACTCTTCCTACACGAGCAGCCGGAGATTTGCTTATTGCGTTTGCTGCAGGAGACTCTGCTACGGCGTTTACTCACACCCAAACTACAAACTGGTCAGAGATAAGTGACGAAGTTACAAGCAGCACTCGACTTGCAGTTTATGCAAGAATTGCCACTAATGACGCTACTGATGCGTTAAGCATAGCTGGAGCTAATACTCAAGACGCATCATTTAACATGGTTGCTATCACTGCTGGTACGCATGGCGTGGTTAACCCAGCTACTGATATTGTCATGGCTACCGCAGCAGCAGGAGCAACGGGCAATGCTAATCCGCCGTCACTTAATGCTTTTCTGGCCAAAGATTGGCTTGCTATTGCGATTGCTGCAGTGGATCTTACTGCCACAGGGTCTTCTATTACGGCCGCACCAACAAACTATACGACTGGTGCTATACTTCAGAAGTCAGCATCTTCTACAAGCTCGGTTGCGCTTGGCGTAGGTTATCGAGCACTGAGTGCTTCTACAACCGAAGATCCTGGCACATTCACGAACACGTCCGGTGTTTGGCTTGCTAAGACTATATTTGTTCGGCCGGCTGAAGCCGATGACGGAACAGCATCAGTTTACTTTGATGCTGTTGCAGATCGTTACACACGATCGGCTACTGGTCTAGGTGGCGTTGGCGTCACGATGAGTTGCTGGGTAAAGTTCCACGCACATACCAGCAGTTGGCGGTATTTTATTGGAGCCGACAATGGCTCTTCTTATTTTATTTTAGGCTTGACTGATAGCAACCAATTCCACGCTTCAACTAGTGGCGGATCTATCGATAACGTATTTACACCAACGCTTGACGTTTGGTATTTCGTTGCAATTGTATATGATCCATCAGGTACTGATCATGTGTATTATTGTGTTGAAGGGGCTTCTACGTTAACTGATGCCCCTGGTACTATTGGTGGAATTACAGATTCTTGGACTTTCCAAATTGGCGCCAATAGTTGGGGCGAATGGGCGCATTGTTCGGTTTCTGATACTAAAGTATGGGCTGCTTCGTTAACTAAAACGGAGCTGGAAGGTGAAATCGGTTATTACGTTCCTCAGAGAACTGCGAACTTGTGGGCTTCATATTACTTCGACGATGGTATTAGCACTATCGATCAATCTGGTAATGGTAGAACACTAACCGCTAATGGTACGATTACTAGTAATGCAGATGGTCCAGCTATTGCGTTTGACTCTAGTGGTCCCATGGAAGGGGCTGCCACTGGATCAATTGCCTGGGTTGGTTCTAGCACAGGAACAAGAACGCCAAAAGGTGAAGCTTCGGGCTCAATTGCCTGGGTGGGTTCCAGTACTGGTAAAAAGTTACTAACTGGATCCGCATCTGGAGCAATCAGTTGGGCGGGTAGTAGCACCGGTGTACGAGTATCAAGAGGTGAATCGACCGGCGCAATTAGTTGGTCTGGAGTTACTACCGGCGCAAGAGCAGCAAATGGTGCATCAACCGGTTCAATCGCTTGGGTTGGTTCTAGTACCGGCGCAAGAGCATCAAGTGGAGCTGCATCCGGAGCTATTGCTTGGGTTGGTGTTGCTGTTGGAGGTAACCTCGGCGTTGTTATTGGTTCAATTACTTGGGCTGGTACTGCTGACGGAGTTTCTCCAAGCATCTCTATAAATGAGGGCGATGCAACTGGTTCGATTAGTTGGGTCGGCTCTAGCACCGGTGTAAGAACGCCAAAAGGTGAACCAACTGGCTCGATTAGTTGGGTCGGCTCTAGCACCGGTGTAAAACTAACAACCGGTTCTGCTTCTGGAGCAATCTCTTGGGTTGGTTCAAGCACAGGCACGAGAACGCCAAAGGGTGCATCAACTGGCTCAATCGCTTGGGTTGGCTCAAGCACCGGCGCAAGAGCATCCACTGGTTCTACGACAGGTTCGATTTCCTGGGCCGGGTCCAGTACGGGTACAAGAGCATCAAGTGGTTCTACGACTGGCTCGATTAGTTGGGCGGGTTCCATTACCGGCGCAAGAGCATCAAGTGGTTCTACGACTGGCTCGGTTAACTGGGTTGGAGTAGCGATCGGCGGTAATCTTGGCGTTGTTATTGGCTCGATTACTTGGACTGGTACAGCTACTGGAACGAAACTGTCATCGGGTAACGCTTCTGGCGCAATTGACTGGGTCGGTAGTGTTATTGGATTTGCACCGACCGTTGGAATCAATGACGGTCAAGGACTTGGTTCAATTAGTTGGGTTGGGTCTGCTACAGGCGTAAGAATTTCAAACGGATCCGCATCTGGTTCGATTAGTTGGATCGGTACTGCCGATGGCGATGCACCAGCAGTTGGAATCAATGACGGCGAAGCAACGGGTTCCGTTGTTTGGTCCGGAACTTCCAGTGGTGTAAAAGCACCATTTGGAACAGTAATTGGAGCGATCAGCTGGGCTGGTGTTGCTCTTGGTGCGGAACTTGGAATTGCCATTGGCACAATTACTTGGGTCGGTACTGCCGAAGGGTTTGCAGAGACTCTACCTACACAAGATGGTAATGCTGTTGGAACGATTACATGGGCTGGAACAGCAATAGGTTCTAGTCAGCATACTGGTGAAGTATTCGGTTTAATCGTTTACATGGGCGTTGCTCTTAGTTTGGTTACAGCTGATCCAGCTAAGTTCCTGTTCCTACCTCATGCTAGAGGATATTCTACACGTGCCGCCAGAGGTCATTCTAATTTCACAGAAGTAGTTACTGGGTATAAGCCTAGTATCGTCACAGGAAGGAGCAAAGAGTGAGTCTTGCACTTAATCAAGGACGTAGCATTACGTTTACTCGTCGAGCAGACATTACAGACCCGGACGATCTCTTAGCTTGGTTAAATCTTAATGGTACACTTCGAGATTTTACAGGCTGGACGCTCTCTATGGAGATCATCGACCCAACTACCAACACTATTGCGTATACAAAGACCGCTGGTGTTTTTGGTGATAACGGAACGGGTCAATCAAACGTGTTAATCATTTGGACTACAGAGGAGATGGAGCCTCTTGTCGGTCTTAAGCGATGGCTAGGTCGCATCATTGCCACTAAGGATGATGAACGATCTGAATTTGTTTTAGACGCAAGAGGCACTCTTCCTGTTTGGGTATTTAATCCTGCGCCCACAATCCCTGAACCATGAAATGGAGGTGAGAGATGAGCGATAGTATTTTGGACAGCACGAAGAAAATTCTTGGATTGGACAGTGAGTACACTCCGTTCGATCATGATGTCATTATTTATATCAACAGCACTTTCTCCATTTTGGATCAATTAGGAATCGGGCCGATTGATGGATTTTCCATCGAAGATAATACGGCAACCTGGGATGATTATGTCGTTCCATCGAACCAACTGCAACTTGTTAAGACATACGTATATTTGAAGACTCGTATGTTGTTCGACCCCCCGACCACTTCTTTTCTTATCGAGGCGATGAATAATCAAATCAAGGAAATTGAATGGCGTCTTAATTCTGTTCGAGAAGTCATTGCACAAGAAGCAGCGAATGCTTTGGCAGCAGCAGAGGAGGTGTATTATGAGTAATGCCATTGAAGATTTTCTTCAGCACAAATTTTTCAGCTCAAAAGAGCGTGAGAAGTTGGTTGAGAAAGATCAGGCTATGCCGGGTGGCAGTTTTCCGATTCGCAATCGTCAAGACCTGAAGAATGCCATCCAAGCCTACGGCCGGGCAAAGAATAAAGCTACTGCCAAAGCGTGGCTCATCAAACGTGCCAAGGAATTGAATCTTACAGATCTTCTTCCTGACGGTTGGCTAGAGCATTCTGATGCTGTTGGAGAAGTTCTCGAGCATCACGGTGTGAAGGGTCAGAAGTGGGGGGTTCGTCGCAGCAGAAGGCAGCTGGCAAGAGCTTCTGGAAAAACCGTTAAGGACATGTCTGACGAGGAGCTTAAGAATGCCGTTGCTCGAATGAATCTCGAACAGCAGTATTCTAAATTAACTTCCGGATCAAGCACTAGTTTTAGAAGGAAGGCCGTTGCTGCGGGTGCTACTTTTGCAGGCGGACTCGCTGTGAATGTTGCTCGGACACAAATTCAGAATCAAGTAAATGCGAAAATTGCAGCTGCTCTTGCTGCCAAAGCAGCAAAGAAGAAAGCTGGCCTTTAATCTATAAAGGAGTAGCTAATGGCGTTATCAAACACGGCAACTCCTGAGTATTATGGGAAATTTCGTGAAGCAGTTCTACGAGGTGATATCGTCGTCAACAAAGAAATCTCAATGGAGATGAATAGAATTGACGATTTGATTGCTAATCCTAACATTTATTACGACAACATGGCGATTCATGGATATGTAAAGTATTGTGAATTCGAGTTGACGTTGACTGATGGCGGCGATCTTCACCTCTTAGACACGTTCAAGTTATGGGCAGAACAACTTTTTGGTTGGTATTACTTTATTGAACGAAGTGTTTATAAACCTGATGGTAAGGGTGGCGGCCACTATGAACAGAAGACGGTCAAGAAGCGGCTAACTACTAAGCAATACCTCATTGTCGCCAGAGGTGCTGCCAAGTCGATGTATGCCTTCACCATTCAGTCCTTTGTGTTGAACGTAAACACCTCAACCACCCATCAGATAACCACCGCCCCCACCATGAAGCAGGCCGAAGAGGTAATGACACCCTTTAGGACTGCCATCACTAGAGCCAGAGGACCCCTGTTTAAGTTTCTTACAGAGGGTTCCCTACAGAATACCACTGGATCAAGAGCCCAGCGAGCTAAGTTAGCTTCCACTAAAAAGGGAATTGAGAACTTTCTTACTGGCTCTTTGCTAGAGATTCGACCAATGACCATCAACAAGCTTCAGGGTCTACGTCCAGCTTGTGCTACGATCGATGAATGGTTGTCTGGTGATCTAAGAGAGGACGTTGTTGGTGCTATTGAACAGGGCGCTTCTAAACTAGAAGACTATTTGATCGTCGCTATTAGTTCTGAGGGAACCGTTCGAAACGGTTCTGGTGATACCATCAAAATGGAACTAAATAGCATTCTTCGTGGAGAGTATCAAGCGCCTCACGTTTCGATTTGGCATTACAAATTGGACGATATAGAAGAAGTTGCTGATCCTGCCATGTGGATTAAGGCAAATCCGAACCTTGGAAAGACTGTAACTTACGAAGCATATCATTTAGATGTAGAAAGAGCTGAAAAAGCTCCTGCTTCTCGTAACGATATTCTGGCAAAACGGTTTGGTATTCCAATGGAGGGTTATACGTACTTCTTCACCTACGAAGATACTCTTCCACACCCGCCGAGAGAGTTCTGGGGGCTTCCTTGTGCTCTTGGTGCGGACTTGTCACAAGGCGATGACTTCTGTGCTTTTACTTTATTGTTCCCATTCTCAAACGGATCGTTTGGAATAAAGACAAGAAGCTACATTACGTCTTTGACGCTAATGAAACTTCCAGGAGCAATGCGAGCTAAGTATGAGGAGTTTATTGGCGAAGGCAGTCTGCATGTCTTGGACGGTACTGTTCTTGACATGATGGAAGTCTATGACGACCTCGATACTTTCATTCAGCAAAACGAATACGACGTTCGTTGTTTCGGGTTTGACCCGTATAATGCAAAAGAATTCGTTACTAGATGGGAGACCGAGAATGGTTCATACGGAATCGAGAAAGTCATTCAAGGAGCGAGAACCGAATCAGTTCCTCTAGGGGAATTGAAGATTCTTGCTGAAGAGCGAATGTTAATCTTCGATCAAGATTTGATGTCGTTTGCTATGGGCAACGCTGTTACTTTAGAGGATACCAATGGTAATAGAAAGTTGCTTAAGAAACGAGCTGATGAGAAAATCGATAACGTATCGGCCATGATGGACGCTTACGTTGCATATAAGGCCAATAAAGAAGCGTTCGAATAGAAAGGAGGTACTTCATGGCGCTGGGAGACCGTATAAAGCGAATGTGGAATGCCTTTCGTTACAATGAACGAATTGATCCGTATGTATCTTGGGATATCGGGCCAAACACGAGCATTAGACCTGACCGAACTCGGATGCGATTCTCAAACGAACGCTCCATCATCTCGTCTATTTACACAAGGCTTAGCGTTGATCTTGCGGCTGTTGAGATTCGACAAATTAAGTTGGATGATCAAGGTCGATATTTGAAAGACGCAGATACTGGTTTGAATCATTGTCTGATGTTTGAACCAAACATCGATCAAGGACCACGTTCTTTCCGGCAAGACATTGCGATGACTCTCTTTGATAAGGGATCTGCGGCAATCGTTCCGGTCGACACGCTGGAAGACCCCGCTAATGGCGGAATCTTTGATATTCAAACGCTTCGTGTTGGTGACATTACGTCTTGGTATCCGAGACATGTTCGAATTAATCTCTATAATTTGGAGCGAGGGCTTCGAGAGGAAATTACTCTTGAGAAACGTTTTGTAGCAATTGTTGAGAATCCGCTATATTCAGTAATGAATGAGCCGAACTCAACGTTGCAGCGTTTGATCAGGAAGTTGAATCTTCTTGATGCCGTCGATGAACAGTCTGGTTCGGGCAAGCTGGATATTATCATTCAGTTGCCGTATGTGATCAAGTCTGAAGCAAGACGACTTCAAGCAGAACAGCGTAGAGAAGACATTACCAGTCAGTTGAAGGATAGTCAGTATGGCATTGCCTACACTGATGGTACTGAGAAGATCACGCAGCTCAACCGTCCTGCTGAAAACAATCTCCTTGCTCAAATCGAGTATCTCACAAAGATGCTCTATGGCCAGCTGGGGTTAACTGAAGAAATTATGAATGGTACTGCGGATGAAGTGGCTATGCTTAACTACTTCAATCGTACCATCGAGCCTCTCATTGAGGCTATTATCGAGGCGATGCAAAAGACTTTTATCAGGAACATTAGTATTACGTCTAAAGATCGGATTAGGTATTTCCAAAATCCGTTCAGACTTGTTCCGATTAAAGATCTTGCTGAGGTTGCAGACAAATTTACCCGAAACGAAATTCTATCTTCGAATGAGATTCGAGGATACATGGGTATTCCACCGTCTAGCGATCCAAAAGCAGATCAACTTCTTAATAGCAACATGCCGCAACCTTTGGCCCCGGCTGAGGTTGCTCCCGTTGTAGAAAGCGTAGATACTTCGGAAGATGATGCCGCTGACGCCGAAGAAGAAGAGTTTGATCGACAGCTGACAGAATTGGGGATCTAATGGCACAACCTTATGACCCCGTCCAACGTCATCTATACTATGAGCGCACCAAAAGGCTAAAGGGTCGTCGACCCGGCAGCGGTAGGTTACCTAGCCCCGTTGATCGAGTCGGCACTACTCCTATTAGACGAATCAAAGAGCGTACCGCAAAGCCTACTACCAAAAAGGAGCTAAAGGCTAAGGCCCAAGCCCGGGTAGTCCGGCTTACGCAGAAGCTCAATCGTCTACAAGATGCCTTGAAGGAAGCTCATGAAGCTCTTCGAGAGCAAAAGAAAGCAGCTCGAGAGAGCCGTAATGCTGATAAAAAAGAAGAAAAGAAGAATTCCGACGATAAAACTACGGCTAAAGAAAGAGCTGCTGCTGAAAGGTATCGAAACAAGAATAAAGCCGAGCTTAAAAACAAGGCAAAGAAGGCGGCCGATTCTTCCCAAAAGAAAACTGTCTCCGAGATGAGTGAAGCCGAATTGGGCGACCGAATCACAAAGATCACTAAGCTGATTAGCAGTGCTAAAGAACAGATCAAGAAAGCAAATGCTCAGGCCAACTCTCTCTGAAAGGAACTGTCAAAATGGAAGCTGATTTCAGCGGATACGCAACCAAAGCAAATTTGAGATGCGCCGATGGTCGAACGATCATGTCGGGTGCTTTCAGCCATCAAGATCAAACGAAGGTTCCCCTCGTTTGGCAGCATGGGCATACCGACCCTGAGAACGTTCTGGGACACGTTCTTCTGGAGAATCGGGATGACGGTGTTTATGCTTATGGTTTCTTCAACACATCCCAGAAAGCGAACCACGCTCACGGTCTTCTTGAGCATGGTGACATTAACCGGTTGTCCATCTGGGCCAATCAATTGGTCGAAAGAGCGGGCAAAGTTCTTCACGGTGCAATTCGTGAGGTAAGTTTGGTCCTCGCCGGTGCCAATCCAGGAGCAGTTATTGAGAATGTCACTATTCGCCATTCCGATGGTGGAGAAGACGTTCTTGATGATGAAGTTATCGTTTATACTGATCTTCCTTTGGAGCATGAAAATCCAAATGACGAAGATGCTACGGTGACTCATGCGGAAGACGACGAGAAGATTGATGATAAGACTGATGATTCTTCTTCGGATGATGCATCTTTGGATCATGCGTCTTCTGATGACGACGAGCTTACCGTTCAAGAAATCTACGATTCAATGGACGAGAAGCAGAAGGAAGTAGTTCATTACATGCTTGGAGTGGCCCTCGAGGCTAACAAGAGCGATGAAGTTCAGCAAGACAACCTCGGCGATGCCGATAACCAAAATGAGGAAGGTTCCACCGTGACCCACAATGTTTTCGAGAAAAAGGATGAGAAGGCGGATTCGGCAACGGCTCCAGCTCATGTTCTTTCTCACTCCGACATCGCCGGCATTGTCGCCGATGCCACCAAGGTCGGCTCTCTCAAGGACGCCGTTCAGAACTATGCGATTGCTCACGGCATCGATGACATCGATGTCCTGTTCCCAGAAGCTCGGGCACTGGCCGACTCTCCGGAGTGGGACAAGCGTCGCACCGAGTGGGTTGCCGGCGTTCTGTCTGCAACGAAGAAGAGCCCGTTCAGTCGAGTCAAGACTCTGACCGCTGATCTCACGATGGATGAGGCTCGGGCCAAGGGTTATGTTACTGGCGATCTGAAGAAGGAAGAGTTCTTCAGCGTCTCCAAGCGAGTGACGACCCCGACCACCATCTACAAGAAGCAGAAGCTCGATCGTGATGACATGCTTGACATCACCGACTTCGATGTCGTCGCCTGGCTCAAGGGCGAGATGAGATTGATGCTTGATGAGGAACTCGCCCGTGCGATTCTCATCGGCGATGGTCGTGATGTGGCCAGTGAGGACAAGATCAACGAGCAAAACATCCGCCCGGTGGCCAAGGATCATGCGCTTTATGTGACGACCCTTACGGTTAACCTGCTGGATGCCAGCTCCGATGTTCGTGAGATCATCGACGCTCTTATCCTCAACCGTCGTCACTACAAGGGTTCTGGCCTGCCGACGATGTACACGACCGAGACCGTCATCGCTCAGTTCATGCTTCTGAACGATGGTATGGAGCGTCGTATGTACCGCTCCCTCGACGAGCTCGCTGCTGAGCTTCGTGTTGCTGCGATCGTTCCGGTCGAAGTGATGGAAGAGGATCCGAGCATTGTCGCCATTCTGGTCAACCTGAACGATTACGTTCTGGGTGCTGACAAAGGTGGAAGCGTTTCGATGTTCGACGATTTCGACATCGACTACAACCAGTACAAGTACCTGATCGAGACTCGTGTTTCTGGAGCTCTTACGAAGCTCAAGAGTGCGATTGTCGTGAAGAGGGCTGCTGCTAGCGGTGACGCTGCGGTTGTTCCTGCGGCTCCCACCTTCGACTCTGAGACCGGTGAGGTCACCATTGTCGATACCACGGGCGTCGTCTACACTGACACCGCTACGAACACCGTCGTGAATGCGGCTGGTTCTCCGTATGAGGTTGGGGTTGGCGAAACGATTACGGTTCAGGCCACGCCTGCTTCTGGCAAGTACTTCGCCAGCAACGCAGACACGATCTGGACGTTCCGTAACAGGGGCTGACCTATAAGGAGTTAAGATGGCGAGATTCTATGGAGATATTGGGTATGGGGAAACTGTAGAAGATCCCCCTCGCTCTGGTGTTTGGGTAGATCGAATTACCGAAGTTGCGTACTACGGTGATGTTATTAGAAATACTCGGAGGCTGGATGAAAGCGAAAACCTTAATAGCGATATTTCCGTTGGCAATTCAATAAGCGTTGTCGCTGATCAATACGCCATCGAACACTTCTTCTTGATCAAGTATGTTAGATGGGCGGGGGTGCTCTGGACTGTGACTTCGGTCGAGGTTCGGAGCCCCCGTCTCATCCTTAGCCTTGGGAGTGTTTATAATGGGCCAACGACTTGATCTACACGCTATTCTCGTGTCCCTTTTGGGATCAAATAATGTCTATTTTCAGCCACCACCAACCGTGCAAATGAAGTATCCATGCATTGTCTACAAACGAGACAATGTTCAAACAACTTTTGCTAACGACCAGCCATACACAAGAGTGAAACAGTATCTGGTAACGGTCATTGACATAAATCCAGACAGTATCATTCACGATAAAATCGGAAGTTTGCCAAAGTGCGTTTACGATCGGTTTTATACGGCTGACAACCTCAATCACGATGTCTATAGACTCTTCTTCTAGGAGGAAGTAACAATGCCACAGCTTACTTGGGACACTATTGGCGATCGGTTCTATGAGACCGGTGTAGACCATGGTGTTCTCTACATTCCAGACGTCTCTGGCGTCTACACTACGGGAGTTGCTTGGAACGGCCTTACGGCTGTTACCGAGTCGCCCTCAGGTGCAGAGCCGACGGCGACGTATGCCGACAACATCAAGTACCTCAACCTGTTCTCCGCCGAGGAGTTCGGGCTTACCATCGAGGCTTACACCTATCCGGATGAGTTCGCTCAATTCGATGGCCTCGCCGAGCCAGAGCCCGGTGTCGTTGTGGGTCAGCAGACCCGCAAGACCTTTGGTCTGTCATACCGTACCAGGATTGGTAACGACCTCGAGGGTGATGACCACGGATACAAGCTTCACTTGGTGTACGGGTGCCAGGCCAGCCCTTCGGAGAAGGCCTATAACACCATCAACGACTCCCCTGAGGCCATTACCTTCAGCTGGGAGATCTCGACCACGCCCGCCCCGGTCACCGGGCTCAAGCCTACTTCTCTTATCGTTGTTGATTCGAGAGTCGTGGCTTCTGGTGATCTTACGGCGCTCGAGGAAGAGCTGTATGGCGATGCAACTACTGGCGTGGCTAACCTGCCAACGCCGGATGCAGTGATTGCTCTGCTTGCTTCGCCTTGATTCTGACAGCTAGGAGAGTAGAGAATGCTTAAATTAACCGTAATTGGAGAAGAAACCTATAACGAAGAGACCGAAGAGTTTGGCTCTGTTGGTGATTTCGTCTTAGAGTTAGAGCATTCTCTACTCTCACTGTCAAAATGGGAGTCCAAATTTGGAAGACCTTTCTTGACTCCTGATGACAAAAGTTCTGAAGAAATCTATTTCTACATTGAATGTATGATTCTCACCCCTAATTACCCATCTAATATTCTTTATCAATTGTCCAAAACAAATTTGGATGAAATTAATGGGTACATTGAGTCGCAACAATCCGCAACTACATTTGGCGAAATGCCTCAACACAAAACTAGAGGCAGAGCAGAGATTGTTACTTCAGAACTAATTTATTTTTGGATGGTTACTTTCAACATTCCCTTTGAATGTGAAACTTGGCATCTTAATCGTCTCTTCTCCTTGATCAGAATTTGTAACATCAAGAATTCGAAGCAGAAGAAGATGTCTCGAAGCGAAGTTGCACAACGCAATAGGGAATTAAATGCTCAACGCAGGGCGAAACACAATACGTCAGGTTAAGGAGGTTTTATGCCTGCTCTTGTTTGGGACGAGATTCGTGATTTTGAAGCGGGTTTAGATCATGGCGTTTTGTATCCACCTGATGGTGGCGGAATTCCCTGGAATGGCCTGATTTCAGTAGATGAACAATTCAATTCGACGATCGACCCGGTTTATTTTGATGGCATTAAGTTCAATGACATCATTTCGGCCGGAAACTTTTCCGCTACGTTGAGGGCGTACACTTACCCAGATGAATTTCTGGAGTTTGAGGGAACTGTGGAAGAACAGGACGGCATGTATATCGCCGACCAACCGCAAGGAATTTTCCACATGTCATATCGAACTCAAGCTGGAGAAGATGGGTATAAAATTCATCTTTTATGGAATTTGACGGCCGTTCCATCGACAAAAACTTATGAAACACTTTCGCTGGAAGTAAACCCATCAGAATTTGAATGGTCAATCACGTCAGTACCAGAGCCTATTGACACGTTTAGACCGACGTCTCATGTTGTTTTGGATTCAAGAAAATTGGATCCATTGCTGCTAGCGGACATTGAGATGATTCTCTACGGCGATCCCGAAGATCCGGAATCTGAGCCTAGATTTCCGTCGCTTAAAGGTTTCATTAGTTATGTTCGTAAATGGGATCGACTTATCATCACAGATCATGGCGATGGAACGTGGACCGCTTCGGCGAACGATCCAGATATCATTGAAATGTTGGATGAGACCACCTTCCAAATCACAAGCGATACTGCGGTATTTCTGGATGCGGATTCATACGAAATCAGCAGTAGTGAAAAGAACGAGGAGGATATCTGATGGCAACCGTGACCGGTTTTACTGCAGAACGAATGCTTGAAATCGAGGATACGTGTATCGTTGATGGAGCAATTGTCGGCAACGATCTCGTTCTGGAACAACGTAACGGTACACCAATCAACGCCGGCAATGTTCGTGGTCCCACGGGTCCTACTGGGCCAATTGGCGAAGTTTCTACCGCCGAAATGACTGCTGCAATCAACGCTCATAACTCTTCTGAAGTTACAGCAAGAAATGCTGCCATTGCCGCTGCTGTTTCAGCTAGTGGTTGGCAACATATTGCTGCCGGTGATGTTTCAAACTCGGCTGCGTTTACCATTACAATTCCGGATTCAACTTACAAGATGGTCAAAGTACATTTGAACTTGGCTGTCAGTGGTTCTGCTTCTGCTATTAATGCACGGGTCAATAACAATACCACAACGGCGTTGCATAGGTATAGTTATACTCAAATTTTAGGCGATGGAACGGTTTCTGGTGGAAGTGCTGATCAGGAAATGTGGCGATTGGGTGTTGCTAACACAGCGTTTGCTTCTACTTTTGATATGCTCATCAACAACGCAGACGGTACTAGCACCTTGCCGTGGCAATGCGTGAATACAGTGTTTGCGACTAGCGCCGCAAACGTTCGATCAAACATTTCTAGCGGTCGACTTTTAAGCGGTTTGCTTATGTCGTCTTTACGTATTATTCCCTCAACTGGTTTGATGACTGGTTACTATATTTGCGAAGGGTACAAGGTGCCTTAAGGAGGCAAGATGATCCGAGTTAATTCGAAGGGCAGTTTACGAAAAACCGCAACCTTTTTGGATCGTCTTAGGAACAACGATATGTACAGCGACTTTGACCGTTTTGGTCAAATGGGCGTTGACGCACTAGCTGCAGCCACCCCTAGAGATTCCGGGGCAACCGCTAATGCCTGGCGATATGGAATCGAACGTAGCCGCAAAGGCATGACTATATATTGGGATAATACTAATGAAAACAAGGGTGCAAAAATTGCTCTTCTAATTCAATATGGGCATGGCACAGGCACCGGAGGCTACATTAGTGGCACGGATTATATTAATCCATCTATAAAACCAGTATTCGATCAAATCGCCAACGACGTATGGAAGAAGGTGACACATGGCTAGCATCGATGATCGCATTGTTCAAATGCAGTTCGACAACTCTGCGTTTGAGCGCAAGTTGTCCACCACTCTTTCAAGCATCGAGAAATTGAATTCGACGATCGCTAATGCTGGAGCCAAGAACGGCCTTGATAAGGTCGCTCAGTCGTCAAAGAAATTCGATCTATCGTCAATGCATACGTCGATTGATGGTGTAAGCAAGAAATTCCTGGCGATGTCGACGATCGGCGTCACTGCGCTTGCCACCGTTGCGTCCAAAGCCATTACGGCTGGCGCTTCGATGCTCAAGTCTTTGACGCTCGATCCGATCATTGCTGGTTTCAAAGAGTATGAACTCAACATCGGATCTATTCAGACTATTCTGGCAAACACGTCGGCGGATGGCACAAACCTCGAGCAGGTTAACGCCGCACTGGACCAGTTGAATGAATATTCCGATAAGACGATCTATAACTTCGGTGAAATGACGAAGAACATCGGCACCTTCACGGCCGCTGGTGTGGATCTGGATACCTCGGTTCAATCGATCAAGGGTATTGCCAACCTGGCTGCTATATCTGGTGCTAATTCGCAGCAGGCATCATCGGCAATGTATCAGCTGTCTCAGGCTATTGCGTCTGGATCAGTGAAACTGATGGACTGGAACTCAATCGTAAACGCCGGTATGGGTGGCGAGGTTTTCCAGAAGGCTTTGTTCGAAACCGGCAAGACAATGGGCACTATTGCTGATACGCCCATCGACACAACGTTCGAAGAGTGGACTGCGGCTGGTAATACGTTTCGTGGTTCACTAGAAAAAGGTTGGCTCACCTCTGAAGTCTTGACGACGACTCTCCAAGGATTTACTGGAGAGATGACCGAGGCTCAGTTGATGGCTAAGGGTTTCACTAAGTCTCAAGCCCAAGAAATGATGCGGCTTGGCGAACTTGGCGTCGAATCAGCGACAAAGGTTAGGACTCTTACACAGCTGTTCGGAACACTGAAAGAGTCGGTTGCATCTGGTTGGTCCAGGTCGTTCCGTACTATATTTGGCGACTTTAGAGAAGCAACAAAGCTCTTCACAGAAGTCAGTAACGCCCTCGGTAAGATTGTCGGGTCGTCGGCTGATGCTAGAAACGAGCTGCTTGACGGATGGAAAGAGCTTGGCGGACGTACAGTTCTTATCGAAGGCCTGAAGAATGCGTTCAAAGCCCTCGGGGAAATTATGGCCCCGATCAAAGAGGCTTTCCGTGAGGTTTTTCCACCGGCAACAGCTAAGAGCCTCTTTAACTTGACGAAGAGTTTCCGAGATTTTGCAGTAGGGCTGCGCCCAAGTGAGAAAACTGTCGACAACTTAAAGCGTATATTTAAGGGTCTCTTCAGTGCTCTTGAGATTGGGTGGACGATCATCAAAGAGACTGCCAAGTTCATTGGTAATCTTTTCTCGTCTATGACTGGCGCAGGAAGCGGTAAGTTTCTTGCATTTGCTGCCAATATTGGTGATTTCTTCACGAAACTCAACAAAGGTCTGGTAAAGGGTAAAGGCATTCAGGATTTCTTCAAGACCTTGGGCTATAGGGTAGGGAAGACCGCAGAATTGTTTAAAGACAAGGCTGCAGACATTATCGATTTCTTCAAAGAACTCGGCGATTCTCCAGGCATGAAGAAAGCCGGTGATTCGGTTTCGCTCCTCAAGGATAGATTTGGGGGACTAAGTCGTATATTCGAAAGACTCGGTGATTTTTGGGCTCCGTTCAAAAAGGCGCTCGAAGCAATCGGAGGATTTCTCGATACGGTTTGGGAAGGGATCAAAGACTGGTTCGGTGAACTGGGCGAGAAGCTAGCAAAGGTGATGAAGCCAGGAGATTTCAAGGCAGTTCTTGATGTTCTGAACGTCGGAATCCTTGGCGGTATCTTGGTGGTGCTCCGGAAGTTCATGAAAGGTGGCATCAATCTAAACTTTGGTGGCGGAATCATGGATAAAGTTGGAGATTCTCTGAAATCTCTTACTGGCATTCTTAGTGCAATGCAGGCAGACCTTCGGGCTAAGGCATTGCTTAAGATTGCAGGAGCTATCGCTATTCTCACGGGGTCGTTGCTTGTTCTTTCATTGATTAATTCCGATGATCTCACAAGAGCGTTGACTGCAATGGCGGTTGGCTTTGGTCAACTTATTGGTGCTTTTGCTTTGATGAACGCAATCGGAATAGGACCAAAGACTGCTCTTCAATTCACCATCTTGTCTACAGGATTTATTGCGATAAGCATTGCAATGCTCATTCTAACTGCTGCGGTAAAGGCTCTCTCGACAATGAGTTGGGAAGAGTTGGCAAAGGGTTTGGCTGGTGTGGTCGTGCTTCTAGGAGCATTGGCTATAGCCGCTGGGCCATTGTCAAAGGGCAGCGCAGGAATGATAAGAGTTGGCGCAGGAATGATTGGTATTGCGATTGCGCTAAATCTTCTTGTATTTGCCGTTAAGGGATTCGCTAAGATGGACTGGGGTGAACTCGCTAAGGGGTTTGCCGGAGTTGGAGCAGGGTTGCTCCTTATTGCTGCTGGAATGCAGTTGATGCCGCCTAATATGTTTATTCAAAGTGCTGGTTTGATTCTCATTGCCGTAGCGTTGCGGATTCTTGGTGAAGCTGTCGAGAAATTCTCGGAGTTCAACTGGACTGAAATGGGTAAGGGTTTGGCCGGAATGGCCGGTAGCCTATTGGCTATTGCTGGCGCTATGCATTTGATGCCTGCAACACTACCAATTACCGCAGTCGGGCTGCTACTTGTCTCCGGCGCACTTTTGATAATCGCAGAAGCACTTAAATCATTCGCTGGAATGGACTGGGGCGAAATTGGCAAGGGTCTAGTCGCTATGGGCGGCGCTTTGTTGATTTTGGCTGCTGGTACTACCGCAATGTCTGGCGCTATTGGCGGAGCCATTGCTCTTGGTATCGCATCTGCTTCGCTTCTGCTTCTGGTAGAAGTGCTTAAACAAGTTGGAAGCATTGATATTGGTGTTCTCATTCAAGGCCTCGTTGGGTTGGCAGCATTGTTTGCTGTTCTTGGCGTTTCTGCGTCTTTGATGACGCCAGTTATTCCTGCTTTGTTGGGACTTGGCGCAGCTATGCTTGTTCTTGGTGCTGGCTTTGCTCTGTTTGGACTTGGTGTTCAAGGAGTGGCAAAGGGTTTCGAGATTATTGCTAAGTCTGGTAAAGCCGGTGTCGAAGTGATTATGGCGTTTATTGACGCACTTCTCAAGCGGTTACCCGAACTACTTGCCGCCTTTGCTAAAGGTGTCATAAAGCTCGCAAAGATATTCCTCAAAGCAGCCCCCGTCATTGTAAAGGGCCTCGGCGTTGTCGTTGAGCACATTCTGGACACTCTTATCAAGCTCATTCCAAAGGCTGTTGACGCTGTTGTTCTATTGATTAAGGAAATTCTAGCCGGCATTCGAGATACATTCCCTGACTTTGTTAAGACAGGGTTTGATATGTTGATCGCATTGCTTACAGGCATTCGAGATAATATTGGCGAAATCGTAACTCTTGTTGTGGAAATCGTCACAGAGTTCCTCGATGCTTTGGGTAAGAAGATTCCTGAGTTGATTGACTCTGTGTTCAACTTCCTCATGGATGTGATTGAAGGCGTCGTTGCCAAACTCGTTGACGTTGGCCAGAAGCTTCTACCAATTGGTTTGAAGTTGGTTAGCGGTATGATGAAGGGTATCGGCGAAGCGTGGCCAGCAGTTGTCGATTGGTTCAAAGCACTCCCAGGGAAAATTGTGGAGTGGGTAGGCAAATTGGGATCGATTCTTTTACCGAAGGGTGCTCAGCTAATTCGAGGGCTCTTCAATGGAATCAAAAATCTAATTCCTATTGTCACCACTTTCTTCTTGAAACTTCCTGGAAGAATTCTGAAGTGGATCGGTGGTGTTCTTAAGACGCTTGCCCCGAAGGGTAAGGATCTGATTCAGGGTATGTTGAATGGAATCAATAACATAATTGGAAAGGTTACTGATTTCTTCAAGAAGCTTCCTGGCAACATCTTCAAATGGATTGGGAACACTATTAAGACCATTGCTCCACGTGGTAAAGATCTAATCACTGGATTTAGGGATGCTATTGTTAACTTTACTCAGAACAACATCATTCCATGGTTCCAGAATCTTCCTGGTAAAATTTTCGGATGGATTGGAAACACTATAAAGACGCTTGCCTCTAGAGGTAAGGACCTTATGGACGGCTTCAAGACTGCCGCAGTGAACTTTGTAACTAATCAATTGGTTCCATGGCTCCAAGGTCTTGCCAGCAGAATTCCGGGTTGGATTGGTGGCCTTCTAGGCACTTTGCTCCAAAAGGGCTTGGATCTTATGGCAGGCTTTTTAAATGGTGTTGCAACCGGATTTGTTGTAGTTAGTAGCTGGCTCTGGGGCCTAGGTAGTAGGATTGTCGGTGCTATTCCTGATCTAAGTGGTATTCTGTGGGATATTGGCGCATCTATCATCCAAGGCCTTTGGGACGGTATGAAGAGCGTCTGGGAAAGCGTTCTTGACTGGCTTGGTGGTATTGGTGACGTAATTCCAGACTGGAAGGGACCCCCTGAGAAGGATGCTGTACTCCTCGTTGAGAACGGTATGCTGATCATGCAAGGTCTTCAAAATGGTATGGAAACGCAATGGGGTAAGGTAGAAAAGTGGATTAAGAAACTTGATCCATCAGAAAGTGTTCGTCGTGATATTGCTGATAAGATGCGTAAAGTTCTTAGCGGTATGGCAGATAATCTTACCGATTTAGAAAATCTGAACCCAACGATCACTCCTGTTCTAGACCTAACCGAATTCTCAAAGAAAGCTGCTACTATTTCGTCATTGTTGCCGAATGGTTCAATTTCTGCGGACGTATCCTTGCTACAAGCAAGACTAATTGCTCGTACATCTCGTCCCAATGAGGAAGTCAACCCAGCGTTTAACAACGGTCCTACCGAAGTTAAGTTCGAACAGATCATCAATGCGCCGAGACAGCTGTCAACAAGCGATATTTACAAGCAAACTCGTAATCAAATCGCTATGGCGAAGGAGGAGTTGAGTATTCCATGAGAATTACAAGTATTGGACTTCTCGCTGATGAAATTGAAGCAATTCAATTTGATCTTCGCAACGTACAATCACAATCTCCGTATATGATCAGAAACATCGCCGGCTTGGATGCCGAGGATATCGTCCCAAAGTTTTATGGCTTCAACATCGACAAGGACAAGAGGTTTTACGACTTCAAAATGCGTCCTCGAGATATTGTCATGAGAATTGTGATGAATCCTCGGTACAAGTTGAATGAAACTGTCTCTGATATTCGAGATCGTTTGTACAGGGCTATATCTGCGTCAAGATCTGGCGAACTTACGCTAGAATTTAGAGCTACGGGAATCACCGTTGCTCAGATCAAGGGTTACATCACCAAGTTCGAGGTTCCATATTTCTCGGAGGTACCAGAGCTTCAGATCACTGTTAGATGCAATGATCCGATGTTCAGAGGTATTACTCCTGTCAACCTGGAACCTGCGGACTTGGATGGTGTAACCACAAACCCGGTTACAGTTGTTGATAGTTTCTCAACGGCTCCGCACGGATTTAAATTCGAAATCGAGATCACAGCAACTCTTTCAACGTTTACCATCCGGGACAAGTCAAGCGATCCTGAGTGGGAATTCCAGATTGTTCCTGCGTCGAACTTTCTGAACGGAGATACTCTATATTTCTCGAGCGAATTTACAGACAAGTACTTGTATATGGTTCGTGGAGGAGTGACGACGCATCTCTTGGACAAGGTAGAACCTAACTCGGTTTGGCCAACTATATTTCCAGGATTCAACACGTTCCATTTCGTGGACATTGCCTCATTCATTTGGAACTCTATCCGGTTTGATGCTGCTTACTGGGGGGTGTAATTATGGATGTGTTCAAGTTCAATAATGGTACAACGTTTCAGGACGGCGAAGCTGTTACTGGTTACGACATTATATCATGGACAGAGCGATATCGAGAGCCAGGATCATTTGAAATTGGAGCTAAGCTTAGTTCAGGTTTAAAAGATCATCTTCCATTAGGAACGATTATATCTCATGTGAACACGCTCACTCCTATGATCGTCGAGAATCATCAAATTGCTGATGCAGAAGATATCGATCCGTTCTTGACGGTTAGTGGTCGTTCGTTCAGCAGTATTCTTGAGCATCGTATTGTTACACAGGAATACGATTGGGCAGCTAACTTGCCGCCAAGTAACGAGGATACAGAATACATCCTTGCCGCCAACGATACATGGATTCAAGCAGTAAAAATAATCAACGATCATATTCGAGTTGGACATACGTTTCATTCTGATGATGCGATTGCCAATGTTATAGCGAATCATTCTGTCGGCATTACTGGCACAAGTGAAGAGCGTATTATGGGACCTAGCACGGTTCTCGACGCTATGATTCAGATATTGGACGTTGACGATCTTGGATGTCGTTCTATTCGACCGCATACTTTTACCGGATATCCACAACCTGGAACAAATATTGTTCTTACTATCCACGATGGAGTAGATAGACGAGACCGAGTTGTGTTCTCTCCTGCCGCCGGTGACATTGCTGCGGCGGAATATTTGTGGTCGGATAAAAGGCTCAAAACGTCAGCGTTGATTGTTGGTAAATTTGTTTCGATGATCTATCATGGCACGCCAACTGGAATCAATAGACGAGTTCTGTTGGTTGATGGCAGTGATATTGATGGACGTCATGAAACAATTCCTACGTCAACTACTTTAGCCACAATCCGTACTCGTATGGAAACTAGAGGCAAACAAGCTCTTAAAGCGGCCAGACGTCTCGTACTTGCCAGAACTGACATTTCAGAGACGCCTACGCACATATTTCGAAAGGATTATAACATAGGAGATATTGTTTCCATCGATAGTCCGTATGGGCCGAACATACCCATGCGTGTTGTCGAGCATGTCGAAATTGAAGATGAGAATGGAGCAAGTTCTCATCCAACGCTCGCAGAGCTTCAAACTTAGGAGTTAGTTATGATGAAAGCGCCTATCGAAAAGGCAGACGGTACGGTAGAAGAGAAGACTGTGCTGAATGAGGATATGTACGAGTTCCTGAAGAAGTTCGTTACTATCATCCTGCCTGCGTTCTCTTCTCTATATTTCGGTCTCGCCCAAATCTGGGGGTTGCCGGCAGCGGAAGAGGTTGTTGGTACGTGCGCATTGGTCGCCACGTTCCTTGGTGTGATTCTTGGTATTAGCGCTAATCGCTTTAACCAGTCGACTCTTGGTACTCAAGGCGATCTTGTGGTTACACCAGGGCCTGATGGTCAGCCAAACCTCGTGTTGGCCCTAAATGATGGGCCTCATACCATCACAGATAAGAAGACAGTCACTTTCAAGGTTCGCCCACCGGTCTAATCGCTATATTTACATGCCCTATAATGAGAACCGCAGAAAGGGTAAACTAATGATCGGTAAATTCCGAAAGACGGAACCCTCCATCGAAGACGATGCGATTGACAAAGTTCTGAAGACTATGGAAATGTATGATACGGATCAGGCGGAATTCGAGAAGGCGATGGGCTACTTGGAAAGATTGACCAAACTGAAAGCTGAAAGGCAAAGGAAGGTCAGTCCGGACACGATGGCCATTGTCGGCGCGAATTTGCTTGGAATCCTGCTCATAATTGCATACGAGCAGAAGCATGTCATGAATTCGAAGGCGATGGGGTTTCTGTTGAGAGCGAAATAACGGTCACATCAACAACCCCCGATGTGATAAACAGCGAAGGGTCTGTGTGAGAGAAACATTCTTGCACAGGCCCTTTGTTTTTGTCGTGATATTTACATTGGCTCTTAAAATTTGCCTTTTTGAAAAAAAGTAGCCTCTGTATTGCGTTCTAAGCGACGAAAACGTGGTGGTTGGTATGTTGATACCGGAAAAGGGGTTAAGTGTCTCAGAACGGCACAGGACGCCGGATTCCGGAAAAATGGCTATTTCAAGGTGCAAATTTCCCCGGGGGGAGCATTCTGGAGAAATGTCGCATATATTACATCGCTTATAATGAGAGATACTTAAAGGAGATGTAATGAAAATCTTCGAACGATTTGAGAACCGAGTTATCGGAGAAGTCAAAGAGAAGGCTGAACAGATCAATTGGACGCCAATTGTGACGACAGTATTCGCTGGGCTGCTCCTAATTCGGCTAACCCAAAAACCGAATACGACGATTGTCAACGTCTACACCGACAAAAGTTGATCTAAGCCAAGGGCCTACAAGGCCTTTGGTTTTGTTTTTCGCAAAATTTACACTGCCTATAATAGGAGGATGATAATGAAAACAGGACTAGACAAACTGAAGCAGAAGTTCAATGACGATCCCGTTACGATGTTACTCATCGGCGCAATTGTGGCTACGGCCGCAGCGAAGCTGGTGGATAGCGTCTCGGCGGCGCAAGGTCGACGAGCCTATGCCCAACAGGTTAAGTACCGGATTCAAGGTTAATCCGAAGAGAGAAGGCACAATGATGTGCTTTCTCTTTTGTCCTCGCAGAATTTACATCCCCTATAATGAGAGGAAAGAGAACCAACCGGTATCAGGTTGGAGAATGATGAAGGTGACAACATCAGGATTTCTTCTCACCCTCAATTTTTTTAATTTTCGACCAACAACAAAGGAGTAATCATGAAAACAACTATTCTTATCATTTGTTCGATTTTTGCCGTTGGCGCTTGCTCGGGAGGCGGGGATGAAGAGCTCGACTGGGACAAGACCTCAAAAGCAGTCCAAGAAAAATCCTGCACCCTTTATAACAATCTCCGTGAAACCGGAGTCGACGACATGTTCATCATTAACGATCTTATCGAAAGACAAGGTATGGATGAAGATACTGCTTACGAGGCCGTCCGTATCATGCATGCGGAGTGCTGACATGTTCCCAATCATAATTGAAGAGAAGAAAAAGCCATACGGATTTTTTAAGTTTCTGTGGGACGCCTTCATGGTCTGCATCACATGCGGATTCTGGCTTATCTGGATATTTGTCCGGGAGATGAGGAACAGATGAAAATTAGCGTTGATAAGGAACTGTGCGCTGAACTTGGTTTAACCAGCGGACAGAAACGTCCAGATGCATTATATAGAAGTTTGTACTGGTCATTCCAGCACAACCGAGTTGCGTTTGGATATGGTGATTTGAACCAAGCTGATCTTGATCGAATTTATGATTGGATCATTGATCCCGGTCATCATTTGAACATATTCACTGGCTGGGATCAGCATCATGGTACACAATGGCAGGTGACAATCCATCCTATGGTGCGTGCCTCCTACGGCGGCGGAATCACACGTCCTTATCACGCTGTCGTATCAGCAAGATTCGGGGGTTGAGTATGAAGTTAGTTAACGACGCACTTTGGCTGTTCAAACGGAAGTCGCCATTGATTTTATCGTCAGTGGCGATTTCTGGAGTATTCACAACTGCATATTTGGCCTCAAAGGCATCTATTAAAGTTGCAAGAGATGAAGACGTAGATACTTGGATGTCGAATAGAGAACGGGTAAAGAAGTATTGGACACTTTATATTCCAGCCAGTGCTTCTGCTACGGTCACGATTGCGTGCGTTGTAGGGACGGCGAAAATTTCCAACAAACGAGCGATGGCAGCCCAAGCTGCTTTCATCTTGTCAGAACGAGCATATTCAGAATACCGAGACCGAGTAATTGAAGAATTCGGAGCTAAGAAGGATGAAAAGATCCGTGCATCTATTGCTGAACGTAGAGTTCAAGCAACGGCCCCAGCTGAGAGTGTTCTTATCGCCGGCCCAGGAAACACGCTTTGTTGTGAACTTTACACCGGGCGATATTTTTCCAGTGATATGGAAGCGCTTAGAAAGGCTCAGAACGACCTCAATGCACAGTTGATCAGACAGGATGTGGTCTCGCTTGACGAATTCTATTATATTCTGGGGCTCCAACCAACGTCATTTTCGGGTGATACCGGTTGGAATTCGGACAAAATGATGGAACTTGAGTTCACAACCGTGCTAACCGAGGATGGCAGACCATGTTTGGCATTCTCATATAACTACGTCAGGCCTCTCTATGAGGGAGTAATGTCGTAATCGCAAGAAACACACACCCTATAATGAGAACCAACACTAAGGAGTAATCATGGACGAAACTGTAGAGGTCCAGCTCGTGGATACCACGCTGGAAGTTTCCCTGAAGGACAAGTTGGCTGTTACCGTGTTGAGCGCACTCGCTTGCATGGCGACAGGTAGCTTGGTCGAGAAGGGATACTTCAATGCGAAGGCCCGCTGGCAGACTCGCAACGTTCAAACAAACACGAAGTGAACTCAAGAAGGAGGAGAGCCTGCAAAGGCTCTCTTTCTTTGCCCGTTTTTAAGCAAAGGATAGAAAATGCTCAAGAGAGACATCAAGTACACTGATTTTGATGGCAACGAGGCTACGGATACTTTTTATTTCAACTTGACAAAGTCAGAACTTGTTGAGTTGGAAGCTGGAAAGCCCGGCGGTCTCGACCAATGGATCAGAACGGTTATTCACACCAACGACAACAACGCATTGATTGCTGAATTCAAGAAGATCATTCTTCTTTCATACGGCGAAAAGTCTCCGGACGGGAAGCGATTCGTGAAGTCGGATGAAATGCGCACGGAATTCTCACAAACGGCAGCTTTTGACGAGCTCTTCATCGAGCTTGCTACTGATGAGAACAAAGCAGACGAGTTCCTACAAGGAGTTGTCCCAAAGGATCTGCAGTTGACCGACCCGGACACGCCGATTCTTCCGCCACCTAATATTCAACCAGTCGAGAAGAAGTCAGATGCTGGTATGGAGGGCTAATGGATTATCAGGGTAACAGTCACAAAAGCAAGGAACTAAAGCAGCCGAAGGAGGAGAAGGTAGTCGAGAAAGTTGTCACTGGCGACGTTGTCGTGGTGAAGCGAACTCTCGGCCAGAAGTTCAAGGCCGTCTTCTTTGGTGGAGAATTTAAGAGTGCCTCACGGTATCTCGCTGCTGATGTGATTCTTCCGTCGGTTCGTAATTTGATTGTCGATATGACAACGAAAGGAATCGAACGAGTCGTCTACGGTGAAACCACCGCTCGGCGACGTCCCACCAACTATGGAAGTCGAGTTCAATATAACAATCCACTGATGCGACGGCCAGACCGTCCATATTTGCCGGATCAACGGCCATCAAGCTATCCCGCCCCACGTCGAGCGACGAACGATCTAGTTCTTGCTTCCCGTGAGGAGGCAGAGGTTGTACTCGAGCGTTTGATTGATATTCTCGACAAGTATGGTGTCGCTTCTCTTGCAGATCTTTATGATCTCACTGGGTTGCCATCAGCACACGTCGATAACAAGTGGGGATGGACGTATCTAACTAATACTGAAATCAGGCAGATCCGTGATGGATATTTGCTCGATCTTCCCCCAATGGAGGAAATCTAAATGTCGATTAAACACAAGGTTACACGCTCGCTCGCAAAGAGCAAGTTCAAGGTGAAGAATAATTCACCGCATATTCTTTTCGTCGCAGGCTTGGGTGGTGTCATTGCTGGCACCGTCCTGGCGTGTCGGGCCACTTTGAAGGTGGAGCCGATGCTCGACGAAATGAAGGAAGACATTCAGGTCGTGAAAGCGGCTCAGGACGGAGAATCAGTTAATCAGCAGGATCTTGCTTATGCTTACGGCGTCAATGCCGCTCGCTTGGCACGATCTTATGCTCCAGCCATCATTGTCGGGGGTCTTGGTATCGCTGCATTGACCGGTTCACATGTTCAGTTGTCTCGTCGTAACACGGCTTTGACAATTGCATATGCTGGTCTGCATCAAGCATATCTCGATTATCGGGAGCGGGTTCGAGCAGAACTCGGTGAGGAAAGAGAGAAGGAACTATATTTCGACCTTACTCCTTGTGAGATCGAGGACGAGAACGGCAAACTCAAGCAGGTAATGTCGGTTGATCCGAATAAGTTGTCTGTGTATGCACGGATCTTCGATGAGTCGAATCCAAATTGGCATAAGAATGCTGAGTATAATCGATTGTTCATTCAATGCCAGCAGAACTATGCGAACAACCTTCTTCAGGCTCGAGGAAGTCTCTTCCTGAATGAGGTTTACGACATGCTTGGTATCGATCGGTCGAGTGCCGGCCAGTTTGTCGGTTGGTTCCTTAACTCTGATGGAGACAACTTTGTGGATTTCGGCTTGTTCGAAACCTACAGCGCTCGGTTTGTCAATGGTTATGAACGGAGCATCATTCTCGACTTCAATGTCGATGGAGTAATCGTCAACAAAATTTAGGAAGGAATTATGAACGAACAAATTAGCGCCTTCCTGCGCAAGCCGGGAGTCGTCCCAATCACAAGCACAATCCTCGGGTTTGGTAGCGGGATCGTTGTGGGTTATATGCTCACACGGTCCCAATACAAGAAAGCAATCGAGGAGATCAAGGAAGATCAACTTCAATTGGATTTCTCTGCAAAGAGGATGACCGAGCGTTTCGGTGAATCAATTGAGGTTGCGGCAGAGCTTCGTGAAGTTGTCGAGGAGATTTCTACTGCAACCAGCATGGTTATGCAGAAGGCCTTGTCGATGGCAGAGCATACCCCAGTCGTTGTGGCCGAGGAAGCAGTAAACGAAGTTGTCAAGCCATCGCCGATGCGATCTAAGGCAAAAGCACCGGTCGTTACTAATGTGTTCGACCAATCAGGCGACGAATGGGATCAGAACGCCGAAGTTCAATCAAGAAGTGAAGATCAACCGTACGTGATTCATGTCGACGAGTATGTCGCTGATGAGTTTGGATGGGATTCTCAATCGACACTTACTTGGTATGAAGGTGATCAGGTTCTTTGTGATTCATCGGATCGACCAATTTATAATCCAGCCGAAGTGGTTGGTGAATTGAAGTTTGGTCATGGCTCGAAGGATCCAAACGTCGTCTTTATTCGTAACGAGAAGCTCAAGGCTGAGTATGAAATTCTGAGGGACCATGGTTCTTATCAGAGTGTTGTGCTTGGTGAGGAACTCGAACATGAATACGAGCGGCAAGACCTGCGGCATTCCATGGAGCGAAAGTTTAAGAGAGACGATTAGACCATGGAGGAGCCAATTGAGAACTTATATTTCAACTGGCTCTGCGCAAAGGTAATTAACGTTGAGGTTCCCACTCCATCTTTGACATATTGGAGATTGTTCCAGATGCTACACAATACAGAATTTGTGTGGTTGGTTGCTGGAGATGACAATCGTGCTGAAGATGGGGTGGAACTTCGATATGAATTTCTTATGGAAGCAAGGCTTTCCGCTGAACCAGACTGGAGTCATTTAGGTTGTTCATTATTTGAAATGTTAATTGCTTTCGCTCGTAGAGCCGAATTCAATGCTGGAGAATCCACTCATTTTTGGTTCTGGAAGTTCTTAGAGAACCTCGAACTATCGGAAGTCAACGATGCTTGCGACTGGTCAGATGAAAAAATCGAACGGATTCTAAACAAAGTAATTTGGAGAACGTACGATGGAGACGGACGTGGTGGGTTGTTTCCAATGGTAAACCCTCCAAAAAATCAAAGAGATGTCGAGGTGTGGTATCAGTTCTGTGAGTATCTAGTTGATCAAGATTGGCCGCTTTGAAAGGAGGTCCTTTGGATTTCTACGTTATTCATTGTATTAGAGAAAAAGACGGGACCTACACCATTGCGCCAGAATGGTTAGTCAACAAGAAAGTAACAGATCTTCTAGTTAATCACAACGCTTTTCAAGCTGTTTGGGATGAGCGACGTGGCCTCTGGTCTAAGGATGAATATGATGTCCAGCGACTAGTGGATGCGGATATTTACAAGGCAGAACAAGAAGCTCATGCAACTGGAAAGCACACGAATACGAAGTACTTGCGAAACTTCAACTCCAAGGCATGGAGTACGTTTCAACGGTTCATTCAAACGTTGCCTGAAAACCGAAAAGACCTTGACGGGAAACTGGCGTTTCAGAACACAGATGTCAAGAAATCCGATTACATCACAAAGCGTCTGCCATATTCTCTCGAGCCGGGAACGTATGATGCGTGGGACGAAATCGTCGGCACGCTGTACGATCCAGAGGAGCGAGCGAAGATCGAGTGGGCAATCGGAGCCATTGTAGCCGGCGACTCAGTGAATATCCAGAAGTTCTTGGTGTTCTACGGGAAGCCGGGTAGTGGTAAATCGACGATTCTGAACATCATCGGTCAGCTGTTCCAAGGCTACACAACAGTGTTCGATGCGAAGTCAATGACTGGAATGAACACAACGTTCTCCACCGCACCGTTCAAGCATAATCCGTTGGTAGCGATTCAGCATGATGGTGATTTGTCCAGGATCGAAGATAACACGCTTCTTAATACTATCACTGCACACGAAGAAATTCTTGTCAATGAGAAATACATGAAGCCGATCCCTATCATCCCCAAGGCGTTCTTGTTCATGGGTACAAACGAACCTGTGAAGATTCGTAACGCTAAGGCTGGTATTATTCGTCGGTTGATCGATGTGGTTCCCTCAGGGAAACTCGTTGAGAACGGCCGATACCATGATCTCAGAGGTAAGATTGCCTTTGAGCTTGGTGGGATTGCTCATCATTGCCTAGAAGTTTACAAATCGATGGGCAAGAATTACTATATTAATTACGTGCCGGTCAAGATGCAGTACCAGACAGACTTTTTCTACAACTTCATCGAAGCTAACCATGATTTGATCAAGGAACAAGACGGTATATCGTTAAAGCAAGCTTGGGAATTGTATAAAGCATATTGTGAGGAGTCGAGTGTAAAGCGATTCCCCATGTACAAGTTTCGTTCGGAGTTAGAGAATTATTTCGAAACTGTGGAGGATCGTGCCGTGGTTGATGGAGAAAGACAACGTAACTACTATAGTGGCTACAAGAACATCATGGCGAGACCTGAGCCTGCCGTGGAGATACTTGAAGCGTACGAAATTGAACTAACTGAAGCTGACGGTCAGTCTCTCTTCGACGAGACTTACGGTGATCAGCCGGCTCAGTACGCAAAAGACAGTGGATATCCTGGTCACAAATGGGCCAACGTAAAAACGGTATTGAAGGATCTGGATACGACACGCCTTCATTATGTGCAAGTACCTGAGAATCATATTGTGATTGACTTCGATTTGACGGACGAAGACGGTGAGAAAGATCTATCTCGTAATCTGTATGAGGCCGCTAAATGGCCACCGACCTATACGGAACTCTCAAAGAGTGAGAAGGGCGTCCATCTACATTATCTCTACGCTGGAAACGTAGACGAACTCGCACAAATTTACGACGTAGGCATTGAAGTGAAGACTCTTCCAGGCGATAGCTCGCTTCGTAGAAAGCTCACCTACTGCAACGATTTGCCAATCGCAAAGATCAGCAGTGGGCTGCCTAAGAAAGAACGGTCAATGATTGACGAAAAGAGCGTTAAAAACGAGAAGAATCTTCGAGAGCTGATCGAACGGAATATTCGGAAGGAAATTCATCCCGGCACAAAGCCGTCGGTGGATTTCATTCATCATATTCTGCAAGATGCGTATGATTCAGGCTTGAGCTATAATCTCCTGGATTTGCGACCAAAGATTCTCGCCTTTGCAGCTAAGAGCACTCATCAAGCGATGACGTGTATCAAGACTACTCAAACAATGAAGTTTGTCGGTAAGAACGACATGCCTCCTCCTGCCACAGAAGACGACAGCCCTATCGTCATCTTCGACGTTGAGGTATATCCTAATCTGTTTGTGATTTGTTGGAAGAGCACAGCTTCTCCGGACGTCGTCAAGATGATCAATCCAACAGCACAAGAAGTTGAGGCTTTGTTCAGTCTTAAACTTGTTGGGTTTAACAACCGTCGTTACGATAATCATATTCTTTATGCTCGTTTCCTCGGGCTCTCTAACGAAGAGTTGTATCAGGTTAGTAAGGGACTAATCGATGGGAAGCAAAGCGCATTGTTTGGAGAGGCATACAATCTTTCGTATGCTGATATTTACGACTTCTCTTCGAAGAAGCAAGGCCTCAAGAAGTTCATGATCGAGTTGGGTATTCATCACATGGAGCTCGACTTGCCGTGGGATCAGCCAGTTCCTGAAGAATTATGGGACAAGGTGGTGGAATATTGCACTAATGATGTCGTTGGGACTGAAGCAGTCTTCAATGCTCGCAAGCAGGATTTCGTTGCTCGTCAGATTCTCGCAGAGATTTCTGGTCTGTCAATTAATCACACAACCCAAATGCACACCGCAAAGATTATCTTCGGTGACGATAAGAAGCCACAAGATAAGTTTGTTTATACTGATCTAAGTAATATGTTCCCGGGTTACACCTTTGACGGAAAGGAAAGTAAATATCATGACGAAATCGTCGGAGAAGGTGGATATGTTTATTCCGAGGCAGGAATCTATGAAGAAGTTTCGGTTCTGGACGTGGCGAGTATGCATCCGACCAGTATCGAGCAACTTAATCTCTTCGGACCTTACACAAAGAATTTTACCGCCCTCAAAGAAGCGAGGCTGGCAATTAAACGTAAGGACTACGAAACTGCCCGAAGCTTGCTTGACGGTAAGCTCGGACCATTTCTTGTCGACGCTGAAGATGATCCCACGGGCGTTGAAGCTCTTTCGTATGCTCTCAAGATTGTCATCAACATCGTCTATGGACTCACTAGCGCACGATTTGAAAACGCATTCCGGGATAACCGTAACAAGGACAACATCGTTGCAAAACGTGGGGCGCTATTCATGATCGATCTGAAGGATGCGGTTCAGAGCCACGGATTCACTGTGGTTCATATTAAGACCGACTCCATCAAGATCCCTCACGCAACTCAGGAAATTATCGACTTCGTTGTCGACTTTGGTAACAAGTACGGATATACGTTCGAGTTCGAAAACGTTTACGATAAGTTCTGCTTGGTGAACGATGCGGTTTATATTGCTCGAGAGGGCGATAAGTGGACCGCTGTCGGATCACAATTCCAACATCCATTCGTCTTCAAGACGCTCTTCTCGAAAGAGGAGTTAAACTTCGACGACTTCTGCGAGACTAAGAACGTCACGCAAGGCGTCATGTATCTTGAGCTTGATGACGGCACTATGGTTCACGTCGGTCGGACCGGAAGTTTCGTTCCTGTCGAAGATAACGGCGGAGCGCTTTGGCGCATCAAGGATGATAAACAATACGCCGTTGCCGGAACCAAAGGTTACAAATGGGTGGTGCGTGATATTGCCAGGGATCGTGATCAGAACGGTGAACTCAAGATTGATATGTCATATTTCAATCATCTCCAACAACAAGCGCTCGACGCTATTAACAAATACGGCTCGTACGACGAGTTCGTTGAAAGGTAATTAACATGATGGAGCCAGTTCAGGTCGGAGATCTCGTGTCTTTGGTATACCACGATCAAACCGGCAAGAAAGCTTACCAGGGTGTGGTTTCACAGACCTGGGTAAAAGGACATCAATTCCAAGTCGAGGATGGTAAGTTTGAAATCATCGATCCTCGTATTCAATTAAAGCAATAGTAAGGAGAAAATAATGAATCTTCGTAATTTGACAACCGGGCCCAAAGTTTTTGGGTTGCTGGCATTTGCGGCCGGTTATTATGTCGGACGGCACTGGGATTTCAACATTGCAGTTAATGCAAAGAAAGTAGAAAGCAATGGCTGATCAGGCGAAAACTTTCATGGTGGAGAATGCCACCCTCATCTTTAGAAATTTCTCGGGGAAGGAGGGGCAGTACAACCGAGAAGGTGATCGCAATTTCGCCGTTATTCTGGATCCAGATACAGCGGAGAAAATGCTTGCGGACGGATGGAATGTCCGTTCGCTTGGAGCTCGAGAGGAGGGCGACGAAGATACTCCCTATATTCAAGTATCGGTGAGTTTCAAGAATCGTCCACCTCGAATTGTCATGATCACGTCAAACGCTCGTACCACTCTGGACGAGGCTGCAGTTGAGGTATTGGACTGGGCTGAAATCAGAGTTGCCGATCTCATTGCTCGTGGGTATGAATGGAACGTGAATGGTAAGACAGGCACGAAGGCATATCTTCAGTCACTGTTCGTTACGATTGAGGAAGATGCCCTAGAGCGTAAGTACGCTACGTACGGCGATGATTTGGGAGAATGATGTCTGGGCATCGGTGCACGATCCAATCGGAAGTCGGCATGGCAGAAATCCGTTGCGAATGCGGATGGCACACATGTGTCGAAATCCCAAAACCTAAGAGCATCGAAGAAATTGATGCTTTGGTTGCTCAACATCGATACGAAGCAGCAGCAAATTGGAGACGCCCAAACAAAGGAGAATAATGAAAACACCATATTGGTTATATTGGGACCGCAAGCGAGTCCTTCTCCACATCGCAGTATTCTCAGGAGGAGTCCTCGTCGGTTATTTGACAGGGAAGTGATATGAAGTTCGATAAGCTCTGTCAAGCCGTCGATGGACTTTACGCCTTTGATACGGGGTGTGTTTGTTCCGGGATTCATGATGAGGATCTGAAACAGGAAGTGTACAATCACCTCTTGGAGATTTATCAGAAGGACCCAAAAGAATTCGAGACCGAAGTTACACGAGTTTCTTTTCAGTTATGTCTGACTCCATTGGCCCGCTCTCTTGGGTACACAGAAGAAGATGCAGTCGAAATCAGCGAATGGATGAACGAACTCATTCTCACTAGGTAAAGGATTATGACGACTAGACGCACAGCCACAGCCATTCGATTCGACCTGGAACTGCACAACAAACTTGTCGAGTATTCAGATACCTTGGATGTCTCGATCAACTGGTTGGTCAATCAAGCGGTCAAACAATATTTGGAGAACATTCCTCCATTAGATAGTGTTGAAATAAAGTTAACTAACAAGGAGTAAAAGTGGATTTTAAGGATTATGTACGCAAGCCTTTCGTGGTTGAGGCCGTTGAGATTACGGCTGAGAATATCGCAGAGGTGGCTCATCTTGTTGGTGACCTTCGGGAGAAGGATGACGGTACGCCGTACATCTATGTCGACCGTCGACTCGTCCCCAACATCTATCGGGTGTACCCCGGGTTCTACATGACTCGCATGGGTGATCATATTCGTTGTTACAGCCGCAAGGTGTTTCACGAGCAGTTCACTCTGGCGAATTCTGAGATCATTGCTTGGGTGGATTCACTCAAGGAAAACCCGGAGAGTGAGAAGAGCGTCGAGGCTACGGATACTGCCCCAACGCAGAACCCGCTTGTGGTTACTGTGTCGACAGAAACGTCGTCTTGATCTCGCAAAAAATACAAAGGGTATAATAGGAGAGGAGGAGTTTTGTAGCCCAGCAGGTGCAAGGCTCTTCCTCTTTTATTTTCTAAGGACTAAAAAATGAAAACTTTTAGTTACATCTTTTTGTCCCTATTAGCGACTCTTGTTTGTAAAATTAAAGAAACCTTTGACCCAAGGAGATAATCATGTTTGTAATTAAGGTTCTGGCTATTTGGCTCGCAGTCTCTCTCGCTTTTGGTTTGCTATGGGGAACTATTGGCTACATCAGCAAGATTGGGCAGGATGATGAGGATTGGGGGTCATGAAATGGAACTCCGTTGATCACAAACATCACGGACGTCTAGCCACCGTCACACCCCCAAAAAACTTTCCAGATCGAAACGCTTATACTGGAATTGTCCAATGCGAAGAAGAACACACTATTCCATATTTGTTAGTCGGAAAAGAAGTTCACATGTTCGCATGGTGGTACGACGTAACCTTCTTAGTAATGCACACTCCGTCGTAGTAACGACGTTATGAGTAGTGAGAGGAGGTGAGTATGCGGCTGGGGTTAAAACCCCGACCCCTCGACTGAGCGAGGTTAAATAGACATTAGGCTCAGTGCGGTAGGTCGATTCCAGATAAGAGGTTCAGAAAGCGGCCGGACTGTCGTTGAACCCGCCTACATTGGCTGCGAAGGTCACGCAGACACGGTTCAGGAATGATCACCCTGTTCCGAAGTAAAATAACCGCTTCGTCAATGATCGCCCTGAATAAGAGCAGATATAAAGGCCACCCTAACTCAAAGGGGAAGAGCCGATCCGCCTGAGAAACGGAACGAAGGACGCCGGGAGTGTAACTGGGACAATGCGTACCCAGGCACTCTCGGCAAATTCTTTTACCCCCATAGGGTGCTAAAGATTCTCAGTACGGGCGCCCCCTAGTACTGATGAGCTCTTACTGTCTGCGTGGTTCCCTCCCAGTCAGACCACCCTACTTTCGCAAACACAATTAAGGAGAATACATGAAACCAATCAAGTTAATGCTTGCTGCACTTTTCGGCGTGCTGTCTTTTACTTTACTGCCGAATACCCCGGTTGAAGCAGTAGAACAATGGCCGCATAATTGTTGGACGGCGTTGTCGGAGCCTGGTGTGTTCCCGCAGTCAGGACGAGGCGGTTGTACCGAAGGCGGCGGTGAGTATCAGGCACGAGTTACATGCATTCGTCAAAGCGACATGACCACTCGTTACGCATGGGGTCAATGGGAATGGCATCCATTCTATTCAAAGGGTACGTGCGGAACAAAGTATCGGTACGCAATTGCCGTTAGCATGTTCGGTCGTTGCACAACCGCACATCCATGTACGTCTGGAAATCCATCATGAACGATATCAACCTCAACGTTATTGCCAACGTGGTCACTGCCGTTTGCGCAGTGTTGATCGCTATCAAGGTTCTTTAAAATCGAGAGGACGAGCCATCTGAGGGGGTCGGTTCGCCCGTCTCGGAGAGGGAGTAGTGGTATCGGGCTGCTACTCCCTCTTTAAATTTCTAATAACCCCAAACAAATAGGAGAAACCAAATGAGACGAAATATCACCAACATCGTTGGTGCATTATTGGTCGTGGGCGGTGGAGTTGTATTGGCCTTGCCCAGCTCCACTAATGCTACGAACGAAAAAGTGACGATTTGTCACAAGGGTCAATCGATTTCCGTGTCACAACGGTCGATTATCAATGTTCCCAATGGCCACAATTTTCACGACGGAGACATTATTCCGCCGTTTGATTATCGCCTGAATAATCAGGACCATCATTACCCCGGTAAGGGCGATTACAGCTTGCTGCCATCGTGTGAACCGACTCTGCCGCCTACCACGTTGCCTGATACCACTCTCCCAGCGACAACACTTCCAGCCACGACTCTTCCAGAGACAACGCTGCCGGAGACCACTTTGCCAGCAACCACGCTCCCTGACACTACAGTGCCCGAGACGACGTTGCCGGCTACTACTATTCCGGAAACTACCATTCCAGAAAGCACGGTGCCGCCATCTTCTTCATCATCACCACCGAGCCCAACGACGGTTCCGGATTCATCCTCGACAACGACGAGCGTTCCGGAGAATACGACCACGACGCCCTCGTCGAGCTCGTCTCTGCCATCTTCGACGAGTACCCCAAAGTCCGGGACTCCG
>Ga0137312_1000005_pt1 | contig 47096 bp, 59 predicted proteins | sample EasRivERMZT133_2_FD_102296 | JGI IMG/M metagenome (GOLD analysis project Ga0137312, IMG submission 102296) | Soil microbial communities from meander-bound floodplain in the East River, Colorado, USA - East River MetaG ERMZT133_2 | ecosystem: Environmental > Terrestrial > Soil > Floodplain ...
TGATGAAGCTATGACCACTATATGGAGAACGCAGTTTATTAACGATTTACCAAAGGGAGCCAACGTCGAAGAATGGACAAGTAAATTAGACGAATACGTTAACCTAGCGTTGGGAGAAAGGCAAGAAACGATGCCCAAAAGAAAGTTAGTGGAAGAAAGTGTTCTCCCTGCTATAAAAACGAGGAGAACAGTACCAGGAACTGTAAGTCTTTCTTGGCCAGGTAACATTTGGGTATCTCCTGAAGGTAAATTATTAGACGCAGAACCTTCTCATTATGAGTCAGGTGCTAAAGCTCTGGGACTGCCGGAAGCCTCTTATAGGTCGCACGCTAGCGTTGACATTAAAGTAGAATCAATGGGAAAAGTCGAGAATGCTATGACCTCTGCTGGGTACCTAGTAGTTCGGGGGCATTCACAAGGACTAGACATTCTTAGAGGGAATCTTACACTACCACAAAAAGTTGCGTTGGAAGAATACGCAAAAGAAAATAGAAAGGTTCTGTTAGACCTTAGGAATGAAAGGGAGGTAACTCTTTACAAACCACCTTCGGGACTTAACATCCAGCTTGGTGGGCGTGGTGAAGTTGGTGCGATAACGATTCAACCGCTTGAGGATGCTTGGAAGAAGATGTCTGCGATGGCGAAGAGTGTTCCGGTGAAGGAACGCGCAGCGCAGCTGTTGGATGCAGCGGAAAACGCCGCAAGAATCTTTGGTCGCCAGCATGGTAACGAGCTTCGTGTCATGTTACCGAAACCTATTCAGCAGGATGCTTTGACGTTCGTTCTCGGTACAAAAGACAATCGAGGGAAGCTAGCGGACTTTCTTACCGTCATTGGCAATAAAAGTCCGAAAGCAACGCGGGCAATCCGCTACGCGCAGGCACATTGGGACGAGCTGCAACTAGCAGCCGCGCGGGCGATTCAGATGGTTGCGGTACAGCGTTTTCGAGAGCAAAACTCAGGAGTGCAGACCATCAATCATTATGAGTTGATGTATGACCCTCGTGGAACAGGAGTCTCGTCGCCTGACTTCAAGACAACGAAGTACTATCCCAATATGGCAGACGTCATCGCGAACGAAAAGGTACCGCCGAACTTTAACGCTGCCGACCTTATTGAGAGGCGTATCGCTATCGGGACTAAGAGGATGAACCGCATCAAGTGGGTCGAATCTTTTGGTGCTATGAAGGATCCTGCTACGGGTGATCCATTGGTTAAGCCAATGATAAACGACCCCCTTAATAATAAAGTCGCTCCGGCAGGCTACGAGGCAAGAGAAGTGTATGGCGGCATTCGAATCGCGGTGAAGAAAGGGTACACCGACATCCTTGATACACTCATCCGTCCGAGTGCTATACGCTCCTCTGCTCCGGGACGGCTTGCTTTGAACTCAGAGGCAACCATCAAACATGGAATGTTGCTTTTTGACTCTTTCCACCTTTCCCGCGTGCTTCAAAAGCAAGCCTTCCTAACGGGGTTTAAGAAAATGGGTGATCCGCTTTCGTTGCTTGAATACAATCGGAAGACAGTTGAGATGCTAGTGGCCAACGGCGATATGCCTGCGTCGGCTCTCACGTCCTATGATAGCCTCAGACCTCGAATGCAGCTTTTGGTTAGGAACGGCCTTAACGTAGGCCGCATTGCAGAGAGCTTGTATGCGGACATTATTCGCCGTCCTTGGGATGTTAAAGGAGTAGACGTCAACATTCCTGGCCACTTTAATAAGTATGTTTTTGAAAAGGTCTCACGGTCTGCTATGCTCAACTCCGCAATGATTGAGTTCGACCGAACGAAGGCTAACAACCCGAGTTGGTCGGATGAGCAGGTGGCTTCGCATGTGGCAAAGCAGATCAACGTCTATTATGGAAACCTCATGCGACAGGGGTTGCTTAAAAGCGCAACGTTGAGGGACATTGGTCAGTTAACTCTGTTGGCTCCACAGTGGTTTGAAAGCATGGCTCAGGTGGAGCTGAGGGCTTACTATCAGACAGCGAAGGTGCCGTACGATGCTGCGTTCGAGCGTGCCTTAAAGGTTGGCACGATGGCAAAGGGTGTCGGTCGCGGCCTTTTCGCTTACCTTATCGGAACGCAGCTTATTAACTTCTTCACTCGTGGCCACCCTACTACCGAGAACCCGGAACCGGAGCATAAGTTGGATGCGTGGATACCTGATCCAACAGGGAAGACTGGCGGATTCTGGTTGAATCCTTTCAGCGTTCCGGCTGAGATCACGCATGATTGGATGAGGTACTCGCACGTTAAGCAGAACCAGATGCAGGTGGCGGCACAAATATTAAAGAATAAGAGTTCGCCGTTGGAAAGAAGTATTCAAACTTTGCTATCGCAAAGAGACTTTACAGGAGCAAAGATTCTTGAAACAAAGGACGTCTTGAAGGAAAGTGCGAGAGCGATACTGCCTACTCCTCTACCGCTTAGCGGAGTGACGAGTGAAGTACCAGGTCAAGGGATAAGGCAACTCTTTAGCACGGCGGGTTTTAAGGTTGAGCCTTCCAGTCGGCAGGTCTTCCTCCTCGACAAGAAGTCGCAGGAGCTTTACAAAGCTAACTTTAGCCAGCTACCAATCTCTGAAAGGTTGGATGTTGCGCAACAAGTAGAAAAGGAACCCCTACCGCTTCAGCAGAGGTACTCTATTGCTCAAAGAGCAACGGATAAAGAATTCCGTCGGCAAGCGGAGATTCGTCATGCGTTGCCAAAAGACATCCAAGCTTTTGTGGGGAAGCATAGCTTAACGGTACCTGCTCCGGAGCCAAACTTCATTCGAGGTGGTATCGCCATACCGTTTAATGAAGCTGAGCAGGAAATGTTGCGAGAAAGGGCCGTTCATTGGTATACGGAAGCCTTCCACAATCTCATGCGGGATAAGGAGTTCGAAACGCTCCCACAAGTAAGGAAGCAGAAGATTGTGGACCGCTATCTGGTGGGAGCCAAGGAACGTGCGAGGCGGGAGGTTCTTTCCGGTGCAAGACGTTAAGGCTTTCTTGGTTCTTGAACGTCTCTAGATCGTAGTTTATACTTCTCTCGAATGAGTTTTTCTTCCTCATAAGTTATCTGGCGGCGTGACATTAAACCACGCTCAATGGCCCACTTGACTAGTTCGCGGTATTCTTCTTCAAATTTAGGGTTCATATTTCTTTTCAGTGCTGTTCATAAAATGAACAGGACGCTATGTAACTTCACCGTTCTTCTTCATTTCCTCATACTTCTTTTTGGCGATGAACATAGAGGTGAAGCCTTCGCCATTTTTAACGTTGGCCTTCACGAGGTCTCCGCAATCGGTCATTGATTTGATTACCGAGTATTGCTCTCTTGGCTCGAAGTCTTTGGAGAGCAATTGACGAAAGACCGGCTCCGTTGTCAGCCCGCCCATCCTTTCTAGGACGTCCAACGCCCTCATCATAGGAAGGGCGAGTTCGTTGCGGCCGGACGCTATGCTTAACTTCGGCATATTCGTCTCAAGGCTGTCTAAAAGCGAGGCACCGACCTTGAGGTTCCCTGGTGTGATGATGCGGTGAGGTTCTTCTTCTCCGAGCGCCAACAGCATAGCTAGCTTTAAGAGTTGAATATGCTTTGACTCGTAGTAACCTTCCATTATATCGTCTTCTGGCGTCTTTAGCGTTGTATACCAAACATCAAAGAAACGCCGCGCTTCGGGGTCCCAGGAGAACGGGCCGACGATCTTTTCCACCTTGCGGAGGTGCTCTTGCATTAACTTCCAAAGCTGTGGGCCATTCGGCGGCAACGTTGGAAAGCTAATCTTCGGACCGCGGACCGTTTCATAGACAAAGACAACCCTTCGTGAGAAGCCTCCTGAGATGATTTGCAACTTCAGCTTGTCGATGATCCAGTCGGGGGTTTCACACGCTAGCATGTTGACACAGGGATTGACGATATTCTCCAGCCCGCGCTTCAACGTCGAGGAATTAAAAACCTTCCCGCCTCGGTCATAAATGTCCGTGAGGAACTCAATCATCGCACCTGGATTAAAGGAGAGGAAGTTCTTTAACTCGTTGATGAGGAGGGTGAAAGGTCGGAGTTCCTGTTGGGCGTTGTTTTCATCAGTATAAGAGAAAAGGCACTCGTCGCTGGCCATGAATTTGACGATGTCCTCGCGGGTCTGGATGGAAGCGGAGACCGGGTGTTCGGGAAAGGTAGACGTTAGGAGATCGCGTGATATATCTTTTGCAGTAGATTTACGCGATCCTTGCTTTCCTACAAGGCAGACGTAAAGATTCGGGTAGATGTTAAAATAGCCGTGGAACAAATGACAGCGGTTTGAAATCGTTGACGCTAGTGCGACTAAGCCACACCAAATATGGAAGTTTCTTGGACACTCATTCCCGCTATTATAGGTAAGGTACCTATGAAGAAAAGAGTTTTCCATAGTTTATTCATAAAACTCCACTAACAATTTTTCTACTTTATCTGCTGGTTCTAAAGAGAACTCTTTGAGAACCTGGACTAAAGCGGACTGTTTAGTTTGATACTGGTGGGCCACTCCTGGGTTTTCTTTGTCGGGAAAGTTTAGGAGTGCGAACGCTCCAAAGTATTTCTTGGCTGCTCTATTGTAAGCACGCGCGGCATCTTCTTCAGTGTTAAAACTTCCTAGAAGGATAGGTTTGTAATCTCTGTGGTCCCATTCCTTTCCTTGTGGAGGTGGTCCCATAACAAAGTGGGAAAGAGGAATACTCTGTGTCTTCCCACCTGGCACACAAAAACTATGGTAGACTGACCCTCGAATACATGCCCAGTGAAGTTTTACTGCTTCATCGTACTTATCAGACGGAACTATTATGTCTTGCCCGCACTTGCATTTGAATGTTTTCATATGACACCTTTCGTTAGATTTCCCCAAGACTCTCCATACGCACCATCTTGAGGTATGGTTATTTGTTGTTCTGCTATCATGAAAGAGTTGTCGAACCACTGTGGTATTTTTCTAGTTGCCCACTCGGTATCTTCAATTCTAAATTGACCTATTAAGGCATCATGCACTTGGTGAAGAGGCTCAATTTTTAACGAGCCATCGAGATTTCGGTTTTCGGGGTCCATCCAAAGCCTTAGCATCGCAGTATTTGTTGCTCTTGTTGTTATATACTGGGGTTCATGTGACAACACGTCACCCAATATCTCATTAGCACGACCAAAGAATCGACGAGTGTGGCCGCCGTCACAGACTAACTCTGGTTTTTTTGCAATCTTGCGGGCGGTGGCTTCGTGCCACAGACGGAGTCTATAGGCTGAATGCACTGCATTATGGAAGTCCTTAACATCATTGCGGCTCAGTGCTACTTTGCCAGCAGACTCTTGAAGAATTTCATTGGCTAGTAAATCGGGACCCATAGTGTAGGCGCATCCCCAGATACCTACCTTTGAAACGAAGTACTGCCATGAATCCTTTTTGACGGACTTTAGCAGTTCCTTAACCTCTTCGCGGCTCTTTCCTTGAAGGGAACCGTTGCCGTTCATTAGCATGTAAGCAACTCTGGCAGCAGGCTTGATACCGAAGCGAAGGTCGTCCAGCATGGCGGGATCGCCAAGAGCGTTGAGGTGGGCACCAATAGTCCAACCATCGCTCCCCTTCAAATCACATTGGAACATGTAATAACCTTCGTCTGCTAGAAACAAGTCTCGCATACCACGGTGTAGTGGATGGTTTTCCGGTCTTAGGTTATCATTATCAGGGATCGTTTGTAAGTTGTAACCGGACCCTGTAGGAGAGGAGTAGCAAGTTAGCCTACCAGTTTTAGTTCCGACACAATTATACCCACATCTTATCCTTCCGTCTTTATCAGCGTAGATAGCCAACATTTGAGACCTTGTCCGTAACTCACCAATATCAATAATAAATCGTAACGCGGGATGGTCCGATTTCTTACTGAGTTTCAGCAATGCTTCGTAATCGGTTGTTGGTTGCTTAGTGGTCCTATGGTATTGCACTGGCAACTTAAGGGTATCATAAAGGTAGGTTTTGAGAGCCCCACCCTTTGTGTTAAGGCCAAGGTCACAGGTCGTTTCGATATAACCTACCTCTTCCTTTGAAAGCGGTCCCTCGCCGAGAAGAATACGGATAACTTTATCATAGTCTTGCTCGAACTCTTTCCTCGGACGAGAAGGGTCTTTTTTGTATTCCATGATGGATCGCACCTGTGCGAGAAGGCCCGACCGAGGCTGTTTGGTGTCGAGAAAGCGACCAGCGAGACGGTTGAGGTCGTACTGCAAGTTGTAAATGACGTTGTTGACCTCCTTCAACCGCTTTTTGGAGAGGTCAGTAGCATAACGAATACCCCTCAACTCCATGTAAAGTAAGGGATTCAACATTGTCATGTTGAAACGGTAGTGGTCGTGCTGTGGCGGTTTGAGGAAGCCATCCAGCTTTTGACTGATTTCCATTGTCACCGCGCTATCGCGGCAGCAATATCGGTAGAAGGTATCCTGATCGTTCGATTCGCTGTCTGACTTATAGAAGGGTTCAGCTGTGTAAAGACTGCACTGAAACCCAAGGCTCTTTTCCAACTCGCAATAAAGCTCGTGGTGCTTGAGCATTGTATCGTCACGGACGTTCGACACAAGACATCCGTAGCTATATTGTAAGACGAAACGATCATAAAGGCTGTTTTGTAGCGTCTTAGACACAGTCGGATCAGCGAGAAGATTTGCAAGTGCTCTCCAAATGGCTACCTCTTCGTCCTGTGTCCAGTAAGAGGAGCCGTCCAGCCTAGCAAAAGGCACAATAAAAGAATAGTCTTTGCTTGGCGCTACGCTGATGCAGGACATTGAATCAATGTAACCTTCGATGTCGATGGAAACGCTTGCGTGTTCCGCTCGAAGCCGTTCCAGCTCTTCAACGATAGCGATGGCAGACTTCGTTATGCAAAGAGTTCGTGAAGGAACGTTAAGGGAAGGGGAGAGACCTTCGGTCGCGGCCTTTTTGAGATCGAACGTGAGCAAAGGCATCCACTCGTATTGACGCAAGCAAGCCGCCGGATGGTGTGCAGCAACACATTTCCAACCTTTGGGGCTAAGAAACAAAGAGCCGCGCCAATCCGATATGCTGTTGGGGAAGATGAACCGTCCATTGCGGAGAGGCGGTTCTTCGTTGCCGACCTTTAAGACATGAAGGGCGGTAGCACCGAGACAGACAACTAGGTTTGGTTTGTATTCGTAGAGGTCTTTGTAGAGTCTCTCGATACCGCTTTGGATTTCGGGACTGCTCCAAGAAAAGCGTGCGATCTCGTTGGCAAGGGGTCGATACTGACAAACATTGCCAATGAAGCACGCCTCACGGACGATGTTTGCCTTACCGAGAAGGGCGGAGAGTAGCCTTCCTGACATGCCAACAAAGGGTTCAAGTACGTATTCTTCGTCTTTTCCCGGAGCTTCACCAACAATTGCAATGCGGTAGGGAAAGCCGGTAAGGGAGGGAAACTTATTGGGAACGAGGGTCTTTGGACCGGCTTGGGTGGGTTCTTCTTCAGAAAACTCAGCAAGGTGAGACGTTTTAGACTTTGGCATAGGGTTGTGCGTTTGGTGGGCTTGGGTCGTTCGGCTCCTTCACGACCACCTGTGGCTTCCTATTTGATTGGCGTTCTGTCTACGCTAGGAGTCCGGTCGCGTTGGGTTGCTTTACCTATCCAGACGCCCAACATCATATTTCATAATCAACAGTACTAATAGCTTGTATTAACTGATCCTTAACTCCTTCAGGAAGTTCTTCAAATTGTACTGGCCTTATCATACCACTATCGGTAAAACACTTATGGATGTGGAGAATGGTCGTGCCTGCAACAAGAGCTTCGTAGGTGTCGTCCCAGTGACTGAGGTAGAGGTAGCGACGTGTGGCCATTTACTTAAAGACCGAATTGGGGTTGAGAGACTTGTAATGTTGGCGAAGGTTTTCGAGAAGGGCGTTGTAATGTTCGGTGTTGCTTTCGCAGCCGATGACGTTCCTTTCCATCTTGAGTAGGGAGATGACACCGCTACCATGTCCGGCGAAAGGTTCAAGGACGAGGTCTCCGATCCGTGAGGTATGCCGTATCATAAACTGCCAGAACTTGAACGGCTTCACGAAAGGATGCCGCATTTGGTCTTTCATTTCGTCATGTGAGGCGACAAGATGTGAAACAGAGCTTTTCTCCGCAAGCTGGGCGTTTCCTTTCCGGCAGACCATAGCGATTTCGGTACTCTTTGTATAATTGTAGTTTGCGGCATTATTCATGCAAACGTGTGTCTTAACCCAGGTGAGAGGCCAACGTTGCACAGCAAAGCCAGCCTTGACTGCTTCGTTGTAAAGAAACTGCCATAACATTTGATCCGCACAAAGGACAAGGAAGCCAGGGTCGGAGAGGCAGCGGTACGCAGAGGGGAAGAACTTCGTTAGGAGAGCTACATTATCATCGACCCCGTGTTCGTCTGCCACCGTGTCGATATTAACCATGCCAACGTTGTCTTGCTTTAGCATGTCCATATCAATGGCGTAGGGTGGATCAGTGATGACGGCAGCGAAGCGTTGATCAGTTTCGTTCATGAAGGTGAGGCAGTCAACGTTATGGAATTTCGAGGAAAGGTAGATCGTGCTTTTGAGTTCGCTCAGGCGGCGGACCTTTTCGGATAAGTATGCTTCGTACGAGCCGGGCGGGTTATGGGGATTTGCGTAGTACTTCTGCTTTTGTTCGTCCAAGGCGGAAGGTTCCGCTGAAACCTCCGCTTCGAGCTTCTGTGTTTCCGCTGCGTCTTTGGCTTGCTGGTCGGCCAACGCTTTTTGCTTTCGCGCAAGTTCGGCTTCGACCAATGCAAGGTTGCGGTTGTTAATGATTAACAAGGCTGCCGCTAGGCTATCCGCTTCCCACATGGGACTCTTAGAGTCGTTGCGCAATTCGGAAGCTACGGCAAGACATTGAGAAACCGCTCCAAGGGACATGTTCAGCAATGCGCCAGTTTCCCGTTGGCCCCACTGCGCTCCTTGGAGGAAGGCTCCTTTATACTTCAAGAAGTGAATCTTAGCGATAGCAATGCAACGTTCCTGCCATGATCTATCTTTGCGACGGACATCCTCTTCCAGTTCCATCTCTTGCAGTTCGTCTTCGGACAATGTCTCTCGGTAGGCGACGTCGATTTCAGTCCAACCGAGCTGTTGGGCTGCGGTTAGGCGACGTTTCCCTGCGATGAGGCGGTTTTCTTGGTTAAGAATAATGGGCTGAATTAACCCATAGCGTTTTAGGCTTTCTGCCAACTCTTCGATGTTACCGAGGTCGATACGCTGGCGGTCGATGACCTTAATGCTTGTAATAGGAAGTCTTATGCGGTTCATGTTTGTAGGCTTAGTTGAATGGAACGAGAGAAACTCTACCACCGTACCAGAGCACTAAAGCACGGGCAGGGTAGCCGAATACCTTAGCCAAAGGCAGCGGTGGTAGAAAGGAACCAACACCCCCACATAGCCAGGCGTTTGACATAACGTTCCTCTAGCGACGGCGTCGTCGAACGTCGGAACGCGATGCTGTGGGGGTGTTGGGGAAATATGTTTTTACACCGTTTTATCGCAGTTTCTCCAACAGAGCGTCGGTGTGAATTACGCACGTGAGGTAGACGAGGTCTTCCTTCGACCAAGAGTTGAACTCCTCAAGGAACGCCTTGCCAATCATCAGCCCGTGGAGCTTTTTGTTAGGAAACCCATGAGCGGCAATCACGGGCGTGAAACGGTCGCGGATAGTCCGCGTTGCAAGCATAGCCCGTCCCATGATACGCTGGTCCTCCGTTTCGGGTGCGGCCTTTTGAGGAAAGGCTTTGCCAACGATGTCATTAACAATACGTTGACGCTCTTCTGGCGTGGGATTAGTGGTGCTCATTGTATATCTTTGAGTATGAAGAAAAGGTTGTCGAGGCTGCATTGGAAACCACACGCTCCTTTATGTCCTCCGCCGCCTTCTGCCTTTGCAAGAACGGAAAGGTCGATCTCTTCATGTTCGGGGGCATGATACAACGATACCGTTGCTTTCTTCTGCTGACCGTCGTAGCGCCACGCCATAAGTGCTTTGTGGTGGGGTTTGATACCGGCGGCGAAGGCTTGTGAACCCGAAAGGCCGTTGCAGCAAAGGAAGGTGATGCCGTGCCAGTAAACGTCGTGACCGATCTTTGTAATCGTAGAGGCGTTGGCTCTGTCCCGTGACTGCTTTGCCCGAACTCCTAACTTAATACAATCGTCGAGGATTTGGTTTGCGAGTTGTTCGTTGTTTAACTGTGCTCGAACAAGGCTAGCAAACTCTTCTGGTTCGAGTTCCCTAAGACCCGATTGCAGGATGAGAGCACGTTCGTCACGGTGGTCCCAGATGTCGTGCTCACCAGCAAGGCGAATGAGAAGAGGTTCGTCAACCGTTCGGTCGATGTAATGTTCTTTTGTAGTTGGCAGCTTGTTCTTATCGCCAAGGAACCATTGCCACACTAGCCGACATGCCGCGACGCCGTCGATGCGATAGCCAGGTATGGTAGAGTCGAACTGGTCGATGGCCGTTTTGTGATGGTCAATCCAGATAAGGTTCGGCAGTTTCTGTTGATCCATTAGTTCGGGAATGCTAATGTCGACGAGGAAGATACTGTCCCAGTTGAAAGCGTCCACCTCTGGGACAGGCTTGCCGTAGTCCCAACCAATGGATTGGACAACGTTGTCGCCGTGCGAAAGGAAGTGGCGGCAGACTTCGTTGCTGAGAAGGCCGTCATAATCGGCGTCGTGATGTATAACTAGGTATTTTTTCATGTTAGAAGGGTTCGTTAGGGTCTCTCGGACGCGAATCATCTCCTCAGAAGGTTTATCATATTCCGGCCACCGACCGTGCTCTAGCATGGTGGCGATGATGCAGTAGTTTGAGATGTCACGAAAGGAGTCTTCGATGGACTCGTTGATGGCCTTAAAGCGGCGGTTGTTGAAGATATGTTTTAATCTCTCGAATTTGTCGTTGGCGCGAACAATCACGCCAAAAGGTCCGAAGGCACACATGTTGCGTGGGCCGTAGTCTAGTTGCTTCTGGTCAAACAGAAGGGCGTTCTGTAACGCGATCTCGATAAAGTCGACAGCCGCGTCGGTTTTACAACCGAGCCGAGTAGCGACGTCCTTTGCAAGACTGTCAGGGATGGTTAGTTTGTTCATTTCAAGAAGTGGATGGTGATGATTGTTAATGTCCAAGCTAGGGCTACACTTATCAATGCCGTAACAAGGAGTACCGCATTCTTAGTTTGGTTGCCATTCATAGTGTGGAAGGCAGACTGTTCCCGGTCTGCCAGCAGGTGGGGTTGGTTGTCAAAAGCAGGTGCTGTTCATTTTATGAACAGGACGTTACTTCTTAGCCACGAAGGAATGCACTTCGCTACGTGGCTCATAGATACTACCTGTCTCCGGATCAGTGCGCTCTTGGGAGACGCTTGTCTTGACGTTCACAACCCGGCCCACAAGCTGTTGCGGGTTGTTGATGATGTCACGAGCCGTAACGCCGCGAATCTCTGCCGCTTGTGCGATTTTGGCAATATTCTTACCGATGTCGACAAGTTGCATCTTCTCAGTTGGTGTGATTACCAGGTTGTGGGTCAACGTAAAACTTTGGACCATGTCTCCCTTAATGGATTGTTTTGGGGAAGTGGCCTGTAGCGAAACCACGATCATTTCGCCACCTTTTTTAGTTGGCTTCTTTTCAGTCTTGGTAATCTTAAACTCGTGAATCCCGGCGGGGATGATGGGGTAACTTATATCTATATCACTAACATTTGTGTCTAGAGGATCGGTCATATGTTTTTTGTTTGTTTTTGGTTTATGTTTGTGTTTTGTTTCTTTCTCTCCACTCTTGGAGATCGTTTAGTTCTAGACAAGGCTTTCTTCCTCTTGGATTGCCTCGTCCTTTGTGGAACATATCTTGCTCAGTTTTATGGCTCCGAGCGTAGCACATTTGCGGCTTGCGTCACACTCCTGTGTGGTTATTTTTCTTCCAATCGCGCTGGCGAACTTTTTCCCATGTTTGGTTTAACTCGTATTCTAGGTTGATCCCTTCGGCAGTACAGAAGTCTAGAAGGTATATAACGATATCTGCCACGGAATCCTTGATGCCTGCATTATGGTCCTCGTTAAGGCGAATCTTCTGTTCCCGTTTGAGGTAATGATGAGCGAGTTCACCGACTTCTTCTTGTAGTCCTAAAAGAGGATGCCACGATTTGCGGTTGGCGAAGTTGTGTTGAACCCAAGCAACTTGCTCGGATTGTATTTCGGATAGTGTTTTCATAGATTGCCGTAGATTTCCTTAAAGGTTGGACCAACCACATCCGGTAAATTCAACGGCCACCGAACGCCAATGCCTTTCACGAGGCCAAAATCCGTCGTGCGAATCTTCGGCTTCCCATTCTCTTTGAACTGGTAGAACCATTGTGAGAAGAGTCCGCCGATTCGACCACGAACTTGGCTGTGGACGATTGGTGCGACCTGGAAAGTCTGCGCTTTTTCGTTATCCTGATATGACTCATGGAAAATGCAGACGAAGTGACTGGGAAGGCTTGAAAGGACGCCAATCATCTGCGCAACTTTGTTTCCTGCCATCGGTGCCCATTTACGAGGGTCCTTGAGGACGTCCTGGTTCACCGATGCGACATGCGATAGCACAATCTCATTAAGCCCTGTTACAGAATCGACTACTACTGTTTTCCACGGACACCCTACCGTAACGAGCTTATTAACTCCTCGAACGAAGTCATTCATCGGCGTGCTGTTGGCGATTGGAACGTAGAACTCGGACATCAGCCGAACCTTGGTCATGTCGACCACGTCAAGGACAGTGATCGGAGATAACTTCTCTACTGGCGTCTTGCAATACTTGTCCAGGTCGTCCGGCTTGATGACGGTGATGTCTTCGGCAAAGACCTCGAAGGGGAGGAAGTTCGCGGGAATCTTCTCATCCCGCCGTGGAAAGATGTCGTAGCCGCCTTCGTCGCAATTTAACAAGAGCAGCGGTCGCGGATAAGAGCCAACAACACTACCTGTCTTGAAGGTCTTGGGAGGTCCGAACCTTCCTTCCCTTATCAGTTTATTCACGTTCCACCTCCCTCACCATATATTTTTCTTCAAGTTCATCAAAGAACTCTTCCTCGATCATGCCACGGCAGTGGCGCATCGCCAGGGTGTAGCCGATGGACATGTCATCAGTCTTGTCTTGTTCCTTCGCAACGCGGAGGTCGATCTTTTCAAGGATCGTGCGGACTCTTTTTGGGTTCATGTTTCCTTTTGGTTTTGCGGACAAGGAATTTCGTCCGAAATAGACGCTTTCTGTGAAAAGCATGTGCATTGAAACGTTACTTCATTGTTGTTTCGTAGGAGTCCATCAAATTCCCAACAGAAGTGCCATCCTTCGTCAACTTCGTCCTGGCGAAGGTTCTCGTTATCGTTAGACATTAGATGCTGCCAGCGTTCGGTTGTCATTGTAGTGGTTGGCTTGGTTCATGGAGGGGACTCCAATTGTTATCAGTGAAAAGAGTAGATTCCAGCATCAAACCCCTCTCGCTGGCTGGTAAGTCGCAAACATCATAGTACGGACAGAGTCCATACTTTCCCGAACACCACTTTCTCTTCATTGGAAAGTATCCCCTCTCATAGTGCCAAAAAAATTCCTCCACCAACGCGATGGTGTTCCTTTTCCACTCTTCAAGCTGATGAGGGAAAATGAACTCCGTATGGCGTTGGAAGTTCTCCGTCCACCAGCGATCAAACCCGCCAACCGGCTTCTGCGGCATTGGACGGGAACGGATCGCGTTAACGCAGAAGGCTTGCGCTTTACGGCCCGTGAGTTGCTCGAACGCCCAGCAGTAGCCGAAAAGCTGAGGCGAAACTCTTTGGTCCTTGAAGTAGTAATCGCCAAGCATCGAGGTCGTCTTGTGGTCGATAATGACAAGGTTGCCATTCCACATGACCGGAAGGTCGATTCGACCGGAGTAGAAGATTGGGATAACCGGACCGCCTTTAACCTGGTAGCGGAAAAGCTCCAACGCGAACGGCATTTCGACCATAGGTTCACCTTTGTCATCGACCAAAATGTTAAAGGGCTCGACTTGGTAGGTTTGGTTGTAATGCTTGATGACCTCGATGGCCCAGTTGAGGTTGCGGAAGTCCTCGTCTGGGCAAGGATTCTCTCGAAAGAACCTAGCCATAACACTAGCTTGTTCGGACTCCTCTAAAGCATCAGGCGGTTGATTTTTACAGTTACGATAACGCCACTCAAGGGCTAAATGGATGGCTGAACCAAAATTCAAAGCTGGTTTTGCACCGGATGAAACCCGACGGAATAGACGGTTATACTCCAACGCTCTAGGGCAAGTTGTTAACAATTCGAGACTTGAGTTATCAATGAAAAGTGCGCCGTCTATTAGGGGAAGCGGGTTCATAGAATCCTTTGAAATAGCAAGTTTGCTTGTGGAGAATCTCGAAGTCTGTGAAGACTTCTGCATTTCGTCTATCGGTTGGAATGAATACGATTGCGTTCATATTAAAAAAACTCCTCCAAACTCTTACTTACCTTTGCTGCGCTTCGCTCCGCGTTTACTTCCTTTTGCGCCTCTTTGGTCAACGTTGAGCGAAACGTCTGACTGCTGCGGTTCGCCCGAAGCAGCGTTACGAATTGGTTCAACTGCTCCAGCGTCATCGAGGCTGTGAGTTGCGGCGTTAGGGTCCGTAGTGGGGCTTCCAGGAAGCTCACTTCGTTCGCTTGTGGCTGGTCTGCCTCCGAGGTCTTCGGGGAGGATGAGGACGGAACGTTGGACTGCATCTTCGAACTCTCGGACGTCTGCATAGGACAGTATTCCTTTCTGGTCGAGGAGGTTAATGAGTTTGATCCAAAGAAGGTTCATGGTGGTTTGGATCGTTCCACCCTCAAGGCGGCATTGCTTGATGCGAACAAAGGCGTCTTTCGGCATGAGACAATTTACCGTGGCTGCCGTGGGATCGCCTTTCAAACCCTGGAAAGGGTTCGCAAAGCGAGGTGGTAGGAGGGAGACTGGAACTTCCGGGACGTTGGAGAGGTCTTTTGTTTCGTTCATAACGTTTTAACCGAATGATTTGAGGAGTTCTGCAAGAGTGTTCCGCTTCTTGCGGCGCTGCGGTCTGGGCTGTGTTGGCGTTCCGTAACGGCCTTGCCGTTGGTAGAACGCGATACGGCGATTCGACAAAGGCTTGCCGACGATGTTGCCAGCGTATAGCTTGGACTGTGTAACGTAATTAGCTGATTGGGACATTGAAATAGGCATAATCGTTATAGAGTGCGAATATTAGCTGTATGATGCACACGGTCTGTGTTGGGCTTTTTCGTTAAGCGGGGACCGGAACGTTCCGGTTGGGGCTTTACGCCAAGCCGACTCCCTGGTGCAACGCGGGACAACTTATAGTCGTTTCCCGGTGCAAAGTCCTGATGCCGGTCAAATGAGGTGATTTCTCGTGCAACGCTACTCGAAGTTTTATACCTAGTTGCCACATCTTTCTTGATGAGGTAAGAGTAGCCAACACCAATAATTGCTGCGTCGGCTATGAGTTCACGAACGCAGGCGCGAGCAAGCGCACAGCTACCTGGGTCTTTCTTTTGTCCCTTCTTGGTGTCAATAGGCTTGACACGGACAGAGATGGTCCTTCGTGAGTCGCGGACTCTTTTTACGTTAGGAAAGTATTTCCTAACCCGACTGAGTGCATTTTTATGGATTTTCTTCATATACTTCTTCGCGTTGTTTTGTGAGATCGTCAGATTCCTTGTCGGGGAGCTTTGCTACATATTGCATAAGGCTCCTTAACTCTCCGTTGAGTTTAAGCTGTCGTTGGGCACGGGTGGCTGCCACATACAGAAGGTTGACCTCATCCTTCGGTAGCATCTCTTCATCAACCTTGAAAGGCTGGCGTTGTTCGTCGAACAACTCAGCGAAGTCATCAGTAAGGCTGACATTGTGCCATTCCAGGCCTTTACTCTTGTGTCCGGTAACAAGTAAAACGTCGCAGGACTTTTCACCAACGCACTTTGTGCGAATCCGTCTTATGGCTTCAGGAACCCGATCTTTGAAGTCATTCACGATATTAACCCTACTACCCAATTCGGCGTCGAGCCGATCTTGCGCGAACTTAACCAGGTCGCCGTAGCTCTTAAAGAACGCCACCTGACGCTCGCGGATTGCGCTGCGGTTGCCGGAATATAAATGGAAGACGTCCATCAGCTTGTCCATGTAGGTCTCGAAGCCGACCCCACCTACCACTGCAATGTTGTGAGAGAGGCCAGCGTGAAAGTCCGCCGAGCAGAATAACTGCTGGTTGGTGCGGCAGATAGTTGTAAAACGGGAGGCTTCGCCATGCGCTTCTACGACCTTGTCTTCAATATCGAAGCCGCGTAGCGGTATCTTGTTATCGAAGAATGTGGAGAGGAGCTTGTTAGCGACGGACGCTACGCTTGGTCCGAAGCGGAAGCTCTGCGATAGGTATAATGTTTTGCATTCCACCATTTCCATTGCATCACACGCCCCACGCCAAGAGTATATGGCTTGGTAGGGGTCTCCTACCATGATGAGTCGACAGCCATCCTCACGTTGTCTATTGATGATAGACATGGTGACGGGATTCGAGTCTTGTGCTTCATCGAGGAGTATGGTATCGAAGTTAAGCACTGGCTTCGATAACTGATACAGCTTTAGGTAGCCAGAGTGGGTCATAGGAACCTTTTCAGTTCCCTGCTGCATTTCATTCCACAAGCGTTCGGCGGCATCGACGATACGGGTCTCGAAACCCTTCTCGAAGCGACCGAGCGTGTCGGGCGGGCAGTGCCTCTCTTCGATTTTGTCCGCGTCGGAGTTATGCCAGTTCTCTAACGTGCGAAGGATGAGGGTAGCTCGATAAACGTCTACACCAAACATCTTTGTTACGAGAAAGAAAGGCACGTTTCCGAGGTTAGAAAACTTCCGACCGATGGCTTGATAGGCGAGACTGTGGATTGTTCTGGACATAACGTTAGCCGGAAACTTGCCTTCAGCCTCAGTTTGCACAGACTTATTAAACGCTACATAAAGAAACTGCTCAAGTGGACGCAATCTACTATATTCAACAAGTGTTGATGTTTTCCCTGCACCAGCAAAGGCAACCACTTTTAATGCGTCACTGGCTTTCAGGTCTGTGCCAATGACTACTTCCTGTTCAGGAGTTGGTTTGCAAGACGGTTCCATATTAGTCCTTGCAACAGTCTTTCGCTTCTTCTTTGTCTTCGTAAACCTCATTACATTCGCTGCATTGGTAGAGGGTGACGATTGCGGACTCGAACTCGACGCCAAGGTCATCTTGGGTGATGAAGCTGGCGCAATGCGGGCATTCGAGTCCTTTGACTTCTTTTACTTTCATTTTTCCTTTATGGGTTTTCGTGCTGTTCATTTATTGAACAGAACGCTTTTCGCTTTCGAGGCGAAAGGTAACGGAGCGGCCAAGAGAAAGATGGCCGCTCCAAGATAGTTAGTTTTCATACTAACGTCAGCGAGCGAAGGGAACACCGCTTTACCGCTTTACCGCTTTCGCTCCGCTCGCTGCGTGTTAACATGAATAACGCTTCGTTGCGGTGATGCTATTCCGTCCCCGGCATAGCGGCAAGCTGGGCGCGTTCCCTAACCTCGCATAACTCTTTCGCTGCCCAACCCAACACTTTTATGTCCTTCTCCGCGTCGCCGGTGAGTGCCGGAGCGGGCTTACCCACTTCCTTCGAGTAGGCGGCAAGGAACTTCTCGACGTTCTTGATCTTCTTGGCCGCGTCGACGTACTTCGCAGCCAGAACCTTCGGCTTCGAGATGCGGACCTTCTGGGTGATGTCCACCGCAAGCGGGAAGGTGACCGGATTACCGGATTCGTCCCGCTTGGGGTTCCCGTCTTCGTCCGTTTCTACCATGTTGCGGCAGCGTTCGTCGAGCTTGCCTTGGAGGAACTTCAGGTCTTGCCACCCTTTGGCAACGCAGACCTGATTTGCGTATTCGCCTTCTGCGATATAAACAAGAACCGGCTTCCCGTCCTTGTCCTTGCGACCCGAGTCTTTCTTGGGCCACTCGATTCCGGTTTCCTCTTCGAGGAGGTGGCAGACGACTTCGCGCGCATCGGCCAGTGGGCCACGATACGTGAGGTTGTTGTTGCATTCCTCAAGGACTGCGTCGATAGGATTGCCGTTCCCGTCTTTGCGGTTCGCCTGCGCGTTCGCCTCGGCGGTGGTTTCATAGACGAGGATTGGTGCTTCGAGACCTTTTAGTGTTCCGAATCTTACTTCTTTCATAGGATTTACTTTGTTAACGGAGGTGTTACTTCGCCGAACCACTTATGCTGGATGGTTCGGATGTCCAGTGACAGCAAGGCCGCTGCTGTCGTGCGGACGATCCTTTCGGATCGAAATTGGGGATAGTTCTTCTTTGTGTCTCCAAAGAACTTGAGGGTTGCAGTAGACTCGATTACCCCGTTTCTCTGCAATTTCACGATCTTTTGATTCGTTGAAGAACCAAACTTTGTTTCCTTTCGGATAGTGCTTGTTAAGAATTGCTTCGATGTCTTGCAAGTCGAATATAATGATTAGACCGTCAGGTAGAACGGCATATTCGACTCCGTTGTGCTGCTCTAATCGGAAGCCATGCTTTTTCTCTGTAAAGTCTAGTTTCATATTAAAACTCATTACCAAGGTTATGCAATGATTGATTTCGAATCCACTTCGACAACTTCCTGATATCGCAGGGAAAGTCGAAACAGATCGTCTCTTCTTTTCTGAACCCACGTGAGACGACCTGGAATAGCACTTCTGGGTAGCGTCTCTGCAACGCGACAGCGTCTGTTTCTCGCACGTAACATTGCTTTACCGTCATCTTGCTGCTCCGCCAACCGACGTCGCCGAGGATAATGTCTCCCCAACCTTTGACGAGAGCTTTGCATTTGGTTTCGTGATGATCAACGTCCGCTTCGAGCCAGTTCTGCAAGTCGGGAACCCACGCTGCGTGGAAGCCGTGGTGCCCTCGCACCGCGTTGCTATTGCTGAACGAGGGCACCACTTGGCTTGCGCTTTCCCATACCCATTTCGACGTAGGCGACACAAGAAAGCCCGGCGGCAGAACGTCAAAGAAGCGCGTGCCCCAAACCGAACCATCAGGCTCGGTGCATTCCGCACGGATTTCTTCAGGCGACCGTCCGCAAGGCGGGTTCAACGTTAGGCCCAACGCTGTCAAGCGCGACCAAGGATGGCTGAAGTGGATCGCTAACGCTTTCGCAAGACTCTCCGGGCTGCTCTGGCAGGTCTGCAACGTGAGGTTCTGCCATTTGACTTGTGTCCTCATTGGAGGTTTGTATCGCTACTATTTTTCCGATTTGCATACTTCATTTGTTTGTTATCCACCATGTTAAGGTCCAGGGCTTGTTTGGAGTATACATAACCACAAGATGGTGGATTACTAGGGTTATGACTCCTCCAAATTTGTATAAATTTATTCTCACGATGCAAATTCCAAAGCAAGGCGTTCCAGCTTTGTCAAGCGCCGGTTGCCTTTCGCTTCGTTCGCGGGTTTCTGTTCTTCAAAACTGTCGAGGTGGCCGATAGCAACCTGACCGTCTGCAAGGCGGATAGCCACAAGGATGCCGTCGGTGGCAAAGGCGTGGCCTGCGAACCGGGGAAGGCCGTGAATCTCTCCGTAGCGGTCGAGTTTGCGCCAATTCAAGGTGCGCTTCGTTAGCCCGAGGTCGGAGTCGACGATCTCGACGTTCCGTCCCGGTGGTCGCGAAGGCGTGATGCCGCCGATACCGAAGCACGTGGGGCAGCGGCGCATATCTTGACGCGTGAAAAGGCGACCATATCGTGAGTCGCGGATGAGAACATTTTGCAATGTCTGACCTGTGCCTTTGCATGTTGGGCAGGTGGTTTTCATATTTTGCCTATCTTTACTTCTACTAATCTTTTAACATAGGCTTCGATGGTCTTATGGCCCCAAGAACGCGCGACCTGACGAAGTTGTTTAAAGCGGTTATCACTAACACGCCAAGTGGGTTTAATTGCTTTCATGACGCATTATACGTTTCCTTTCAACTCCTTCAACTTTGCTTCGAGTTCTTCAATCTCACGTTGCTTATCACTTTCAGGACTGGGATATTTGGCAATAGCCTTGTGCATAAACTCAACAAGCTCATCAAGGTGGAAGGCTGACGCCATCGGAGAGGGTGTTGGACCATCGTGTCGCCAAGCTCGTGCTGAAAAGCTCGGCTTGGATGTGCCATTGCAGTTGACATTGATGGCGGTGGTAACTTCAACATACGTAATTTTGCCGATGCCAGCTTTACCAATGCTATAAATGGCTTCTTCGATTGTTGGAGTCATACAGCAGCTCCGCTTTGAGGGTTCAAACTTTCGCTGACGCTCGCGGTGGCTTTGTCGAACTCAGTCGTGGTGAGCTTAAGGGTCTTTGGCGTCTCCCTTTCGCTGACGCTCGCTGCACTTCCCATTTCCTTCAAAGCCATTTGAACCAGCGTAATGATACGATCCCTCCGGCTTACGTGGTCACCACTCCAATGTGGGGCTTGGCAATTCTGCATAATGCGGTTGAGGCATTCTTTGACGAACTCTTGCCCTTGACACTGGCCAAGCGGCTTGATGATAGGTGGGTTGTTCATACGCTTGCTTCGGTTGAAGGGTTGCCGAACTCAGCCGAGAGGCTTCTCAGCGTTGGAGCCACGACTTTCTGCTCCTGCGGCGCTGCGGCGAGAACCTTCTGGTAGAAGGCGGTCTGCCTTACTGGGTCGCCGATGCTGTGGGATTGGCTGGCGCAAGAACCTACGCGCAATGCGCCAGCGTTACCGACATATAGTATCGGTGTTCCTGCTTTGCCATCCGTGAAGGCGGTATATTTACCTGATGCGGTGTTAACTTCTCTCCAGCCCAATGCTAGGAGACCTGCTGTCAGGCGTTCTTTGTATGTTTTCATGGTGCTAATGTTTTCGTGAACGATTTTGCTTTCCTTCGAGCCGCAGGGACGGCTTCGTTGCCGCCGCTGCCTCTAGGTTGTAGCTCTCGCTCACGCGCGCATTTTAGCAGGTAGGGGGTAGGCATTGCAAGAAGAAAATCTTTATTTATTTGCGAGCAGAGCGAGCGATTGGCATAGGAAATGCTTTAAGGATTCTTTCTGCTACGCGAGCGTCTTGCTTCCTTAACGCTAGCGTTGGCTTTGCAATGCTTGACGCTCTGCCTGAGCGCAGCGAAGGGAGCGTAGCGAGCATGGAAGAAAGAAGATCATTCCGCTTGATCGGCAGGCGCGTGGCTTGGTAGGATAGAGAGCAACCTGCGGCATGGAATCCCTTCTCTCGAAGGGGCGTGCTGAAGGGAAACATAAACGTAGGAACAAAACGAAAGGTTATATGGAAAACGATAAGACAGAAAACCCCAACGCCAAGGCGGAAGAATCCGCCAGTCCTGTTCAAGAAATGAACAGCACGCCAAAGATAGATTGGATGGCTGACCTTGAAAAGCGTGCGGAAGAAGGTCGAAAGGTGATGGCGGCACGAACATCGACTGGTCTCGTTCCCTACACTCAGCTTGTTATCTCAACCAAGGACGGCGGCAAGGGACCTGCAGTCTTTACCACTGTTCCTCCAACTGAAGGTCAAACGCAAGAAGCCTTTGAGCGGTGGGCAGAGACCTACGGCAACCTTATTAAGGAACTGAAGCGTTCTGGCCAAGCAAGCATCGACGCGGCATCTACTGGCATCACCGCTAAGACGCTTTCTGAAGCGTTGCGGGCTATTCGTCGCGCTATCAAGCTATATCACTATAAGTCACCATTCATCGACCCTTTGTTTGACATGGAGAAGTTTACCTTTGCGGCGGTTGGTAGCAAGGTTCTTGTGCTGCCTCGCGGCGGTCGTGCTCGTTCCGAGATCACACCCGCTAAGACTTCCGACCTTGGCGGTGCGTTCTTCGTACAGAACATTGAAGAACTTATGGCCTTGCGGCTCGTCTTTGGACTACCTTGCCCAGACGCTAAAGGAGAAAAGGCCGACGAGGAGTATCCACTTCAATCTATCCGTATTTGGTTAGCCGACCCATGTCTTGCGGAGCTTCGTCCCATCTTACAAGATATATTCTCTGTCTTTAAGGTCGACTCTTTCTGTAATGAGTTCGAGGTTGTGCGTGTGCGGCGAACCTAAGCCAAAGCGGTGATGCGCTCCGCAGAAAGAAAGCGGGCGCATGGTAGGGGCATGGATGGATCGACCCTTTATGCCAATCGCCCCATGCCCCTACACACGATTTATGTAGCTCTCACAATTTTTTTTTTTTTACTACAAGATAACGTAGTCGTGGGAGGTGGACGAATAGGCATTGGCATTGGCGGCTTATCCATCCATGCTACTTGCGTGCGCTTGGATTCTTTCTAGCCTTCGCTTCCGTTCTGCTTTGCTGCGCTCAGCATTGCCTTCCGTCCTGTTCATTTCTTGAACCGCACGACCGCTGCGCAGAAATAATCCTTTTGCTTTATAACTCACAGGCTTCGCCACGGGACGCACGCTCGCGTTGCAGCCTTGATCCTTAAGGGAACGTGGCCGTCCTGGCGAAGCCTCCCGGATTGACAGAGCGCCGTTTTGGGGTCCTTTTTTTGAAGAGCCGCCGACCGCCGCTGGCCAGCGGAATTGGAATGTATGAGTGGTTTTCATAGGTTTTGAAAGGGGCGGGCATTGCTACCCGCCCCGTTGAGGATTAGGCTCCGAACTCGCTCGCCAAGTCCTTGAGCGAGCCGACCCGCTTCGCCTCGACCTTGGTTAATCGCCCGTCACCCTTGCCTTCTAGCTGCTGCCGGAAGGCTGAGGGATTGATGACCACGCCGATGAAGGCTAGCGCCTCTTCGGAGAGGGTGAATTGCTTCACATCCCCGTCGGACAGCGCAGCGTCCTCGGCCACTATGGATTCAATCACTGCCATCGAATCCTTATTGCCCCAGCCATGCGATTTGTCGCCTGCGATTTGCCCGTCGACTGCGCCGTTGAAAACGGCGAATAGCGCCTTGCCCCGCGCTTTAGGGTCGCCTTGCGGCTTCTGTTCGCCTTGCGGCTTCTGTTCTGGTTTTGCCATACGCTTCTATTCGCTTAGCCTTCTCGGCCTCCGAGGTTCTCTAAGCTGGGGATAGCATATCACGTGGCCAGCATTCCGCAAGGGATTATTTCATTTATTCTTCGTTCGTTCGCGCGCAGACGGCGCAAGGGCGGTTGCTTCGGGCGGCTGCTGCACAGCAATCCGCGTGCCATCGCTGATGCCTGATGGTTCAGGCATTTCTGTCACGACAGAAACCCCGCCCACCCCTCGCATCCCCTACGCTCGCGGAGGGTGGGGGGACCCACCTCACTCTCGGACCACCTGGGAAACTTTGGAATCGTATAAAAGATCAAAGAAATAAATCTTCGCAGAGGCTTCGCTACGCCCAGCCTCGGAAAATAAGGATAATGTATTTGTCGACAAAAAGCCAGGCTGGGCTTAGGCTGATTGCATGGTAGCAGCAGAAGAAGTCTATCCGGCAGAGATTCTTCCAAACACCCGCCTTACAGGAGAGGTTGGGGAAGAACTTGGGCCGCGCTTGAAGGCTTTATTGCTGGCGCAGCCGCTGAACCCGCTTCAGCGCCTCGTCTTCCGCGAACTGCCCTCTCGCAATGCTGAGGTCAAAGAAAATGGCTAAGATCGTTACAGGACCAAACCAAAAACCGCCAGAGCATCCGTTCTATGGTCCGTATAACCATAGAGGAAAAGACCCGTGGCACGAGGACGCGTTTCCAGAGGAGTTTAAAGCCTCATTGCCAAACAAAGGTAGAAGAAATAGTGGTTGGTTCCTTGAAGACGCTTGGGGAAATGAGATTATGTTTGTACCAGATGGAACAGAGTTCCCTGGAGATTTTACAATAATTGACGAGTCTCAAATATCTGCTGTGGCGATCTTAACTACAAGAAACCTTGAGTTAAAGAGTTAGAAGCCGCAGCGAGGGCGTAAGCCCGAATCGGTGTTCCCAAAAACCACATGACCGTCGATCAGCTAAAAGGTCAGCTTAGGCCGTTTCGGCCATTCTCACTGCATTTGGACGACGGCACAATACTTGATCTACCTCACCCGGACTTTATTACTTTCCTGAGCGAGAAAGCGGGGAACAACTTTGTTTTGGTCGACCGGTCCGGCGGCATCCATTTGGTCGACGCGGGACACGTGAATAGGATTGAATTCGTAAAAAATGGGAGCGTAGTAAAATGAATGGCGATCCAAACATTCTTCTTTCTGACTACGTCGAGGCAGCATCTCCGCCCTCCAGTGCGGTTCATAATCTGAACAGCACGAGCGAAGCCGGGCAGCCACGCCCGTTGCAATCCGATCCTCGACCCCTCTTCAACGCCCGCGACCCACAGTACGTCTTGCAGTCTGAGAGGCCGGTTCACCGCGCTATCATCTTCCTCGCCGCCCAAGGGCTTTCCTATATCGAAGTGGCGCAGCAGCTCGGCATCACACCGAGCTGTGTGCAATATGTGGTGAAGCAAGACTGGGCGCAGGAGGAAATCCTTAAACAGATTCATGAAAACGGCGGCAATGCCGTCGCGCAGGTTCTGTCGCAGCAAGCTCTCCCAAGCGTGATGAAGTTGATTGAACTTCGGGACAATGAGAAGGTGGCGGCGGAGGTTCAACGGAAGAGTGCAAATGATCTCCTTGACCGCATCTTCGGCAAGCCTAACCAGCCCGTGACTCACAGCCAGGCCGATCTGAATGAGTTGTCCGACGAAGAGCTTGCGAAGATTGCAGCACCGGCTCAGCGGAACTAATCCGCCCGCTAGGGCCACCGGCCCGGCAAACAGGACCATCCTTGCGGAGAACGCAGAGAGCGAAAGAACTGAATGGCTAAGAGTGATACTGAATACGTTCGAGTCGTTGCGATTGCTCCATTCTGGCGGTATGCAGTTGGACCAACCGCAAACCATTCTCCTGCGATTCCTTACTATTGGCTAGGCCCGGCAGTTGTGTTCTTCGAGAAAACCAAAAACGAAATGCCGTGGGCAGGAGTGGTATTGTACAAGCGGAAATGGTTGAAGGGAATTGAAGCAATTCGTGAATACAATCCCGCTAGCACCGCAGGGGCGGCAAACCAGTAGCATATGGTAATGAACATCTTGCTATTCGATACGGAAACCACCGGTATCGTTAACTTCAAGAAGCCCGTCAGCGACCCGTGTCAACCCCGCCTTGTGCAGATAGCAGCTTTGCTGGTCCACTCCAAAGAAGGAGAGTGCGCCGCAATAAACCTCATCATCAAGCCGGACGGCTTTGAGGTGCCGAAAGCCGCGTCGGATGTACATGGCATCACAACCGACCATGCGGCGAAGGTTGGGATTCCAGTTAAGACCGCTTTAGAGGTCTTTCTAGCCCTTACCGCCCAGGCGGCGCTGGTCGTCGGCCATAACGTTCCCTTCGACATAGCTGTAGTTGGAGCTGAACTCCATCGCCTTAAGGTTAGCAATCCGTTGGAGATAATGGCTTCATACTGCACAATGCGAGAGTCGACCGACATTGTGAAGATTCCGTCTGCCTGGGGGTACAAATGGCCCAAGTTGGTGGAAGCATACCGATTCGCGTTCAAGGAAAGCCTCGAAGGTGCCCATGATGCAATGGTCGACTTGAGAGCAACGTATCGGTTATACAGTTGGCTAAAGGGTCGGGAGGCTAAAGTTGCCTCAACGTTGGCTGCCGAGTTTGCATGAACGCAAAAGTTCAATCAGCCCAAGCAGCGCAACTGTTGCTGGATCGCCGCAACGCGCGGCGGAACATGGCCGCCTGGTCGCGGGTTTGCGGCTTTGAACCCGCAAAGCACCACCTTTTTCTCATAAAAGAGTTAGAGGCGGTCGTACGTGGAGACATTAAGCGGCTTGCAATCTTCCTACCGCCAGGGTCAGCAAAGTCAACCTATGCTAGCGTACTTTTCCCACCATGGTTTTTGGCTCAAAAACCTTCGTCCGCAATCCTTGTCTGTTCCCATTCCGCCGATTTGGCAGAATCGTTTGGCCGACGTTCGAGGAATCTCATCCTTGATAAAGAGAAGATACTTGGTTATTCCCTTACCGACGATAGTCAAGCAGCAGGTAAGTGGGCCACGACCAACGGCGGTGAGTTTTTCTGTGCTGGTGTGGGCGGACGAATTGCAGGCCGCCGGGCGGACTTGGCACTCATTGACGACCCTGTGGGGAGCAAGGAAGACGCCTATAGTGAGGTTTCGCGGGAACATAACTGGAACTGGTTGAATTTCGACTTCCGTACGCGGCTTAAGCCAAACGCTTCAATTGTGCTTGTGCAAACACGTTGGCACGAGGACGACCTTGCAGGCCGCATTCTCGCAAAAGAAGGCTCAGAGTGGACAGTGGTTAACATACCTCTAATCGCTATCGAAAATGATCCTATCGGTCGCCTACCAGGAGAAGTGCTTTGGCCAGAGTATTTCAACGATAAACTCGTTGCAGATGCACGGAAGGACACCGACGTGTTCCAATGCCTCTACCAACAAGACCCCATACCGGAATCTGGTGATTTCTTTAAGCGAGAGTGGTTGGATGGTTATGGATACAATAGTTATGCCGAGTTGCCAAAGAACCTACGTTACTATTGCGCCTCTGATCATGCGGTTCGAGCGGAAGAGATTAACGACCCGTCCCTGCTCTTGGCCGTGGGAGTAAGTCATAACGACGATATTTGGGTGCTTCCCGACGTGCTTTGGGATAAGGTCGATACCGGAGTGCAGGTCGACTGGATGTTGGCAACGATGAAGCAGTTTCGACCGCAGGCTTGGTATGCGGGGAAGGACCACATTAGCGGCAGTATCGGGCCGTTCCTATTTAAAAGAATGCGAGAGTCACGAATTTATACCTATGTGCAAGAACTCCCAAACCATAATCGCCGCAAGCGAGAGTTGGCAATGGCTATACAGGGCCGCATGAAGATGGGCAAGGTTCGGTGGCCACATTTTGCGAAGTGGTGGCCAAGGGCACGGAAGGAGATGCTTGCGTTCGATGCAGGGAAGCATGATGAGTGGCCGGACACGATGGGGAATATTGGCCGTGGGTTGAATGAAATGATCGGTTCAGAGCCACCGCTGCCGCCGGAACCAGAGCATCGTCCTCCTGACCTATCTGCGTTGAACGTGAGGTGGTTGCGCAACAGCGACAAGTGGTCGAGGGAACGAAGAGAGCGTCTTGCACTGATGGACAATTGAGCAGCGAAGCCGTCCTGTTCATTAAATGAACTGCACTACCATAACAGCCTACATTCTAGAACTTCTTTACATAAGGGCTTATTACTCAGGCTTTTCCACAAATTTCTCCCATCGGTTAACCGAGCACATTTTAGGTGATGGCCCTTATATCACTCGCCGATTTGGAGTATCTCTCATAGTTTTCAACCAAGATTTTGACTCAGTTGTCGACGCAAAGAAAGCCTTGCTAGACGAGGAAGCCGTATGAAGGCCGATGGAGCAGTCTTTATTACCAAGGAAACCAACCTGGACGCGGCTGAGGCTCTCTTACTCCGCTCGCACTTCATGTTCTCGAAGCCGTTTGGGGGGGACCAGCCGCCGACAGGCGGCTGGGGGGCGACAGCCCCAGCATCATGCTCACTAGTGAAATCTTAAACTGTCGATGCCAGAGTACGAACAAGCCAGTATGACCGCCGCCGGCGGAGCCGGGGATGAAGAGAAGTCTTCCGCCTCCGAACTCGCGGCGGTAAAGTTGTGGACCCAACGTATCCTTGACGCGGAGCGTCATTGGGATAACGACTTTAAGCGTATGCGTCGCGACATGGACTTCATGGCCGGTTTCCAATGGGCTGGTCAGAAAGAGATGGACGAGGATCGCTACGTGGCCAACATGACCTTGAGGACGGTCAACCAGAAGGTCTCAGCTTTGTATGCTCGTGACCCGAAAGCGATTTCAAGGCGACGGAAGCGTCTTGACTACCAGATTTGGGACGGCAAGATTGAAAGTTTGCAACAGGCAATCATTGGTGCACAGCAAGGCGACATCGCTTCAATGGCCTTGGTAATGGACTACACTGAGGGGCGTCGCCAAAAGGATTTGGTAGATAAAGTCGGCCGGACCCTTGAGATATTGTATCAGTACATGTGCGACATCTGCGAACCAGGATTTAAGCGTCAAATGAAGAGTTTGGTCCGCCGCGTCGCCTGTGTCGGTGTCGGCTACGTGCGACTTAACTTTGAAAGGAACAATGAAAATGCCATCGGTGCCACGGATACCTCGACCAGTATCGTGGATTTGGTCCGCCGTGCTAAGACTATCATGTTGGATTTGGCGGAGGCGGAAATCACGATTGAGTCACCCCAGGTGCAAGAGTTGAAGCAATTGCTGTTGGCAATCCAGGCTTGTGAGCAATCAGGCGACACACAAGACATTACCGAAAAGCTGGTCTTCGATTTCCCTTGCCCGACCTCGATCATCGTTGATCCCCGCTGCCGCAGTTTGGATGGCTTCATCGGTGCAAACTGGATCGCAGAGAAAAGGTTGCTGCCTCTGAATGAAGTTAATGAGTTCTTCGAGACGAACATTCAGACAGGTGGCACCCTTGTCATGTATCGGGATGATGGGGAACAGCGTTCGGCGGAGCTTGCGGCTCCGACCGACCTTCCTGAGAAACAATTGGCGTGTCTCTGGGAGGTTTTCGACCATCGGACCAAGAGCACGTTCTTCCTTGTGAATGGCTATAAGGAATATGTGCAGAAGCCTCAATCGGTTTATCCATACATCAAAGGGTTCTGGCTGCATAAAGCTTTAACGTTCAACGACGTGGAGACGGAGTCTTCTGCCAAGTCGACGATCTTTCCCCCAAGCGATGTGCAATTGGTGCGTTCTGCACAAAAGGAGTGGAACAGAACACGGAATGCTCTCCGTAACCATAGATCGCAGAACGCACCGAAATATGTTACCGGCGCAGGATGGCTGACCGAAGCGGACAAGGAAAAGCTAGCGAACGCTAAGCCGGGCGAAGTGATCGAACTTCAAGGCGTCCCACCAGGGTCAGACGTTGGGAAGCTCTTAGCTCCCTTCATACATGCTCCGATTGATCCGACGATGTACGATTCAACGCCGCTTCAACAGGACATGCTCTTTGTTATAGGGAACCAAGAAGCCACGCAGCCTGCAAGCAATAAAGCGACAGCTACTGCTGCGTCGATCAATGAGCAGAGCAGGCAGCAAACAGTGAGTTCAAACGTCGACGATTTGGATGACTTTCTCTCGTCTCTGGCTGAATCAAGCGGACAAATCTTACTAAGGGAGGCGTCGGAAACCACTGTCCGCCGCGTGGTAGGCCCTGGTGCATTGTGGCCACCGCCTGGCCAGAACGAGGACTTTGCGAACGAGTTGTATCTTGATGTTGTGGCAGCGTCGTCGGGCCGTCCGAACCGTGCGGTGGAAATTGCTAACTTTACCCAGATCGCACCTATTATGCTGCAAGCTGGTACCAATCCACAATTTATTATCCGTGAAAGTCTCAAAAGATTGGATGATCGTCTTGATCCAGAAGAAGCATTTGCTAGTGGACCAGCCCCCAACGCACCGATGGGACCGCCAACTAGCAACGGAAGTGGTAAACCTTCAAGAGGTACAACCGCCCCAACATCGCAGGGACAACATCCTGCACAAACAACGCCTCGGCCTGCGTTAGCGGCCTAACATTATGCCAGAAGACACAGATACTCTCGACGCAGAAACGGACGTAGAAACTACGACCGATGTGGATTCGTCAACCACGAATGACGTTAAAGACAAGGACAAAGCCGCCCCGTCAGCGGACAAAGATGACAAAAAGACCTTGGCCGATGTTGTCAAAGATGTCGTCGCCAAGCACAAGTCGGACTCATCAGCCGACAAGGGAGAGAAAGTGGACGAAGAAAGCGACGCTCAGACAGAGCCTGACGCTGACAAGTCCGCTGAGAAGGACGAAGAAAAGGACACCACAGCAGATAAGAAAGATGAGGTTGCGTTGGATGAGAAGGACAAAACCCTTCCCTTCCATAGCCACCCTCGGTTCCGCGAGGTCATCAAAGAGCGAGCTACCTTTAAGCAGGAGGTTGAAAGCTTGAAGCCCGTTGCACAACGAGCGCAGGCTATCGACCAATACTGTCAGAAACATGGTATCTCCGACGAGGAGTTCAATTCGGCCATTCAGCTAACGGCCCTATTGCACACCGATCCGACGAAGGCACTCGATGCGCTTCGTGCCTACGTTGACACCCTTGAAGTATCGCTGGGCAATAAGCTGCCAGCAGACCTTCAGAAGGAGGTCGACGACGGCACTCTGTCCTTAGAGCGGGCGAAGGAACTTACCGATGCTCGCATTAGGAACCAAGGGTTGGAGCACACCTCGAAGAAGTCCGAAGCCCAGGTTGCGCAGGAAAGGTCCAACGCGATCACGACAGCGGTCAACTCCTGGGACAGCCAGAAGCGCGCTTCCGATACGGCGTACGACAAAAAGTACCCCCTTATCGAGAAAGCCTTTATTGCGCTGTGCTCGATGAACCCGCCTCGGAACCCTCAAGAAGCCGTTACCCTCGCGGAAAAGGCTTACGCAGAGGTTAATACTGCGATGTCCGCATTCGTCCCGAAGCCCCCTACCCGAAAGGTTTTGAAAACTAACGGCTCTGTCACAAAAGGTGTTATCGACATCAAGCCCGGTATGAACTTGAAAGAGGCACTCCCATTGATTGCTCGGAAGGTTCTGGCGGAGCATACTCGGTAGCACAAAGAAAGCAAAACATTGTATGGCACTCGGATTAGCAGTAGCTTCAGACATTGCAAATGCGGCCTTGACGTTCTACGTTCGAGGCGGCACGTTATTGCAAACAATGCAGGAGCGTCCCTTGCTCCGCATATTGGAAGCCGCGAAGGAGACATTTCCTGGTGGCAAAGACAACATTAACCTTCCCGTCCAGGGAGCGGTGATGTCCGACACGGCGGGATTCTTTGCAGGGTATACGGAAGATGACGCCTTCACGTTCACACAGGCTCAGAACATGCTTCGCGCCGCGTATCCGTGGAAAGAGCTGCACGCCGGTCTTATCATCTCTTGGACGGAGTTGAAGAAGGACGGGGTGACGGTCACAGATAGCATGAAGACGTCGGACCATTCCGAAGTGGAGCTGACGCGGCTCACGTCTATCCTTCAGAACAGGTTGCAGGATTATGGCGAATCGTGGGCACGTTCCATGAACAGCATGTTGTGGAATGATGGTAGCCAGGACGCGAAAGCGATTCCGGGAATGAAGTCGATCCTCACAGCCTCATCTGCCGTGGGCACAACCGGAGGATTGAACCGCGCAACGTACGCATGGTGGCGGCATCGGACCCTTGTGGGTGCCTCCGCTATTGCGCCGAGCGAAGCTAATCAGACGTTGTCGAAAAGGCTTCGCTCCGAACTTCGTCAGCTTCGGCGGTACCAAGGCAAGCCCAATCAGGCATTGGCTGGTAACGACTTCATCGAAGCTCTTGAAATGGAAGTGCAGTCCAAGGGTATCTACACCCAGGAAGGCTTTACCAACGAGGGTAAGACTGATCTCGGTATGGCGAAGATTCGTATGCGGGGGCTTGGCACCTTTGAGTACGACCCGTCGCTCGATGATGCAGGCCAGGCAAAGTATTGCTACATCTTCGACGACCGGCGGGTTAAGCTCCGTCCAATGGAACAGGAGGACAATAAAATTCTGACACCTGAAAGGCCGTATAACTATGCAGTGTTCCTGCGTAGCATGACCTATACAGGAGGACTTGTTTGTGACCAACTCAACGCCAACGGCGTGTACCAGGTTACCTAACCGCGTCCTGTTCATTTTCTGAACCCTACGAAAAGCATATGAAAAAGACAATTCTTGGATTGATCCTCTTCGGTGCGATATGGGCAGCATTCTCGTTGCTGTCCGGTCCCTACAACACGCAATCATTCATCAATGGCACAGCCGTTGTTATTGAACAACCCGCCTCCGCTACAGCCTTGTCGGTGTCGGGAACGTCAACGTCGATTAAGTATACGAACGACCTCAGCCAACTGATCACGGCAGGCACCAACGCAGCTGGTATCACCTACGGAGCGTGGGCTAGGCCGGTGGTAATCCGCTCGGATGCTATCGGGGCAGCGGCGGTTTACAGTATCAGCACCACCCTGGCGGCAGGAACCACGAATACGGTTACCTTCACGTTCCAGCGTTCTATCGACGGTTCGAACTTCGACGCGGGCTTCCCGTGGTCATTTACGACACCATCGGATCTTGGGCTTACCGGACAGACAATGATCACGAACATCCCGACGTGGCTGGTTGTCGGTGCGAGTCACCTCCGCTGTAGCAGCATCAGCTACGCTACCAATACTCACGGTTACACCAATGCCCTGACATCACTCAGGTTTAACGGTTTCGCACCCTAGGTGCGTACGGATCGGACCGATCTTGGTTTAACGTTGGTCCGATCCGTTAAATTTTCCCTTCACCTACCATAAATGTAAGAAATCGACGCAATGGCAATAAAAAGAACATGGTTTGCCCGACCTTGTGGCCGGGGTTCTGAGGGGAAAATTTAACGAAGAAAGGACAACGAAATGCAAATTGCTAACGTATGGCTTAAAATTGACAACACCGGCTCGAACATTCAACTGGAGACAATTACTCCAGCAGAAGCCGTCATCCTGAACGAGAACCATCAGACGAACGCTCGTGGTATCGCAGTGCATGATGTGGTAGTTGTGGGGGATGAGGAGCGCACTGGCGAAGCTGAAATCAATAGGCTTCGGGCTAAGTATCCGAACGCTAAGGACGCTAAGGGGACAATGCTAGCGGAAAAGCTGTATCCGGGAAAGAACCCCATACTGCCGCAGAAGTTTAGCGAGGTGGGGCTTGAGGTTACGCTTGCGCCGAAGCCATCGGTAGCGGCGGCAGTGAAGCCTGCGAATGTCGAACCCTTGAAGGCTGCTCCTGTGATGCCGAAATAACCTATGCCACGCGGAACTACATTAGCTACTGCCCTTCTACTGTTAAAGGCAGAGATTGGTTACAGCCTGACGGCAGGTGTCTCTGCTGCGGACGATCAGCAGCTTTATCGGTTGATCGACAACGAACAGAAGCGGCTTGCTGCCGATTACGACTGGCCATTTCTCGACAAATATGCAGACGTTGTCGCTACTGTTGGAAGCCGGAACCTCAACTTTCCGGGAACTAACGTTGTCCTCGAACGTCCCCTTCGAGTCGAACGCAAATTCAATACGTTGTGGCAAGAAATCAAACATGGGATCGAAGACTCCGACTACAATGTCTCTAACAGCGATGTGGGAGTCCAGCAAGACCCAATACAAAAGTGGCGCCTTAACAGCGATGGCTCAACGTTCGAAGTCTGGCCAATTCCTGCAACGGTACAGACTGTCCGCTTTCATGGCCAACGGCCCATTACGACGCTCTTGAATGCTGGCTCCTATGACTCAACGAAGGTTCTCGATCTTGACGATGTCCTCGTAGTCCTGTTCGTTGCTGCCAACCGTCTCATGCGAATGAAACAACAAGACGCACCTCTTATGTTGCAAAGAGCACAACAGAGGTTGCAGATGCTTCGTGTTAGTGGACCAGCTATATCAGAGCAACGGACCATTCTTGGTGGAGACGGTGATCGGAGAGATCGTCGCAATGTTGGTATGACAGTGATAGTTGCACCTTAATCATTCAAAAACTATGACACACTCCTTCACAACTCTTAACAGCTACTTCGTGCTAATACCAGGCTTCGCGGGACGAATCGGTAGCATGACTCTCCGTGCTCTCCGATGCAACAATGCGGGTGTCACGGACCGCTGGTTACAATGCCATTCGGGAGTGGCAATACCTGCTGACACGGCGGTACCAGTGCGGACACCATTGTACCTTCCTGCGAACTACATCTCAGAAGATACTCTCCTGGATGGGGGTGTCATAGCTGCCCCTGGGTTGGTGTTAGTTGTTAGCTCCACACGGGCTACCTTAACAAAGGACGTGGCTGCCACAGTAGACATCACTGCCGACGTCGACGAATACGAGCAAGCACCAACAGAGGCGACTGCCGTAGGGGATACTACTACAGGTGTCATTAGTCGTCAAATATGGGCCAGTTCCGCTGGCCCTAAGAGGTTGGTGCGGGTGGACTATAGCAATACTACCGGTGCTTCAATTTATGCCCAGGTGTTTGCTCGTGATTCCCTCATTGCGTCAATGCCATCGTTATCGGAGACCTTAGTTGCGGCTAACAGCTCTGTGAGTGTCTCCTTCGGTGGGGGACTGGTTCCGTATGAACAAACGTCCGCGTTTGTTGTTCACAAAGGATGTACGATTTGCTTTAGTACGACGGCTGGGGTCCTAACAGCGGTTGGAGGTGCTAGTGGTACCATTCGGGCATACTACCAATAAGGGTATGAAAAAGACTATTTTCGTATTGATGATTGTGTTTGTGTGTCGAGGGTGGGGAGCTGTTCCAGCACCATCGACGACGGTATACACGAGAGGGTTACTCATCACCACGAACTCGACAGAAGCCCGAACGTATCTTGGTGTTGGAGCTACCCAAACGAATACAACTATTATCGTAACGAATCTTACTGTCATAAACACGAACACCTTCAATGTGGGTAAGGGTGGACACTTGACGGTGTCGAACTCCTTCACTATTCTGACCAATGTTACGTTCAGCGTACAGAACCTTCCGCTTCCTGCGGTGTTGGTTGTGGGTACCAATGGTATTTTAACCAACGCAACGTTGAGTAACATAACACTAAGTAACGATGGTGTTCTTGCTGCTAGCGGGGATACGACGGGAACTAATATCGTTACGTTGACGATGGCTGGCACGAACGTCTCGTCAATGGACTTCAGTCTCGTCCAACGCGGTGGGATATTTAAGCTAGTGCTGACAGGAAATGCCTATGTTGGCGCTCCGGCAAATGTGGCTACGTCGCCATTCAGCAAGGCATGGATGCTAGTGCAACAACCCTCGACCGGAACGTGCTTGTTGCAATTCACCAACGGTCATTTTGCATGGCCTGAAGGGGTGTCGCCGGTGATGTCAACTAACGGTGGGGATGTAGCTTTGTTCGAGTTCGTTAGCGATGTTTTTACCAACTCCATTTTACACGGAGTCATGGTTCCGTTGTCAAAGCTTGCAACGAACATGTGATATGAGAGCACTATTCTTCATTGGACTGCTGTTCACACAGGTTAGCCACGCAGCGTTCTTCAACTCTTATGACTGGGAGAGCCGGAATTGGCACCAAATCACTCCGATGTCTGGTAATACCTACGTCGCCGGAACGAGGTGGATGCTTCAGACAAGGGCAGCAGGTTTGCGGAAGTCAATCATGCGAGCTAACCTGATGGCGGGTACAACGTTGGCGGCTGCGTTGAAGCCGATAGTGAACACTTATGGTGACGCAGTAGACGGAGAGACTGGCTCTGCTGGAACCTATTCGGAAGCCAATGGCGTTACCTATACACCAGCTGGATCAAGTATGATTTACACTGGCCTGAACCCGACGAGCATCCCACTCAACTCAGCTAGCATGGCCATTTACACGGGTGGCACGCCTGGGCAGAACGGCAACGTCGATATTGGCGCACAAACCTTTGCGTCGCTCAAATTCTTTAGCATGGTTACAGCATTCACTGGCAGTGGGCAGACGGCGAACGTTTGGACTAACTCTGGATCGCCGCTCAGCACGGATACTAATGGTACTGGCTGGTATATGGGCAGCCGGATTTCGACGGCGACTAACGGTGTTTCGATTTATCGTAATGGGGTTATGGTGGGGCGCTCAACGTTGATTGGAAGCTCGCAACCGAGCACGGCCGGGAGTGCTAGTCCGGGGTTGTATGTCCTCGGTCTCAACAATTCAGGGTCACCAATCCTGGCATCTAGCAGAGCCGGGCGCGGCTATCAGATTGGACAAGGTTTCAATGATGTGCAAGCCGGAGCGTCAGCTCGAATCTGGCACCGGTTTCAGGTAACGCTTGGGCGAGCGGTAGCGCCGTGATACGTTATGGGCCTGACAGAACTACGTACCAAACACCTACCTCACATTACTCCGGTAGTGTTGCTTTGCATAGCGTTCATGCTTGCCAACTCTTCCGGCCCGTTGTTAGTCTGGCTCGAACGTATGCAAGAGAAGGCCAAAACTAGTGGCCTTGATTGGTTTGACGCTTCGATGACAATAGTGTTTATGGGAGGGCTGTTCGGGAGCACGTTCCTTGCATTTCGGAGTCGTGTTTATACAGATTGGAGAAACGAACGTGACTTGCAGAAAAAGAAAGACTACGAGACAGACTTAATAAAGCAACAAAAGTTGGATGAGGAAGGCCGACTGAAGACTTTGGGATGAAAGATGTGCTAAAGAGATTCTGGCGCTCACGGGAAGGAGTAGTAGCCCATCCAGTGAGGGTGGAGGCATTAATCGTTGAGGACAAAAAAGACGAGGCGGACATTCTTAAGACATTGTTGGTACAGCAAGGTGCAGTGGTGACACTAGCTTACAGCATTGCCGAGGCTTTGGAGTGTTTGAAGACGATAAACATGTTCCAGTTGGTGTTTGTCGACCTTGGCCTTCCAGATGGGTCGGGGATTGAGGTAGTTAGGCTTGTGAAGGAACGACGTCGCATGAGTCATGTGATCGTGGTTTCTGGTGCGATTGAGAAGATACCGCTTGTGGTTAGCTACGGTTACATTGGAATCTTAGGGAAACCTTATACGGTTAACAGCGTTGGAGAAATTCTATGGAAACATCGGTTGCCTTGTGCTTACTAATATGAAAACAAACCTATTGTGCCTATTCGTAATGATGATGTTAGCTTCCTGTTCAGGGTGTTCTACTGCTCGGACGAACGCTTATAAAACACTGGCTATTACTGCTAACACTGTCGACGTTGCCCTTAAAGCCTATGCTGATGCACGGGTGGCTGGGAAGGTCTCTGATGATACTCATGCTAAGGTTTCTGAGATCAAGACTCGCTACGAGAAAGCTTTTCTCGCGGCGGCGACGGCGGCTCAGGCTAACCTTGAATCCCCGTCTCCAGCCGATTTGATTGCTGTCACCACTGAACTCTTAGAGATCGTCAACGTTGCGACCAAGAAATAATATGACCTGGGAACTTGCTATACCACTCATCGTCAAATACGGTGCCGAAGCTACTTGGCGTATCATCGAAGTGATTAAATCCTACCCCGATGGACCGACCAAAGAAGCCTTCGACGAGATCATCGCCATTTCACAGAAACCGTTGGCTGACTACATTCGTGAAGCTGAGGAAAGAGAGAAGCTGCGATAAGGTATGCTGCGAAGCCAACAGAGATTTGTTCTTATTGTAGACGACGATCATTACGTCGTCTCGGTATTCCGGCGCACCTTCGAAAGGCAGGAGGATTTCCTGTTGGATGTAGCAATGACGGTCGAACATGCCTTGCAGAAGATACGGGTGGTGCAGTACGATCTCATATTCCTAGATATGAAAATCGGTACCAACTACGCGGGAATGGAAGTCCTTCGGGAGTTGAATCGACAAGCGATTAAGTTGGAAGCGGATAGACTACAGACGCCGAACAGCTTAGTAATCATTATGACTTCTTCAATCCAGTTGCGAGAAGTGATGCCAGAGGCACATGAACTTGGGGTTGTGTGCTTTATGGACAAACCGGTACCTCTAGATGAGAAGTTCATTCGCAAAATCGTACACAGGGTAGGGCTTCCACTGCTGCCAAGAAGGAGTGGTGGGGGGAGCAGTCCACCGATACATTAAATGGCATACATCGTCATAGAGAACTTCAAGTTTGGCCTCGATGCGCGGAGGTCGGAGCTGACGTCTAAGCCAGGGACGTTGGTTAATCTTGAGAATGCCCACATTAACCAAGGTGGTGAGGTTGAGAAGAGGAAGGCTTTCATAAAGACTGACATTGTTAGTAGCATCAATCCATCACTAATCCCGAAAGGTTTCCAAGAAGGAGTTGATGGTATCTACGTTTTTGGTACCTTTGTCGATCCAGGAGGGTGGCCGTCGCCAATAAAGTATCAAGCACTCCTACGTAGCCCTCTTTCTATTGACAACACTTCTAGCATTGGAGCAGCCGCTGGGTTCACTAGAGTAGTGTTTTCGACTGTCTTTGCTGGCAAGATATTCGTCATTGCGGAGTTTGCTGATGGTTACTTTGGTTTCTATGATGGAGTGCAGATTACGGACTTCTCAAGTGGGTTGAAGCTAAATGCCATCACGCAGAATACTGGCCTCCTAAAGGACCTCCTAACCGCCATACAAGCGTCTGGTGTTTATACTGGCGATCAGCCGGTGTTGCAGCCACAGACTCTCAACGTCTACGGTCCTGATGGGTCGACATATACAGTATCTATAGTAGAGACTGCCGCTGCTGGTACCTTAACGTCAGCACTAGTTAATACTGGCATCCCTGGTAAGCAGGCTACTCAGGCGATCGGATCGTTCCAAATCATTGCTGGCACAGAGGCTGCGGGACATCAAATAACTCAGGTTACTGTCGGAGTGACAGACCTTCTCCCTGCCCTCGCCCCAGTGCCTTTTAATGATGGAGTCGAACAAACAGCCTCTGATGTTGTAGTGGCAATTAACGCTAATACTGGAACATCTGGCTATTCTGCTGTGGCAAACCAGGGAACAGTGATTATTTCTTCGGTAGCAACTGGAACTGGAAATAACGGTAAGGCTATAACAGTCACATCTGCAGTGGATGTCTGTATTGGTCAGTGTATATTTGCACTGGTCGGTACAGGTTTTAGCCTTGACTTTATTAACGCTAACGGTACGAACGTGCTTTCTGCTGTGATGAACTACCCCTTGATTCCTGGGCAGTCTATGTCGACGTTTGTTGCTTCAGTTAGAGATAACATTAACGCTGGAACAGGAACGCACGGGTTTCTCTCGGCGGCAGTGGGTAACTCCTTATACCTCTCTAAGGCTGTTACGGTTAGTACCGATGCTATAATCGCGGTCTCAGTAGGTGTTACTCCCACAACAGGTGGGACCGCTGTTATAGGAAACTTAGTGCCATTATTGGTTGGTGTTTCAACGAATCTCTTACCTGCATACTTTCTAAGTCAAGCTGGCCGCTTCGGGATAATCCATAGAATAGATATAACACCGGCGGTAACTGCCCTGGTGTCTAATGGAGTTCCTCCATACACGTATCAATGGTCCGCTCTTGAGCAGGGTATTAACCCTTTTAACCCTTCTGTGGTTCCAGATACTCCTAACAACGCTACCACGATATTTAGAATTTTTCGAAACTCTGGTAATGCTGGGGAGTTCTGGCATGGAACGTTGCACGCAGTCTGTACCGTGGTAGACTCTGTAGGAGCTACCTTTATTGGCCCTCAAGTGTCTATCGTAATATGACGACGCTGGATTTATCGTTGAACACTTCTGCTTCCACTATGAGTGGTGGGATAGCAGCCGTCGTTGGTGTGGGACAGCGGCAACTCTTTACTATTGGTGGCACTTGGGCCGTAGGTGATAAAGCTACGATAGTGTTCACACAAAACGTTTCTGGCACTCAAACACAAGTAGGTGCAGGGTACATTACAGGGATTGTTCCGGCTTATTGTTTTACGTTCAACGATAAGCTGTATTTGTTAGCTGGCTCTACGGTGTACTTTTCATCTATAGCACAGCCAACGGTGTTTAATGACCTTGATGCTGTGAATAATGGGTTTGTTTTGTTAACGAATCACTATGCTACACCAGAGAACCTTACTGCCATAGCTTCGTTCCAAGGAAGGCTGGTATTCTTCTCGCGGCAGGGGGTGCAGATATGGACCACACCGGCTGAACCATCGGCGTGGCAGTTGAACCAGGTGTTTGAGTACATCGGAACGAGGAGTCCCTTGTCTGTGAAGACAGTGGGTGATTTTGAGGTATTCTTCTTAGATGAAACGGGCATCCGCTCATTAAGGGTTCGTGATAACACCCTCAACGCCTTCTCCGAAGACCTTGGCTCCCCTATTGACGAGTTAGTCCAGGCCAAGCTGGTGGCATCATCCGACGCGCAGAAGAATGCGGCCTGTGCGGTTGTTGAACCATCCTCGAAGAGGTATTGGATCTTTATCAAGGACACTATCTATGTGTTCAGTAACTTCCTCTCGTCGAAGATCACGGCGTGGAGCAAGTATCTTCCTACCTATAGTAATGGAGGTGTACAGACGGCCTTTGTTCCAGAGAAGTTCGTGGTCTTCCAGGGACAAGTTTACTGCCGGGCAGATAACTCGATGTTTCGGTATGGTGGAAGCGATAATAACACCTACGACAACGCTGTGGCTACGGCGGAACTTCCCTATCTTGACGCCAAGACACCCTCGACAAGAAAGCTGGCGAAGGGCTTGGACGTCGCGATGACGGGAGCGTGGACGTTGACGGCCGGTATGGACCCTACTAGTGGACTTCTCGATACGATCTTTTCGGATTCTCTACCATCGTTCGACAAGGGGCATGTTCCTTATTCGAGTCAAGGTACCCACTTCAAACTAAAGGCCATCACAACAGGCGCAACAGCCGCCAAGATAAGTTCGCTGATCCTTAAGTATGACCTTGGCGAAGAAGAATAATGGACCGCATAGACAAAATAATGACCCGCATTCGGCAGGTGAAGCCTGCGGACATTCCTATCTTGGAGAAGTTAGCTGCTGCGGATAAACACGCACTGATTCTTCCAACACATGTAGTAGAGCGTAACTATCAGATGATCGGCTACCTGTCGATAGGAGTAGTTCCAACGGTGATAATTTGGCTCGACTCTGATAGAGCGAGTATCCGGGATAGTATGGCAGTGATGAATTTTTACGAGAACGCTATCACCGACCGAGGTGGTAGCCATGTGATCGTTCCGTGTAACGAGAAGAGTCCTTTTCGACCGTACATCGAAAATGTGGGTTACCTGGACCTTCAGGTAGGAATGTTTATCAAACAACTGTGACCAAAGAAGTTGTGAAAGGACTAACATGTGTGGTGGGAGTGATGCATCGGACGAGATTGCCAAGCAGCAGGCAAGTAGGCAAGCTCTTATACAACAGGGACTTGGTAGTATAAACCGAGCCTTCGCGGGGTTTGATCCCGCGTTCTACGACCGTCAGAGACAGGCTGTGCTTGCCGCACAGCTTCCTCTGGTGGGGGATCAGTTCCGTCAACAGAGGAACCAGTTGGTGTCCGGCCTTGCGGGACAGGGACTATTGAGGTCTTCTGCTGGAGCTGGTCTTGCGGGAGCGTTACAACGGGAGCTTGCGCAGCAACAGACGAATGTGTCGAATCAAGCGACACAAGCTGCTCAGAACCTTCAGCAACAAATCGGCAATCAGAAAGGGCAGTTGATCTCCCAGTTACAGCAGAGCGCGGACCCTACGTTAGCCGCTCAAAGGTCTGTGGAGGCGGCGACACAGTTCTCAGCACCAAGCCTCGTCCAGCCGCTTGGGAACCTATTCCAAAACTGGGCGAACATTTATTTGGCCGGTCGCGTTGGGCAGGTTTATAATCAAGGAAACCAACAGCAGCAGTCACCTCGAACGTTTTCATCATTTGGTAACAGTACAGCAGTATCTTATACCGTAAAATAAGGACTTCCTATGGGAATTGGAACCATTGCTGGATTAGCTTTGTCGGCGGCTGGAACCGCTGTCAGCATTGCCAATGCTAAAGCGACGCAGCGACGGATGAACGACATTGTGGGAGATCAAATCGGTGCGGCGGAGGGATTCCAGGCACAGGCCACTCCTGAGTTTCAACGGTCCTTAGGTGCTACTGGTGCGGAAGCTACCAAGCGAGCGTTAGCTATTGGAGAACAACAGGCTCTTAGAGAGTATGGGGAAGTGGCAGGACTACCGGCGACGGCTGCAAGTCCGATATTGTCGGATACATTAGTTAATGCTAGGACGCAGGCACGGATTGGACAGTCTCAGCAGGCACAGGCAGCCTTGCAAGGGTATAATAATGCTACCTTGCAGCAGATACTAGCTAACCAGAGAGCGCAACAAAACCTTGGCGTGATTTCTGGCATGGCTAGTAGCAGGTCGGCTATTACACCATTCCTCTTACAAGGTGCCCAACAGCAAGGCCAGAACCTTGCGGCGGTTGGGAGCCTGCTAGGCACTGCTGGATCATTGGCCGGTATTTACGGGCAGTTGTATCCTTACCTTAATCCTCCGCCAGCGACAGGGCAACCACCAGCCGGACGTCCGGGAGCAGGAAGCGAGTAATGTTATGAAACTAATCCCATTGAGGAACACATGGATGGCTACTATTTATTTACACGGTAAAGTAGTGCATTGTAAAACCTTTGAGAACTTCGAAGACGCCGTAGCCGCTAGAAAATGTTGGGAGAAGGAACTATTTGGAGAGTTCGCTTGTCAAAACCCAGAACGCCTTCCTACAAGACCAAGAGGCGTTGACTCTCTTACAGAGCCATCAGTGTCTCATCTTGAAGAGTTTTGCTAGAAGGAATTTTTTATGGCACTAATAAACTATAGCCCGTGGGCTGATGCGGCAAATGTGGGAAGTGGTTTAGGGGCTTCGTTGACGAACCTTCTAATCGAACTGCCGAAGATTCGTCAGCAGCAAGCACTTCTTCAGGCACATCAGCAACTTTACGGTGCGCAGGCAGGATTGTATCAAGCCGAAGCCGAACGCAATAGGGCGCAAATCCCGACGTATCAGGCACAAGTCGCTGCGGATACGGCGAGAGCAGGTACCTATAATGCAGAGAGGGACTTGTATTCTGCAAGAGCTAAAGAGATTGGTTCGGTAGAAATGGCAAAGGAACGGCTTGGTAACGCTCTCCGACAGATTCCGTCGACCTTAGCAGCGGGTGGTTCGATTGATCCGTTAATAGCTGACGTGGTGGACAATATGGCGAGGCTGCCTCACGCAGATAGGGCAAGCCTTGGCGAATCGTTGGCGCAGATGCTTGAAATGTCTAAGCCGAAGTTCCGCACTAACCTTGGACTTGGAAACAAGGGCGATCCGTTTAACGTTCCCGCTGGTGCGACAGCGATTGATCCCTCAGTGCAGCCAGGGCAGCCAGGACAGATAGTCTATCAGTCGCCAAGAACAACGGGATATGGACAAGACCTTGTAGACCCGGCAACTAAAGAAGTCATCGCGTCAGGGCGAGATAGACCTTTAGGTGATGCTATCCATAGCGGGGTATTTGGGGCTGCCGCAAGAGGTTACTTTGATCCTTTCGCAACGGACGCGAAGAAGAACGCTATCTTAGAAAGTATTCCTCAGTTCCTTCAAGCGTTACCGGGACAAGGAATGCCAACGAAGGCACCTCCGATGGTACCGGGACGGAAGCCAGCGCAGGGAGGCGCGGTGAACCCAAGATACAATCCTGCAACCGGTCAGGTGGAGAAGTACGACCCCGCGACGGGGAGATGGATTCCGCAATAGTGCGGTTCAGAAAATGAACAGGACGATAAGATATGCCGCAGACGATTGATATTCCCGACGTCGGGGCGATAGACTTCCCAGACGAGATGTCTCCCGAAGAGGTCGCTGCGACAGCAGGACGCCTCTTTAGCGAGGCAAAGAGCAACGCTGTTAGGCTTCAACGACCACATCCTTACACCAGCACAACAGTTGGTGGTCCACGCACTTCGTTGGTTCCCGCTTCCGTCGCCTTGGGTTCCCTTCTTCAAGAACAGCAAATGGCGGTACGTCCCGGCGACGAACCGCTTCCACTTCCTGAGCCGAGCCAAGCATTCATTGACCGCAATCCTGTTCTTGGATCGTTTCTTCAAAGGTCTTCTCAGATTGCTGGTGGCTTAGGTTCGAGGAACTCTTTATTGTCATTGCCTTTGTTTGCTGTTCCTTACGTTGGCCCTGGTTTAGCGTTAGGTCTCGGTGCGAAGGGTCTTGGAGCTGGGTTAGGGGAGGTCTTTTCCGGTCCTTCATTATCACAACCACTTGGCACGGGAGAAAGCGTTGGTGGAGGTTCTGCTGAAACCTTCGCAAACGCTTTAATGCTCGCAGTAGGGGGCCACCAAGCAAGGCGTCCGATTGCAGAAGCTACTCCGCAAGGTCAGGCAAGGTATGCTTTGATGGACGAGTTGGTAAAGGAGCCTACATTTGCTAGAACGGCTGATCCCCCGCCGCAACGACAGCTTGGTATGTCGTTGGCTAACATTTTGCAAGACCCGGATATAAGAGGGTTAGTAGAGAGGGTCTTACAGGAAACTACCCCTGCCGGACGAATCGTTAAGCCGGGTCAGCCACGTGCGTTAGGAGAGTTGCAAGAACTTGCGTATCCGGAAGAGCATGTGGCACCGTCGGAGGTTGGTCTTGTTGCAGGCGGTCCTGCAACGGCAAGGATAGAACGTCCTGGTGGCGGTGCGGCTCTTAGCGGCAAGATCAGTTTCGCCGCAGAAGCGCCGACAATGACTAGTGTTGTGCCGCAGCCGGAGCGGACGTTAAGCGAACAAGAACGACTAATGCAGCAATCCTTTGTTCCAGCGAAAGGAACCGCTGCGTTGGCAGAACAGAAAGGAGGACCGATTGGCAAGACAGCTAAACCTACCATTCAGCCTGGCGGAGCGCAAGGCGTGGGAAAACCGTCGGGCCTTGGAGTTAAGGCGGCGCAAGAACGTGCAGCAAGCGAGCGTGGGCAAACTGGTGCTATCCGACCGGAAGGATCAGAGAGGCGGCAAGCGGAGCTTTGGAACAACCTCTTAGAGAAAGTGAAAGGCCTGAAAGGAATGACAGGGCTGCCGGATGTAGTTCTGCCGCTTGACCCGGAAAGGATGACGGATCGCCCGGAAGGACTGGAAGGTGTGCGACGTTGGCCAGTCGGGGTAGAGGGGGTAGAGTCTTTACCAGGGTGGCCAATAGTGGTTCGGCATTTGAACGATGAGCAGCTTGCGGACATAGCCGGCAATGTTGAGGTCGCTTTGATTGATGCCGAGCGGTCAGGAAGTCCAGACGCAGTGGATTACCAACATATCTTCGGAAGGGTTACGAATGAGCTGAACCGACGCGGATTGCCGAATCCGAGTCGACCGGGCGGTTTTGGACCGAGCGAAGCCGAAGAACCGAAGCAACCAGGTATCACGATTCCGCAACCCGAAGAAGGGTGGGTTTCAGCCTTTGATCGACGGAAGAAAAGCCAAGAGGGTAGCTTTGTGCTTCCTGGACCAGAGCTGATGCGAACGGCGAGCGGGTTTAAGAAGACAGCAACTATCGCGGGACAGCAGCTTTTGAATAGGGTTAGGAATTTGTTGCACCCAGATGAGTTTAAGGCGTATGAGAATAGCGGACTGAGGACCTTTCTGGCCCGTCCTCGGTCGCCCGACGAGGTTGCGAAGTGGATGGAAGCGAATGGGCCGAAGGTTGACGTTCATGCGTATGGGATGGAAGGAGTGGTGAGTGAGGCGAAAAGAGAGTACGATAAGATGTCGCATGAGTGGTTGGATACTTTGGATGGAGGAAGTCGGGATACAGTAAAAAGAGCAGAGGGACTCTTTGCTAGAAATGAAGATGCAAAAGCGTACGCAGAACTGGCAAACATCGGAACACAAAACTATACTAAAGCTCACCGCTTCTTAGAGATAGGTCGGCAGATAAAAAACGAGCCTCGTGATACCTCCCCTCGCGCAACCTCCGCCTACGAGCATGTTTCTGCCTTCGACACACATCAGCCGATGCCTGAGTGGACGAAGAGCAAGAGTAGAAGGAATGTGCAGAGGGTGGATGTGGTGATACCGAGAACTACAGAAAAGCTAGGCGTAGATAAAGATGCTAGTAGCCAGATGTGGACGGATGAAGAACGTAAGCTAGCTAATGATTTGTGGACTCCGGATAAGGTTCACGAAAACCTTCCCAACACCCTCGGTTGGGCGATGATACAATATAAGACTGGTCCGAAAGGGGAAAAGATGGCGGTGATGGGAGAGGTGCAGAGTAGGTGGGGGCAGGAACGCAGGGAAGCTGTTAAAAGCATAGAAAACAAAGAGGGTGATAACCGAGGAACAAGAGCGTATCGTATTAACGAGGCAGCTAAAATACCAGACCACCCTCTCCTTCGCGACTACAACCGTCTCATTCTCAAAGCTGCGATTGACCAAGCGACTAAGGAAGGTGCAACGCATATCGTCCTACCCGATGAGAAGACGGCAATGATGAACGAGGGGCATGATCTTGACCCTCCTTCCTTTGTTAAGCCCTCTGCTGCGAATGTCCGTCTTGCAAAACAGCTTCTCGAAGGGAACGATCTCCATGGTCTCTATAAGACTGACTTAGAAAAGCTTGCGGAGGGTGAGGAGATTGAGGCTGCTTTTCCTGGTAAATGGCAAGGTCCTGGATTCGAGTTGGATAGAAAGGTTTCAGAGGAAGCCGGAATGCGTCTGAACTACGGCATTACCCTACCAAAGATAGCGGAGGAACTTACTGGTAGCAAAGGTGAGGAGGTCGACCTTGGTCAGCATAAGAACGCCTTTGACTACGAGGATGTAGGTACTGGAAGGCGGCGATTGTATCCAACAGAGGAAGAAGGCCGTTGGGTTTCAAAAATACGCAAAGACCTAATCTTCAAGAATCCGGACGAATCTTTCAAGACCTCCGTTACGGGACGCTCCTACGATCTTGCAAAGGTTAAGCAACGCACCGAGCCTTTCAAGCTGTTCGGCTCAGACAAGATGGAGAAACAAACCCCGGCGGGTCTGAGAATCAAGGAAGCTCAAGAACGTGGAGCACGGCAACGTGGTGAAACAGGGGCCATCTTTCCTGAAGGGTCTGAACGTAGATTTAGGAACCTTTACGAAGGCAAAGTTTGGTTTAATAACCTTCCAGAAGTTCTAAGAAGAAGCGTAAGACGTTTTCTAAACGAGTCTTATAGTAGTCCTGATGAAGCTATGACCACTATATGGAGAACGCAGTTTATTAACGATTTACCAAAGGGAGCCAACGTCGAAGAATGGACAAGTAAATTAGACGAATACGTTAACCTAGCGTTGGGAGAAAGGCA
>Ga0137312_1000006_pt1 | contig 45918 bp, 59 predicted proteins | sample EasRivERMZT133_2_FD_102296 | JGI IMG/M metagenome (GOLD analysis project Ga0137312, IMG submission 102296) | Soil microbial communities from meander-bound floodplain in the East River, Colorado, USA - East River MetaG ERMZT133_2 | ecosystem: Environmental > Terrestrial > Soil > Floodplain ...
CAGAAACACCACTTGGTCTTTACGCACTATTCCCTTTCGTGGTTTGTTCCCCAGGTGTAACCAGGGTTGGTCAATCAAGAACTTGGATTCATCAGCGATTGGCATTACCGTCTGCCAGTTCTCTTTTTGTAAGCAATGGAGTGTTGTGTGTTTGCTGTTGTGCATGGTTGGCACTTACACCCACGCCAGTAACGTTGGGCAGTTCCGTGTGGAAATTTAGAGGCGTGTTTCTCCTTATGGCATGAGTTGCAGAGTAGTTGGCATTTTTTTAGTTCTTCATCGAATTTTGCCTTGCTGGCTGATCCGATGTTGCCAATCGTAAATTTCTTGTCCGCTGGGTCAATGTGATCGAACTCTAATGCTTCTAGGTCGTCACTGACGCCACAAACAGCACATGCTCCGCCAAGAAGTCTCTTAGCTTCTGCAATGCGATTGTGGTAGCGTCTAAGCATGTATTTAGCCATATAGGCGTTAGAACTCATCGTAGGCCCCCAGGGGATTGAACCCTGCTCAATAGATTAAAAGTCTATTGCATCGCCACAATGCTTGAGGCCCAACACCTTCACTCTTCCACTGTAGCTCCGGGAGTGAAAATGTAATCAGCTCCTGTTGATTGACAGCGTAGGCAAATTCGTTTGCCAGAACCATCAAACGGGAGAGTCTGATTTCTACATCGAGGGCAAGTTAGTGGGGGTTTTGGTGGCTCCACTACAGTCACCAATACTTTCTCTACCCGATCTTCCTTAAGAGGGTTCTTTGCCCAAGGGGGCTTGTAGATTCCCTCTACGAGTTCCTTACTGCGTTTCTCTACAATGACAATGAGGTCGTTCCCCCTTATTTTGTAGTCGATTACATGGCCGTGGGCTGGCTTGTAAACGAATTGGTGTAGTAAATCCTCCCCTAGTTGCTTAAGGGTTCGATTCGTCATGTTGCACCTTCTAGTTTAGGCGCCTGGTGGTAATGTGGGATGCTCCGATTTACTCCTTCCTCTTGCGTTACGTTCTTGTTCCCATTGTTCTAGGAACGGACCACTGTAGTCCATTCCACAAATGGGACAACGAAAAACATCGTAGTCAGGAACACTGACAAGTTCTTTTCCATCGAAGATGCAAAAATAAGTCATTCAGCAGACTCCCCAGGGTTGGCTTCCTCTACGGGCGTAGGTAGTAGCGAATACTCGGTCTTGTTCTTCTCGGCTAGCTGAACCCCAAGTTTCTGGATTTCCGCCGTTAGCTTCCCAAGTACCTCTATCAAACTGATAGAAACCAAAGTACCTAGGGTTGGTTCCTCGTTCGTAGGAACCACCATTTTCATATCTTCTAATTTGCTCATAAGTGCTAGCTTGGTCTGAACATTTGCCGGACTTAGCACTTGATCGCTGACTCTTTGGAGGCACCACTGTAGTAGTTGTGCTTCTAACGGATTTACTGCGAGATACCCTTTCTTTCTCTGCGTTGAGTCGGAGTTGCTCATAGTACCTGTCAAGATTCATCTCCCTTTGGAAGTTTGCTGGCAATGGTTTTGGGGATGTTATCGTAGGACTCTTTGAGTAGGTCGTAATAATGCTGGTGGGCTTTGATGTGGGCGTCCATTGATAAGTCGAAACCGCTTCCGGGTGCGTGGTGGGAAGCGGGTTTTGCAACAAGAGTGGTAGGATTCCCCCCGTCACCCCAAATAGAAGTATTAAGGTCAGCAGATAACTGTTCCTTGAGTCCGGGGAGGTAAGACTCTTTAAGAATTTGGTCAACCGCACTTAAACTAGATTTCTCCTCGGGAGGTTCCGTAACCCCACATTCACGAACGTGTTCGATGTATGGAGTTAGGAAGTCGATTAGGTGTGGTGCAAGTGTTTCTGCTGCTTTTTCACGAGTAGCATACGACGACTCTGGATAGATATTCGCCATATAGCTTTCGATGGTATCTTCCAGATATGAAATAAGTTCTTCTGTCGTGTAGGCTAGGCGAAACTCTTTGATGAAGAGATGCATAGTTGGGGCGAACGCATCTAACTGTACGATATCATCACCGAGAATTACTGTAGGGAAGATGTTAAGGACAATGTCAACTTTAACACCCATCTTCCCATTGTTGTTCGTCCACCAAATGAGAATTCTCTTCTTCTCAGTCATTTTCTCTCATTTAGAAACTTCTCCAGGGCCATATTTACGATCTGAGATTCGGTCACACCGAAAACTTTACGGTATTTATCGAGCTTCAATTTCAACTCGAAATTGACCTTCCCCCTAACGAGGTAATCTCTCCCTTGTGGCATTGCGTCACTGTATCACACAGTTAACCTTTTGTCAAGGGGTTTATTATTATATTCCCCTAGACTACGTTTTTGGCCTATGGTAGCATAAGTGCAGGTCAGAGGGGGTGTCACGCCTGAGCGCATACCCCTATATAACAGTGTCACTTGAAAGGCGCACAGTGAGTACCGACAAGCTAATAGAAGAAAACCCTATCCGTATTGCTCGTAAGCAACTCAAACTTACACAGGAGAAATTCGCTAGGGCTGTAGGAATTCATGAGAGTGCAGTTTTGCTCAACGAACAAGGCTGTTATCAAGGAATTCTTCCAAACATCCTTGAGTATCTCATGGACCAAGATTATGATGGGCCTCAGTTGCAGAGAGATTACCAGTCCTTCGTGTCCATGTGTAGAAAATACATGCGGAACAGGTTGTTATTGGACCAATTCTCTTTGAGTTCCCCTACTCAAACACATTCGCCAATCAGTCAGGTCTACGCCCATACGAGTTCTAACCGAACGAAACTTGCAAAGCTAATCTGTGTTCAGCCTGCGTTCCTTTACAAGTTGGAACATGGGCAGCTTTCTACTTTGCCAAGTCAGGTAGAGTTGGCTTTGCGAGATTTGGGTGTGTCAGAAATTGTGTTGGCTCAGATGAACGAACAGCAAGACGAATTCGCACAGTGGAAGAAGATACGACGAGCCTATGGCGCTGACTGACGAACAACTGAAAATCGTAACGTACATCGACCAGGTGTTCTGGAATACCGGGAAAATTCCGACAGACGACAAGATCGTTCAAGCACTAAACCTCTCTGACAAACAGGTCAAGGCTGCTTGGAAGGTTGATGCTGTTCGTCAATCCCTCATTGTCCGTGGAGTGAATTTCAATACGGGTGATGAAGAGGTTTTGACTCCAACACAGATCATCTGTGCAAATGTTCTGTTGAACACTCTTGACAAATCTACAGTCCGTCAGAGACTTGAAGCTGTTGGTGTAACAACGACAGCATATCAAGGATGGATGCAGCAACCTGCTTTCAGGACGTACCTGAAAAATAGGGCTGAGCAAGTTTTTGCAAGCACAGAGCCTAACGCTCTGTTGGGGATCACGAAAGCTGTAGAAGCCGGTGACCTGAAAGCAATTCAGTTCTACCTTGAAATGACGGGTAGATACAACCCGAGACTTCAGATCGAAGTCAATGTTGATACGATCATCAATCGGGTTGTGGACGTTGTTTCAAGGTATGTGTCTCCGGAAGTTATGGAGAGAATTGCAATGGACCTAGAAGGAATCACTGAATCTGGGTTCAAGCCAAAAGGATTACCAACTTCTCGTGAAGATGTTATGGCCGCCGTTGAAAACGGCATAATTGAAGTCTCGTACACGGAAAAGAAAACCCCCGATCTAACGTTAGGAATCTGATGCCCGATCTGAATGTTGTTCTACAAGGTACTGGTACTCCTGAAGGTGTTGTTGAGGCCCTTCCAGGTCAGAGGTATTTCGATTACATCGGAAATGATCTGTATCTCAAAGAACAGGGTGATGGAAAGGTAGGTTGGGTAAAAGCTGGTGGAAGTGGTGGTGGGGGTGGTGGAGCAGTAGGTGTTGGGGACTCTATTGTTGTCCGTGGTTATACGGATTCTGTAGAGGATTATGATATCTTGGATGCAATCCAGGCTGGTAATGATTCATTGCATATCGAGGCCGTTGGAACGTCCTTAATCTACGATCCTGCACTAATTATTCCTGCTATTAGTTCTTCTCCGAGACCAACAATCCAGGCAAAGGCTGCTGGGTTGTATAGCACAACCATCAGAATTATGTATAGATTTGGTCCTACATTCACAGGGGACTATCTTGAGGATTATTTTGACGAGGCATGGAAAGACGCTGTGAGTGGTGACGTTCTTCCGTTGGATGAATCTACGGATAACGGGGTAGAAGCTCAGCCGTACTTCCACGTAGTGCATCCAGCTTCTATGGCAGATCAAGATTGGTCTATATCTGTAACGATTCCACCGATGAATCTTCCTGTTGATGCGGCTTGTCGTCCTTATATGAGTAGTGGTAGTGGTCCGTTTTATTTGTGTGCTGTTAAGGTGGTGAAAATTGGCTAGTCTAACTTTGATGGACGAAATGTATAAGGATTTGCTTGCCTTATACCCGAATCCAGTGGGAACAAAGAGTCAGTCAATTCAGGATCTCTTGAAGAGGTTTTATGCCGACCATCCAGAGGCATACCCTCGGGGATCAAACGATTACCTGAATTATATTCGTGGCGCAGGCGCTGTAGGAAAGTCTCATGCTGACGCTGAATATGATTTCTGGAAGAATGATCTTTATGGGGGTGGTGGTACTGTTACGCCCCCGCCGGGAGGGGTTGTTCTAGGACCAACGCTAAAACTTGCGAAAGCAGTTTGGCACGCTGGGGCATGGAATCCGTACCTACAGGAAACATTAAAGGACCTGTCTGGTTCAGGAATTCACATGAAGTTTGGTGCGACTTCAGTACCATGTGTTGTTGATGGGACATGCTGGCACCCCCTTTCTAATACGGAGGGGCCACGTATTTCTAATTCGTATGCTGATTTAAGCATTACCAACGACATAGAGATGATGTGGTACGGACGACTTGAGAGTGTGCTCCCAAGACGCCATGTTCTTATGTCGAAGTTTAATGGTGTTGGAAATACAGGCTACCTCTTCCAAACAAATGCTGCTCAAACAGCTATTGAGCTTGTTATTGGTATTGGTGCGTCTACGGTAACAGCAACCTCAACACCTGTTGATCTTTCGAGTTTTGTTGATTGTGCCCTCAAGGTTACTCGGGTACGCTCAACAGGAACGGTAAGGTTTGAGAAGGCGCCAAAACCAACAGGGCCTTGGACACTAATTAGTGAACAGGTACTGAATGCTGGTACTGCAATCTCAATTAACACACAGTCACTAAGTATTGGTCATCGGACCGATAGTGCTGTAGATGGGTGCCAGGGTAGAACATCTGCATTTTGGCTTAAGTCTGGGGTAACAGTAATTGCGGATACGAGTTTTGTTGGTAGAGGGGATGGTACATCGTTTTTCTATGATGTGGTAGGAAAACGAGTCGAAATCACTCCTGTTCGTAGTGCTGTTGTAAAGGGGTTGTTTGAGTGCTGTGGTGTTCCATTTTTCTATGGTCAGTCTCCACATCAAATAGCTTTTAATGGTGGGTATGATGTAGAACTCGCTGTTCAGTGTGCTGCAACCCAATGGGTTAGCGCCGTGACTCAGACGATGTTCTCTAGGTGGGATATTCCATTACATTGGGTTTGGGCTTTTAAGGTTCAGGCTGACGGTACTCTTCGGTTAGAGTATTCTACAACTGGTGGAGCTTCTCTCTTCGCTACCTCAACAGTACCAGTAACAGCAAATGGTGCTGTTGACAAAACAATGATGTGGTTTAGGGTAGAAAGAGTTGCTTCCACAGGTGTAACAAAGTTTTTCACCGCTCCTGCTTCTCCGACGGAACCTGTTGGTGCTGCGTGGACACAACTTGGTGCTAACGTAGCGACTACCCCTGGAAACATCTATAGTGGTATGTCCAATATCCAGATTGGTGTTCAGGCTGCGAGTACGACTCCGTTTAACGGTTGGATCAAGCGTTGTACCTACCGAAAAGTTATTGGTGGGGCATTACAGTTTGATCTTGACTTCTCTGTTTGGCCTGAAGGGGTTGGACGTGTTTATCCGCATACTGATTTGACAGGTAAGCCCGTCATAATCAATTCTACAGCTAGTCCTGGGGCAGATTCAGGTGATCCAATTTGGTTAAAGTACGATAGTACGCCTGGATCAAATGCGGGTAAGGGTATGTTTTTGCCTGCTGTTAATGGTAATAGCATGTACGTTGCAAATGCAAATGTTCCTGTTATTACTGGAGATATGACAATTGAGGCGGAACTAGCTCCCATCAGTTGGAAATCTGTTGGCACGATAATTGGTAAATGGGGAGTTGCACCTAATACCTCTTATAGACTTGAGGCACAGGCATCTGGAATTCTAAGGTTTGTTCTCACCTTTGATGGTACGGCTGTTCTTAGCTATGTTGCAACGGTCCCTATTTCTGCTGTTGATGGACAACGTCTTTGGGTTCGATTTTACCGTCAATCTTCTACAGGAGTTGCATGGTTCGGTCTTAGTTACGATGGTGTTAATTGGGAACCGATTGGTGCGAGCGTAGCTACTACACCTGGTGTGATCTACAACAGTAATGCCAGTCTAGAAATTGGGTCTAGTGGGAACGGTTTCTCAAGTCTCCTTGCAGCTAGATTTTTCCATGCTAGACTTTGGGATGCGGTTCCTGTATCTGCTTTTACAAATCCCCCACTGGGTAACCTTGTGTTTAATGTGGATTTCTCAACATTTGTTGAGCCACTTTTAACTCCGGTTAATGCAGCTACAGGACAACCTGTTATTGTGACCCGTTCTACAACGGGTAGGAAAACTACTCTCGTTGATAGATCGATGTTCCTGTTTGGTGGTGATGATTACATGGAATCCTTCGATCATCCACTCTTTAATGTACCCGCAGCCGGTTCATTTTCTGTAGCTGTAGCTAGACGTAATCATGGATTTGGTGGTGGATTGATGATTACTAAACGCAACGGTATTGCGGTTGCATTTGAGGCAGGATGGGATTTCTGGACCGATACAACTCCATCGGACAAATTTGAAACCTGTGATGGTACAAATAATATGTCTGCTGCATCTTCAGGTAGTACACCCTCGAAAGGTATGGCACAAACTGCTGTGGCTGTACGTAATACCTCTAACGATACAGTATCTGCTAGTACGGATAAACTAGCATTTACAGTAGCAACAGATAACACTAATCTCAGTCTTAGTAATACAGCTATTGCCCCAAGAATTTCGCGTGGTGGTGGTCCGGGTGGTGCAAACTACGGGCATTTTGAGTTCTTTGGGGCAGCGTTTTGGGAGACACCTTTAAGTCAAGCACAGGCTGATGCTCTGGATGCTGAGTTTGGAACAAACGTATGACTACAATCCTGCTTAGAAAATCAGCCTTTCAGCAACTTACACCAAAACAGGCACGTCTTATTCGGATTGCACCAAATATTGAACTAGCTGATCCTAACGAATTGATCCAACCACCGAATACCCATTGGTATATGTGGGACGATCATCGTTTTAGCTACAGAGACATTGTAGCTCTTGGTGTATTTGCTAGGCTTCGTGCACAGATCGAAAACCAGGTTACGGAAGATGTAAACGTCCGTGAAACACTACGTAACTGGCTTGAGACTCGGTTAGATTTAACAGAGCCTCCTGTAGACGAAGAAAATCCTCTCCAGTGGTTGCTTGACAACAATAATGCACCCCCTGGGATAAGAGCAACCTTTGGGATGCCAGAGAATTGGACTATAGCTTAGTGTCTAAAGCTCAAAAGTCCCAGAAAGAGATGTTTCAGGACCTGGCAGCACAGTTTCGGCGGTCTGCAAGGAAACCGAACATTCATGGGTACTCTCCACACCCAAAACAGCGTAATTTTCACGCCTCGGAAGCTAAAATCCGGGCGCTCTTAGGAGGAAACCGCTCAGGTAAGACTGTAGCAGGTGCCTCAGAAGGAGTTTTTTACGCCCTCGGCCAACATCCGTTCAAGGAAGTACCGAAACCCCCAACACAAGGCCGGATTATCGGATCGGACTTTGTTAACTCGGTCGAAAAAATCCTTCGCCCTGAGTTTGCAAGGTGGATGCCACTTTCAGCGATCAAAGGTGGCTCTTGGGAACACGGTTACGACAAAGAAGCCAGAGTTCTCACGTTAGAGAACGATTCTACGGTCGAGTTCCTCTCAACCGACCAAGAACTTGATAAGCACGCTGGTGCCAGTCGTTCTTGGATTTGGTTTGACGAGGAATTCCCGTATGATTACTTCGTTGAGAACAAGATGCGTCTGCTCGACCAGAACGGTGATATGTGGATGACACTTACACCGTTGGAAGGAATGTCGGGGTGGCTTTTCGATGATATCTATTCTGCATCACTCCTACCGGAGAACCAGGGTATCATCGAGAGTTTTGTCGTTGAGATGGAGGATAATCCGTATTTGGCTCTTGGTGAAGCCTCCGCCCTCCTAGCGGGATTGACAAAAGATGAGATTGAGGCGAGAAAGAAGGGAAAATTCGTTCAGGTTGGGGGACTCATCTACAAGGAATTTGAGCCGGAAGTTAATGTTATTGAGCCGTTTATCCCACCGTCTGAATACCTTCATTTTAATGGCATGGATCACGGTTTTAATAATCCGACTTGTTGGCTCTGGGCTGCGGTAGATAAAGATGGGCGTATGTTCGTATACGACGAACATTACGAGTCAGGAAAGATTGTAAGCTACCACGCCAAGGTTGTCAACGAAAAGAACCTAGCACATTGTGAACAAGCGCGAACGAATATTATGCCTGCTTACAGTGTCGGTGATCCTTCAATTCGTAATGTCGATCCAATTACTGGCACTAGTGTTCTATTGGAATACATCGAGTTCGGTATTCCTATTGTTCTTGGGAATAACGACGTGGCGGCTGGAATTAACCGTGTCTCGCGTTACATTAAAGACCATGAGGGAATTACTAAGCTTTACATAACGCGTAACTGTGTCAATCTAATCTGGGAAATGGGGAGATATCGTTGGGGGACGTGGGCACAGAAGAAAGTGGCAAGAGACAAAAACAAGAAGGAGGAACCGCATAAAAGAAACGACCACGCTTGTGATGCGTTACGCTACATGATAGCGTCACGTCCAGAGGTTGATTCGGGTACGGATGTACCCCCGATGCAATATCCAGCGGGTACCTCTACAGCAGTAAATGCCACAGGTAGAATTGACGAGGGGCTTGTAAACGCTGGCCGCAGACACGAATACGACGCACTCGAATACGACTAGGAGAACACGCAATGGGTTTAGTAATTCAGGTCAACGGCGAAGAAGTTTTTCAGCAGGACGAGGTTGTCCCGATGATTCACGTTCTGACACCGACTGGTGAGTCCTCAACGATTCGCTGCCAAAGTGATTTTGACGGTGACTATGTTGTCAATCTCGCTCTTGATGCTGCACAGGGTGGGGTTTATCTCAGTGACGTTGAGCAGAAGGAACGTGAAGAGTTGGCCGAAACCTTAGAGGGTCAGGAAGTTGCTGGAACCAACCCGAACTACGTTGGTCTTTCTCAGGAACAGATCGACGAAAAGGTGAAGGCTGAGCAAGAGGCAATGGACAACACTCAGAAGGCAAAGGAAGAGTCCGGTGAGGTTCCTTCGGAAACCGAAACCCCAGAAGGAACTTCCTCTGAGGACAAGACCAACGACAAGACCAACCTTGATACTGGGAAGGATGCCAAGAAGAAGTGAGCCAGCAAAGGTTTCGGATCACGAACGCACCTGAAGCGATTCCAGGTTGCTGTTTCATTTGTTCCGCAGCCTCTCGTGAATTCTATGTGGATTTAGATATCCACATGGAATTTCACGGGCGTATGTATTTCTGCAACGAGTGTCTCGCAGAAATGGCTCGTCTGTGCGGCTTTGAGACTCCTGGCAAAGTCGGCGAGATGGTTGCTCACAAAGAACATCTGGAAAAGCAGGTGTTTGACCTGACGGTGGAAAAAGACGCACTAGAAAGAGTTGTGGATGGATACTCCCGGTTACGTGGCGCTAGTAACCCTGTCGCTGCTTCTGTTCCTGTCATGCCTGGGCAGCTTTCTACTGATTCGATTTTTGCTGAATCAGCAGAAGGAAGAGAGGAAAGTGTGGGAGGGGGAGAGGGAGAGACTCCTGAATCGAGCAATGAGCAAGGAGTGGACGACTTACGAACAAGCAAGCCGTCGGAGTTTACCCTTGAACTTTGATGATGACGGTGTAATCCGTACTGACGATGAATCAGAGTTAGCACGGATTCAGGCTGCTTATGGGGAAGCAGGCATGGGGGAAACTCTAACCGAGATGGAAGATTTAGTTGACCTAGGATTTAGGACTGAATGACACTTCTTGAGGAAACAGAACTTCAGGGCAACAACATGAATGCCCTGCTTCAGTCTGCTCGGGATGCTGAAATTATTGCTTACGTGGATGGACTTTTCAACAGAGCAAGGAAAGCTCGTCAGCAGTTTGAGAAGCAATGGTATCTCAATCTAGCCTTCTATTTTGGTCGCCAGTACGCAGTTTGGGCACCAGGAACTGCTACGGGGCTGACTCGGTTATGGGAACCTCCTGCACCCCCTTGGCGAGTTCGGTTAATTACGAACCAGATTCGCCCAATCATTCGTACCGAACTTTCCAAGTGCATTAAAGAACGTCCGCAGGCTTTCGTTGTACCGTCTACTTCTGATGACCAGGATACTGCTGCTGCAAGAGCGGCAGAGAATATCTTTGAGTATCAGAGGTATGTCATGGAAGCCAACAAAGTGATGCGAAGGAGCATTTTCTGGACTCTTCTTTGTGGGTCAAGTTTCATCAAGGATTGGTATGAGCCGGATACTGTAGGCCCGGATGGTGTAGCTGGTACAATTAAGGTTGAGCCTGTTACAGCGTTTCATATCTATATCCCTGACCCACAGGAAGAGGATTTAGAGAATCAGCCCTACATCATTCACTGTCTTGCTAAGAGTCCCGAATACGTTGAGGGGCTTTATGGCAAAAAGGTTGGTGCAGATTCAACCTCAGGTTCTGGTCTTTTAGAACAAAGATTCCTCAACGCTCTGGGGATTGAGTCTGCACCAAAATCGTACGTAACGGTAAAAGAAGCTTGGATCAAGCCCTGTCAGAAGTTTAAGAATGGTGCTGTAGTAACATGGGCAGGAAGCACTATTCTGAATCTTGAAGAGAACGGGTTTGTCTACCAGCATGGTCAGTATCCTTTCACGAAGATTGACCACATTCCTACAGGTCGTTTCTATGGTGATTCCGTCATCAATGATTTGATCCCGTTACAGCGTGAGCTTAATCGTTCGATTTCTCAGATCATCGAAGCTAAAAATCGAATGGCAAAACCTCAGCTAGCTGCACAGAAGGGTTCGATTGATACAAACAAGGTCACTTCTGAGCCTGGCCTAATCATTCTCTACCAGCCTGGATATCAACCTCCTACACCAATTCCGCTTACGAATTTGCCTACATACGTCATGGAGCAGATTCAGTCGATCAAGTTGGATATGCAGGATATTTCAGGTCAGCATGAGATTTCCAAGGGCCAGGTTCCTTCTGGTGTAACTGCGGCTACAGCAATCAGCTATCTTCAAGAATCAGATGATACGAAGTTGGCTCCGACGATTACCTCAATTGAGGAAGCCGTTGAGAGGATCGGACGACATACTCTGTCGCACGTACAACAGTTCTGGGATTTACCTCGCATCGTCAAAGTGGTAGGAGATGATGGTCAGTATGAATCCTTTGAGCTATCTAAAGCCGATATTCGTGGCAACACTGATCTTAGGATCGAAGCTGGTTCAGCTACACCTAGAAGTCGCGCAGCAAAGCAAGCGTTTATTACAGAACTTGGAAAGATGGGCTGGATAACTCCAGACCGTGCTCTGCGATACTTAGATATGGCGGAGACTTCCAAACTGTACGAGGAAATCCAGGTTGATTCTCGCCAAGCTCAGCGAGAAAACCTGAAAATGGCCCAGGGTGCTCCAATTCCGGTCAATGACTGGGATAACCACGAGATTCATATGCTTGAGCATAACAATTACAGGAAGCGCCAAGCGTATGAAAATCTGCCAGATGAACTCAAGGCTATTTTTCAACAGCACGTACAGACGCACAAAAACGTTCTCGCAGCGTCAATGGGTGTCCAAACAGTCCCAGGACAGCAACTTCCAAATCCCGATCAAATGCCCCAGCAACAGCAGCAACCGCCTCCTGGTGGACCCGGAGGAAATCCAGAGAAAGCTGAGGCTAACGTTTAATGCCGTGGAACCCGAACGACGCAATGAAACACACGAAGAAAGCGACGGGTAATAAAGCCTCGGCATGGTCATCTGTAGCCAACTCAGTTCTTGGTAAGACGGGTGATGAAGGAAAAGCAGTTCGCATTGCAAATTCCGCAATTCAACGTCGGATGACGAAAGGTAAGTAAGTGGCCGATCATCAGATTGGAAACCCTCATGGAGTTACCATTGCTGGTATTGGTGGTGTGAACAACAAGACAAACATCACTGGAAATACTGGCACAAACCCGCAGGTTCCGCCGGACTATGATGATCTTGACGGGATCGGTGCTATGCGGGCACGTCTGACAGCGATCAATGCTGTCACTTATTCGGCTGCACAGTTGAATAAGATGACGTACAATGACCTCGTTTACGCAATCCGACTGAACGATTTCAGATCGGGTATCAAGCAGTAATTCTTTTCAACCTGTAGCGACAGCTTCACGTCTACTGAGTAGGGTTAGAGCATAGCCCATCGAGAAAGAGAATAGATGAACGTGGATGGTCCCCAGGGCCTTCTGACGACAATTGAAAACGAGTGGTTAGAGAATAGCTGGAACTTAGATTCTCTCCACTCCTTCCAAATGTCGTTCACAGAAGGTACAGGTACAGAAACCGAAGTCACCGGAGCAGAGGGAACAGAACAAGAAGTTGACCAGGGACCGGCAGATGTTTCCGGTTACAGTGAATTTGTTCAGGGCCTTCTCAAAGACACTCCAGATGAACACCGCACGATTCTGGAGCCGTACATCAAGAAGTGGGATGCGGGAGTATCACGAAGGTTCAGTGAGTTACAGGGCCAACTCAAGCCGTATAAAGAGTTTGGTGAGTTGGAACAGGTCGAACAGGCGATGCAGTTTTATCGCATGTTGGAAGATGACAACGAAGCCCGTAAGATTTACGAGTCCCTGAATGAATACTTCAACCCACAGAAACCAGGCGGTACAACTCCAGGAGCCAATGGACAAGTTCCGTTGGGTGATCCTGGTGAGGAACAAGAATTCCAGGAACTCCCTCCTGCGATTATGCAGCAGCTTCAGCGGCAGGAACAAATCCTTCAGGCACTAGCGCAGAACTATCTTTCTCAGCAGCAGGAATCACAGCAGGCTGAGGAAGATCGTTTACTAGAGCAAACACTGAGTCAGCTAAAGGCTGAGTTTGGTGAATTCGACGAGGACTATGTTCTTGCCAAGATGTATAATGGTGCTGATCCCGCCGATGCAGTAAAGGCATATCAGGCCATGATGCAACAGCAGTTAGCTGCGTATCAGCAGAAACAGCGTACTCCCCCGACCTTAGGTGGTGGAGGAACTGTTCCCCAGGAGTCACAGAATCTCGCGAATGTTCCCAGCAAAGACTTAAAGAATTTCGTGGCTGGTTTGTTAGAACAGTCAAACAACGGGACCTAACCGAGTGTGACAAGGAGATTCAATGCCGTCAACAATGACGACAGTCGATGCGATTCTCAAAGAGGTTTACGGGCCTCGCATCGAGTCCCAGCTACAGAACGAAACTGTAGCTCTCAAGCGAATCGAGCGTACTTCCGACGGAGTTACCGAAACCGTTGGTGGAAAGTACGTCGATTTCCCTATCCGTGTTTCTCGTAACACGGGTATTGGCTATCGAAACGAGAACGAGCAGCTTATGGCTGCCGGTCAGCAGGGTTATGCGGAAGTTCACGTTCCGCTTCGTTACGGTTACGGTCGTGTTCGCATGACCGGACAGGTGATGAACCTTGCAGACAAGAACTACCAGGCTTTCGCATCCGCAATGGATGACGAAATGGAAGGCATCAAGGACGACTTGGCGAAGGATTCCAACCGAGTTGTTTACGGTGATGCTACTGGCCTTCTGTCGGCAATTACGGCTGACGGTGTAAACACAGTTACGGTTGCAAATCCGCAGTACCTCGAAATCGGAATGGCAGTTGATATTCTGACGAGAGCTACGGGTGCGGTGGTTGCTTCCAACCGACTCATTACAGCAATTTCTGCTGCCGGTGTTGTTACGTATTCCGGTGCTGATGTTGCTGCAACGGCGGCGGAAGGTCTTTACCGGACTGGTAACTATGGTCGTGAGCCTTCGGGTTTCGGTGCGATCATCCATGATACGGCTGGACTTCATGGTCTTACTCCGGCTGCACAACCGAAGTGGGCTTCGATTGTCCGTCCGAATCCGGCTGCTGCTGGAACGCCTCGGGCACTTTCCGAAGGTCTGATGATCGAAACCTGCGACTTGGTTCGGGTCAACGGTGGAAAGACCAGCCTCATTCTTGGTTCTCTTGGTGTTCGTCGTGCGTACTTCAACCTGCTTACTCAGCAGCGTCGTTACGCAGACACCAAGGAATTCGCTGGTGGTTTCAACGGTCTTGCTTTCCATTACGGAAAAGAAGTTCCGATGGTGGAAGATGTTGATGCCCCTCCGAACAAGATGCGGTTCATCGACGAGTCGAAGTTCAAGGTGTACCGTAACAAGGAATGGCATTGGGCGGATGACGATGGTTCCGTTCTTAAGTGGGTTCACGATTACGACGCTTGGGAAGGCATCATGCGTCAATACTGGGAAATCGGGACGGCTTCCCGTAATGCCCAGGCTTCACTTGACGACATTACCGAGGGTTAAACCTCAGTAAAACTGTCAGTAGGGGGTACTCTTTCGGGAGTACCCCTCGCTGACTGTTTTAAGGAGAGAAAATGGCGTTGTCAGATACTCAGATTGAGGTCTTGAAGCGGCTAAGTGAAGCCGGTTTGGATTCAAAGCAGATCAAAGACCTGGATCGTAGTGTGAACAAGTCTGGTTTTGCATCTGGTGGTAAGGGTGGACCTGAAATCACCAAGGTCAAGAAAGCTGCACCGAAGGATGACAAAACTGGTTTTGGAGAGAAGAACTTCCTCTTGCCCCAAGCTCTTTGGAAGCAGCATCAGAATCAAGAACGGCCCAAGTCTCGTAGACCTGCCGCTATCAAAAATGTTCAGCAGGAAGCTATCAAGCGTAGGCTGGCAAAGAGTGGTGGAAAAGTCAGTCCTCGTCAGGCACACATCAATAAACTACAGGGGAAGTAATGCCTAGTGAGTTAACTCGGGAACAACTTCGACAGATGAAGTTGGTCAACTTGGGTGACGTGTATGTAGAGCGTGATGCTCTTGACATTGCACGTAAGATCAACGAGTACGATCCGAACCTCCGAATTCAGTACCTAGAGTCAGAGGCAAGAATCGGAGAGCCTCCGTTTCGACTGGTGGAAAATTGTAAGGACGGAGTGGATCGAATTGTGTTTACGTTCTGGGAACTCGATAACCGAGTTCTGGACCGTATCTACAAGGCCGACACGCACAAACAGAATATCCTGACAAACCTTGATACCGCCAACATCGTTGCTTCTCTCAACGAGCAGGCGCGTTATAAGGAAAAGATCGAAGAGACTCAGGATATTGTGGCGCATATCGTTGCCTCCCCCAAGTCAAAATACAAGGTAGGAAACACCACGTACTACGACGATCGGCCCGCTGAGGTTAAGGATACCGACTAGTGGCAAGTCTCACAGCAATTCTTGGCCTACGCAAACCTGCTGGAACTGATATCGTCAATGTTGTTACAGATATTAGTGACAACATGCAGAAGATTGATGATGCTTTTGCAGGAGTTCTCCCTCTTGGAATTATGCTTCCGTACACGCTTGATGTTGCACCTACTGATCCAAAGTGGGTAATCGCAGATGGAGCTTTAGTTCCTACCGCTACTTATCCTGACTACTTTGCAAAGGTTGGGCACAAGTATAACAATAACGTTGATCCCGGTGGTGGACAGTTTAAGCTTCCGAGTGCTGTAGATAAAATGCTTGTTGGCGCAGGGGTTATTGCTGCCACAATTACAGCACCAGTTGGAAGTCACCCACACAACAAAACTGGCGGTGTCTCTGCCGGAGATGCTAACCATGGTCACGGAAATACTGGTGGTGAAGGTGCTCCAGATCACTTGCATGGTTTAGGCGGTTCTACATTTGGTGCTCAACAAGTTCACATCCATGTAGATACTGCTTTTGGTGGTGGTCAATACTCTGGTGCTCCAGACCAGGATCATGGTCACGGATTACCTGGAACTACTGGTGCCTCAGATAGAGGGTTAGGTCACGTCCATAGTTCTGGTCCATCCGGTGCAAACCATGGTCACGGAGATACTCTCGGTATTCAGGCAAATTCTGTAGGAAATGCCTTAGGGCTTTTATTCATTGTGAAGGTGAAACCATGAACCTTCCTGAGCTTGTTACAAGAGTAACCACGATCTTTGGGGACGAGAGTGAAGTTGTCGTTATGGTTGATGATATTGTTCGTTGGGCTAATGACGGTCAACTTGCTCTTGCTCGTCGTACAGAAGCCCTAGAATCAATCCAGCCGATTGACGTTGTAGCGGGTGACGCACAATACCCTGTAGCCCCGGACTTTCTGTTGGAAACGAGAGTTACTTGGAATGGGTACGGACTCACACGAAAGACAAAGGCAGAACTCAATCGAGATTACCCGAACCGAGATGTGGAGACTGGTACAGGGAGTGTTCTACACTACTATATTAGTGGTCGTAGTATCAATCTGTATCCGATTCCTTCTCAATCGGAAGCGGGTGTAGGAAATCTCAAGTTAGAATATGTACGCAGACCTTCTGCGTTAATGCTTGGCGTCCAGGAAATTTTCGATCTTCCTGACGAGATGCACGAAGATTTGGTTGAATACTGTCTGATGCGAGCGAAAGAACTTGACGACGATCTTACTGCTGCTGGTTACTACCAGAAGTCTTACGAAGCGAAGTCTGGTATAAGCGCAGCCGATTCTCAGTATCCGTATGCCGAATCTTACCCAAGTGTAAGAGAGGTATAGTGGCTGACTCACGAAAATTTGTTTACGATCAAGTTCTTGACTTCAAGACGTTTCATGGCCTAAATATCGCTGAGCCACCGGGTAAAATCAAGGATAATCAGCTAACTACTGCTGTTAATTACCTAATAGGTCGTGATGGTGGGCTTGTTAAACGTGGTGGATACGTTGAGCGATACAGCGGTGGCGGTGTTCTTGGAGCTAATGCAGTTAACATTCTCGGTAGGTTTGAGACTGATACTGTAGAACAGCTTATTGTTAGGGCAGGGAATGATGTTTACTACTCTGCGGATATGGGTCTTACCTTTACTGTAATGCCTGGTGGCCCCTGGGGTAATGTAGAGTTCGGTGTTCAGTACGTAAACAAGTTCTACATGGTTCGGTCAGATGCTACAGTTATAGAGTGGAATGGCGTTGCAGCTACAGCAATTGCTGGCTCCCCATTCGGAACTCACTGTAGGGTTTTTAAGGATAGGCTCTTTGTCCTCAACACAAAAGGCATTGGTACGCTTTCTTCTCGTCTGTATTTTTCTCTTCCTGGTGATTTTAGTGCTGCTGGGTGGGTGAGCACTAATTTTATTGATGTAAATCCAGGTGATGGTGACAGGCTTACATCGCAGCACAACACACAGGAAATCCTGCTGTTATTTAAGAGTTCGTCATCTTGGGCATTATACGCAGGCGGGGAACCTTCTACATGGGTACTACGTAACCTGTCGCCAGAAATTGGTTGTACGTCTAAATATACAACCCACGACTTCGAGAATTACGTCTACTTTCTTAGTACAGAGGGGGTATACCGAACTACAGGCACATCTTTGGTGAGTATTTCTGGAGATATTGAGCCTGCATTCCTGGATCAACAGACTGTCCCAGCTTTTCTGAACAAGAGTACCGGGGTTGTTTATGAGGATATGTATATTCTCGCTCTAGAGTTTTACCCAAGCGCACCAACTTGGGGTAGCTGGGAAGTGTTTGTTTGGAATCAATTGGGTACGTATACATGGGATACTGTTGGTGCTCAATACAAGTACTATGTGTATCATTTCGCATCTGGTACTTGGACAGAGTGGATTCCAGCACCAGGGACAGATTTTACTGCTGGTCCAATGCTCGATGTAGATTGTTCTGCGGATCACCGAGGGCTTTACATTGGTACAAGAACTCCTACAGGAAAGATTTTCAGGATCGGAACTCCTGTCTACCAGGATCAAGGTCAAAACTACCCCTGTGTAGCAAAGACCAAAGAGTTTGACTTCGACCAGCTTAGTTTCATGAAGAAAAGTAAGTGGTTAGCTATAGAGTCAACTGGTGCAGGAACAATGGTTGTAGATATTCTTCCTGAGAAGGGTACTGTAACTCAGCGAACGATCACAACCAAAGTAGATAGGCAAATGGATAAAGTTTCAGGTCCTGGATACTTCCGTACCCTCCAAATCAGAAGCACGTTCGTTAGCACAGGTCCTCATATCCTTTACGGGTATGCAATTCGGTTCCGTGGAAAAGCTCTCCAACCTCCGAATACGGTGGCACCGTGAACGAGAACGATGTAATTCCTACGAGGGAAGAAATTCAGTCGGTAATTAACGAGGCTCTTACAAAAGACTACGTTTATAGTTACCTGGCTGATTTCCCTGTAGACGTACAAGAGAAAATCAAGGACGACTTGATTTCATACCCCGGCTGGGAAGATTTGGTCGATGCGGATTAACCTGCTCCCATTTCCAGCCGAACCAGAGTTTCAGAACGACTACATCGACTACAACTTCAAGCGTATTACCGACGCTCTTGCACAACAGGAAAACACTGCAACGTATGTTGACGTTGCACCGGGTCCAGATATAACATCCGTAACAGGTACTCGGGTGTTATCTACAGGGTTGCGTGTCGTTACCCATGTAGTAGCAAGTCTCAGATCGGTTCCTGTCGCTGGTGGTTGTATCGTTCGGGCAATACCTACAGGTACTAAACCAGGAGACATTACATTGTTTGTCTATAGCAATGCTTTTGCTCTCTCAGTAATCCCTGTAGACGTCGAGTGGATCGCTACGGGAGCGTATTAATGGACCTGCAAAAAAGACTCATGGGGATGAAAGACCCGAGGGGATTAGAAGGAATCTTCTCCCGAGGAAAGAATGTTTACAACAGCGCAAGTTCTTCGGCTCAAAGTGGTGGTGGGCAACAGTATGGTCGTCCTCCTACCAAAGACCCTCGACGTGATGCAATTGCACGTCGGATGAAGAAGATCGGAGGGGGACGTGCCTTCATTGGCTGAAAGACTCCAACAGTATCTTGGTGGTCTAAAAATGAACCCTCAACAGGGATCAGAACAAGACTACGATCCTAACTTTGAGGCTGGTGTTTCACAGGGTACCCGAGATATCACTAACTATGCGAACCAACTTGACCTGTCGAACCGACAGAATCGGGTTGGTTACGAACAGCAAATGAGTGATCTTGGTCGCCAACGGGGACAGCAAGTTGAGGGTTTGACAAACCGTATGGCGGGTCAAGGACTTCTTCACTCCGGTATCAATATCGGAGAACAGGGAAAGATTGGCGAGAACTATCAGCGTGCCGCAGGTGAAGCTGCGACAGGATTAGCGAACGCCGAACAAGAGAACGAGATGGGTTTTACAAACTCGCTCAACTCTTTCCGTGATAGTCTCGGGCAACTCCAGGGTCGTCATGCACAGTATGTTACTGAGCGTCAATCCGAGCGAGCGAAAAAAGACGCTGAGAGACAAGCTACTGAGACTCGGATTAGAGAAGAAGCAGAGAGACTCAAGCAGATCCAGGGTCAAATTCCTCCGATGAATGCTTCTGGACAGTTCATTGAGATTGATTCCCCTGAGGCATTTACCAGCGGAATTGACTGGGATGCTGTCCAACGTGCCTTTAACACACCTAAGTAAGAGGTCATAATGGCAATTCTCAAGACAGCTCTTTCTACGGCAAAGAAAGCTCTCGGTCTTAAAGCTCCCCCAGCACCACCGAAAACCCTCAGTAACCTCGGACTAAACCCGAAGAATACTGTCAACCGAGTTGATAAGAACCCGCTTCTTGATGTTGGTGGTGGAGATTGGGGTACACCTGCACCACAAAAAGCTTTGCCTGCAAACTTCGGTGCGTTTGTTGCCGGATTACAGGGTGGAAGTGGTGGAGGCGGCGGTGGTGGAGGCGGAGGTTTTAGTGCTAGCTCAATGAGTGCTAGCGGTGGAGGCGGAATTCCACAACCGACTTTCAGTGGTGGTTATCAATCACCTGCTGCAAGACAGTACGGGTTAACCCCTGAACAAGAAGCTATGATTCAGGGTGATATTGAATACAAGCCCCGTGAATCTGCCTTAGCTGCTGCTCTTGCTGCTGCAAAAGCTACAACCAAACAGGGGGTTGAGACTCAACAGGGATACGGTACAAAGCAGGGGGAGAATCTAAAGAACATCTATGACCAGCTAACTGCGGCTCTCCAGCAGAGCGCAAATGCTACAGGTGGTATCTTTGATTCGGCAAAGCGAGGGACTCAAGACGTTTTTGAGCAGCTTCTATCTCGTCAGCAGAATACAAAACAAGGTCTTGACGAAAGTATGCGAGCGAATGCTGAAAAGCTCGGGTTAACTGCCGCCCTAGATGATCCTCAGAAGAGGCTCCAAAATACACTTGCTGAGCTACAGGGATTCTCTACTGCCCAGAACCAAAACGTTCAGGGTGCATTAGCTGCTCAGGGTGCAAATGAACAGGCATTTGCTCAGCGTGGTGTTGGACAAGCACAGAACATCGGTGCCCAGTCCCAAAAGGATTTGGCAACCCAGGTTGCAGATGCTGTAGCCAAACTTCAGTTGCAGGGTCAAGGTGCGGAACTTGATTACGGTCGGCAGCAATCTGACCTGGGGATGCAGAAGCAGAGTGCTGTTCGTAAGTTGACGCACGACATTCAACAGGCTCGTACTGCTACTGAACGGCAAGATGCCGAAGATGCTTTCGCTCGTTACATGCAGGAACAGAGCATGGAAATGCAGCGTGCAAGGCTCGGATTTGATGTAGATAAAGCCAACCAGGGTTACCAATTGGATATGCAGAAATTCCAGTTGGACCAAGCAAAGGCTAATACAACTGATCCGATGGAGCGTGCGAAGCTACAGGCTCAGATCGACAACCTGAATTCGTCAACCCAGAAGAATCTCTCTGGAGCTGGTGGAGCAGGTGCAAATACGAACACCGCACTAGAACGGTTCCTTAATTCACCACAGGCTGGTTACTGGGATTCTACTGCTGGACCGAATGTTCGTAATGCTGTGAATCAGATCATTACGAACTCTTCCAATGAGGCTATCAATGCTTCTTCTGGTGGAGGAATTGGTCCTTCTGTAGACCCGTATACTCTTGCACAAGGGTATATCGGTAACTATCCTTCCTTAAATCCACAAGCTCTTAGGTCTGCTCTGCAACTCTACTACGGGAAGAAGTAGTGGCTGAGAAGAAGGATGTAAGCAAGCCAGACAGGAAAAAGACAACCACTCGAAATGTCAGTGTCCCTAATAGGGGTGGTGGAAAATCTAATCCTGACAAGGCTGATACCAAGAGACTTCAAGCCCAGGTAACTCGGCAAAGAGGTCGGGTAGAAGGCCGTGGTGGAAAGCCTGAGAAGGCAGATAAACCTACTCTTATCGACAAAATTTTTGGTACACTGTCTGTAGGTGGTGCGCTGACTTCTGGCTTTGCTCATGCTTCTCTTATGCAGAACAAGAAAGACCAGGGGAGTGCAAACAAGGGGGCTGGTTCTAGCCAACAGTTAAAGAACACGATTGCAGGACTTGGTGGCGCCGTTTCTAATGTGGCTGCCGCAACTCATGGTCGTGACTACAAAACATATTCCGATGTGTTGGAAGATGCGGGTGTCAAGAATAAACTTGTTCGTGGTATTGGTGGTTTTGTTGGTGACGTCGCTCTTGATCCCACAACTTATCTTAGTGCTGGACTTACTAAAGCTCCCAAGGCTGCAAAGATAGCTTCCGAAGGAGCCAAAGCCTACACTGTAGCAAGACGTAGTGAAGAGGCTGCTAAGATCGGGAAAACTGCTGCGGACGTAGCCAAGACAACCATTCTGAAAGACATTCTTCTCGGAGACAAAGCTGCTAATCCACTAGAAGCACTTTCCAAGGGTGCTAAGGGAGCTAAGTCTGCAAAGCAGGTTGCTGAGGAAGCTATGCACTCCTTTGCGTTGAAGGAGGCTGATAAAGCGAAAGAAGCTTTCAAGGCTGGTAACAAGGGTCGCATCGGTCTTAACATCATGGGCAAGGAAGTTGTTGGGAGTGAGAAACTCTACAAGGGTGGTGCTAAACTTGGAGAGGTAATTGGAAAGGCTCCAGGTGTTGGAGAAGTTCGTAATCACTTCCAGACTTCTCGTATGTTCCCAGGTGAAACAAATACGATCCGTCGAATGGCGGAGAGTTTTGGTGTGTCTGTCCATGAGGATGCAGCGAAACTCTACGACAAGACTTTTGCCGATCTGACAAAAGCTGATCGTATTCGGTTACAGTATGCCCTTGACGAAGGAACTGATCTTGCAGGGGAGTTAGGTACAAAGGGGGCTAATCTCGGAGAGGCACAGGAAAAGATGCGGACTCTTTATAAGGAGTTCGGTAACAACTCTGAATACAACCTTGGAACAATTCCCAAGGGTGGGCAGCTTGATGATTACGCCTATCATTACTACAAGAACTGGAAGAATCCGAACGTCAAGAAATTCAAGGAAGCTCGCAGGGCAGGTGAGAAAAAGACACTTCGTGAAGCGAAGGAAGCTGGACTCAATCCTGTAGAAGATTCGGTTGAAGCTCTGAAACTGTACGATGCAAAGTTCAATCGTGCAAGGGCTGGACGTGAGTTTGAGAAGGGCCTTATTGGTGAGTTCGGTGTCAAGTTTCCAAAGGGCAGGACTCCTGGAAAGGGGCTTGGTTTAGCTCAGCCAAAGGGTTTGGCTACAGATGAGAATGTGTGGTTCCCTGAGGAAATTGTCAAGTCCATCGAATACTACAAGAAGCTGGAGCATAACCCCTACGCAGCAAACAAGATGCTTCGTTTCTTTGACAAGTCCCTTAGTGAAGTTAAGTTCCTACAGACTGTAGCCAATCCAGGTCACCACGTTCGTAATATGGCTGGTGATATGGTGCTGAACTATGAGGATGGTGTAGTCAATCCTCTTCGTTACAAGCAGGCTATGAGTGTTTTGTTCAAACGAGACAATCTCAAAGGTACTGTTCGCATCGGGGATCGACAGTTAACCTACAGACAAATTTGGGATGACTACAAGCGGGCAGGGGGTAAGTCAGGTTTCTATCCTACTGAATTGTCGGGTGACGCAAGCAAAGTCAAGGGTGCAATTGGAGCCGTAAAGTCAGGGGTTCGGGGTTTCTCCGAGAAGCGTGAAGATGTTACCCGTCTAGCTCACTTCATTGATGCCTATAAGAAAGAGGGTGCTCACGCAAAGAGTATCCCTGAACTAATTAAGGCGTCTGAAAGAGCAGGTGCTCGGGTTCGTAAGTTCAACATTGACTATGGTGATCTGACTCCCTTTGAACAAAACACGATGCGACGTGTAGTTCCGTACTATACGTGGCTCCGAAAGAATGTTCCACTACAGCTTGAAATGGCAGCAATGCGTCCAGGTCGTTTAGCTGTAGCACCGAAGGGTCAGCGTGCAATTGAAACTTTGCTAGGGACAGATAAGAACGAGACAGGCCAAATCATTCCGAAGTGGATTCGGGAAATGGCAGGAGTTAGCCTTCGTGGTGAAGGTGAAGGTAAGAACGCTATCTACTGGACTCCACCAAACCCAATGACCGATCCGATCGGGAACGTATCTGGAACTGCACCTGAGAACGTAGCACAACTACTGTCGCAAACCAGTCCATTCATTCGGATGCCGTTTGAGTATGCTACAGGAAAGACGTTGTTCAGTGGTGCCCCGATCAAGGACAACAGTAAGTTCGCTACAGATATTATTCCTCAGATTCGGACAGGTAGGAAACTGAAGGAAGATATTGAAGGTAAGTCAGGTAAGGACCCAGCAATTACGTTCTTGAACTGGCTTATTGGTGCGAGTATGCAAGAGGTTGGGGAAACACAGAAGCAATCTGAACTACGTCGTCAACAGGATTCATTGCAGAACTTCATTCGGAAGAGCAATGAAAAGAGGAAGAGTGGAAAGTAAAGAAGCCCTCGCTCAAAGACGGTTACGGTCGAAACAGATGGTGCAGCAGGCATTATCGGGCCTTATGGCTATTCCTGACACCCCTGTGGCTCGCTCTGCGCCCCTATCTGCACCTGGCGTCGGTGTGCGTCCATCCCCCTCCGGTACGCAGGCTCTAGGGTCACCAGGGAACGCCACTGAAGCGGTATTTAATACTGCCTTACAGAAACTTATCGCTGCTAGTGGTGGAAAGATCAAAGTAACCTCCGGTAAGAGAAGTACGGCACAACAGGCTGCTCTCTATAAACAGAAGCCTCATTTAGCTGCGAAACCTGGACACTCAAAACATGAGAGAGGTACAGCGGCTGACTTGGCTTATGCAGATGACGCAGCAAGACAATGGGCACATGCAAATGCTGCTCAGTTCGGTCTTAAATTCCCGATGCTAACTAGAGCGCCAGGTAAAAAGTTTGAGCCTTGGCATGTGGAGTTGTAAATGCTCAGCAAAGAAGTTCAGTGTCTCCAGCAATACATGCGGGACTCAGGAGTCTCTCATAGAGTAACGTGTACCGTTACAAACAACGCTGGCAGCCGACATAGTTCTCAAGGGACTAACGGAAAAGGGTTGGCAATTGACATTGCTGGGCCGAAACCAAGTTGGGATAGCAATGAACTGGCCGACGTGTTCTTTGCATTCTACCCTGTAGAACGTAGGCTACATGAACTGATCTATGCAGGACCACAAGTTGTCTACAACATTAAGAACGAACACCAAGTTCCGAAGTATGCTGTAGCAGATCACCATGACCACATTCATGTAGCTGTAGATAAAGGCGTGTTTGTTGTCTATCCGAAGCAGGAGGCTATCGGAGTGCTTAACCAGCCAGCAGTTACAATTGAAAACACGCCAAGTGATCTAGGGTATACAATCTTTGCCGAAGATGGTGGTGTATTCACTTACGGTGATGCACGTTTCTTCGGATCAGGTGCAGCGGATCAGGACGGCCCAGATATTATCCCCGGAGATAGAGTTGTAGGTGCTCATTGCACAAGCACAGGGGATGGTTATCGACTACTAACGGAGGACGGCTTTGTTTACTGTTACGGAGATGCTAGCTACCAAGGTGGACCAAATGACTGACGAATCTGGTCAGATCAACGCTATTTGGGTTCTCGCAATGGTTGCAATCGCGATCATCGTGTTTCTAATTATGTGGGTGCTGTTAATCAAGTAGACTAGACTAACAAATTTCAGTCTCATTTGACACAGTATCTCATTCGTAGTTGACTATCCCGCAACTCCAGACAAAGGGGTAGGGCGTGGACCAGTCACCACATTGGTATACCCGTGGTTTGTGTTTAGAACAACCGAGCGTAATAGTGAACGCAGAACAAGGCAGACAAGTGCAGAGAGCGAAAAAACTCTGCAATGCCTGCCCTGTTAAGAAGGACTGTTTATGGGAAGCTGTGAAGTTGAATTCGTTCGGTTGGTTTGGTGGAACAACCTATGACGACAGGGTTATGATGGGTGCTCTTATGAGTGCCACATCATTGTCATGGGATGGGCTTTTGAGCACTCCATCCCCGACAGTTCCACAAACGACTCGTACAGACTACCTTCTCCGCATTTAGAACATCGCCACACCTGTAGTACCCCTCTCAGTTTTCTGTCCTCAGAAACTTGCATTGACTTTAGCAAGTTGAGGCCGGGCGCGGCATAACCGAGAGAAGTGAGTAGCTCAATGTCCTGAATCGTCTGCTTAGGTTTGGGCAATCTGTAGTCCCCCAGGTTGGATCAACTTACGCTTCACCAAGTAATACACCCCATGCGCTAATGCGTCTCGGTGGTGTATATTTTTTTGTCCTTTTTTATACACCATTTTTGCCCAACCATACCCTACAGGCTTAATGGCTGCTTGTTGCATAACAACCTCAGCACCGATTAGACGTGCTCTCGCTTTGATTGCACCAATTGCTTCGAGTGTAACCGGCGAACTCCAGTTATGGTCGAACCCGCCCGCAGATTTGGGCCTGACGAAGTAGGACTCGACAACAAAGACCGCAGACGCCGATATTCCGTCAAGCATCGGTCCAAGATCATCAAGCTGAACAGTCCCAAAGCTATGTAACCGACTATCTTCAAAGTAACACCACCCTGTAGATTTTCCTGGGTCCCAGCTATACATTGTGAACATCATAACTCTTTCGTAGACTGTCGCTCCAAAGAATTACAGGGTCACCATCTGAATCAAAACGGATATGACCCCCACGTTCGATGTAAAGACGTGCCGCACGTTCCTTTCCATGGATAATAACTAACGCTTCAGCTAGTGCTACCTCTTCCATAGCAATAGCTACAGCAGTTAGGGAATCTAACGCACTCAGTTCATTTTGTAGTTGGTTTAACTTGATCGGTCGGATTATATCAACCATGCGGCCACAATCTCTTTTCTTCCGTTGGGAACTCTAGGACGAACTTATCTCCTGTCCATTCAAGACAGTCCTTGATCTGCTTTTTACATACATCAGCATTGTCTACAGGAATCTCTGCCCAAACAGAGTCGTGGACCTGGTTGACAATAAAGAACTCCCTGTCAGGAATCTCATGGATATTCCGAATCCCTTGATGGATGATCCGAAATGCTCCGCCCTGAATCAGAGAGTTAAAGCCTTTGTGTGCTTCTGTAGGAAAGCGGAAACGACGCCTCCGACCATCCCACATCTTGATGTATTTGCGAGTCCGAGCAACTTGCTCAGTATACTTCACGACCTGCTGTAGCTTCGGGTAGTTATCCCAGAAGCTATCAATCAAATCTTTCGCTTCGTCGTAGGTGATGACTTTACGGCCTAACTTCCAGAAGGTTTCGACCAATCCATTCGGACCGCTGCCATAAGATATAGCGAAATTAACATGCTTAGCAACACTGTTTCGATCAACTCCCATTCGGTTAGCCGTAAGAGTATGGAAGTCAACACCAGACCTGTAGCCTTCAATAATAGCTTCCTCTTCGGCGTAAACTCCTGCCAAGCGATACTCAATCTGTGAGTAGTCGAATTCCCAGAGTTCGTATCCTGGTCGGGCACGGAAAACCTTCTTTACGGGAGCCGAGTCTAAAGATTCTCTCGGTATTTGTTGGAGGTTTGGAAGCTCGCATGAGAGGCGTGAGGTACGGGTGCCATGCTGCTTGAAGTTGGCGTGAAGTCGCCCCTGAGTGTCTGCGATGGGTGGGAACTTGTCATACCACGTAGAAATCGCCTTCACTAACCCCCTATACTCTAACACTTCGGACACTACAGGGTCAGAATACCTTGACAGGTTAGGCTCGTCCATGATAGGAATGCTCTTGATAGTCTTGCCGTTGGCGAGAGTGATGGGAGCATGGAGTGTCCGCTTCGACAGACCTACAGGTAAAAGTCCAAGACCTACTGGTGGAACTTCGTACAACCTATGCGCCAGTTGGCTCGGCTTCATCGGATCAAATCCGAGAGAAGCTTGAAGTTCTACTAGACGAGCTTGAGCATCTCGGGAAAGCTGACAACACATTTCAATGTCGATCAGAATCCCGTTCCGCTCAATCTCTCCTAGGCATCGCAAGAATTTTTCTTCGGCGGGATAGAGTTCAAGCTGATCCTCCTGCTCCATTCGCAGCTTGAAAATCTTGTAGAGGTTCCAAGTCATTAGTGCGTCTTTACAGGCGTACACGTCCATAACTTGTGGGGGAACCTTCTCCCATCCACCAAGGTTCTTCGTGATTTCACGGAGAGCCTTTTTTTCTTTCGCTGCATCGGTTCCGAAGTGGAGTTGGTAGAGACTCTCTAGCTTGTGGCTAAAGACATTCTCGTCACACATATGAGACATAATCATCGTGTCCCATATCATGTGTTTTACTTCGATACCTTCACGATGAAGGATTTCCAGGTCGAATTTACCGTTATGATAAACCTGCTGGATACTGCTATCTTCCAGTATCGGCTTGAGTTCTCTGAGCCATTCGATTGGTATGTTATCTTCCTTGAATAGACCTTGATTATGTTGGTGTCTAAATGGGAAGTAGAACGATACTTCATAACCGACCCGTCCTCTAACCGGACAGTGAACGGCAAGTCCCATGAGTTGGGTGTGCTCAAAATCCTCAATCCATGTTGTCTCGGTGTCTACAGCCATGATTTCTGCATCCATCATAACTGTTCTGGCAGCCTCAAAAGAGGTACGATCAAGAATTAGCATCAGATACTCGCTTGTGGTCCACTAGCGGACGGTTTTATTTCTTTGCTTTCTACCTCTTGTGTATGCTGTTTGCTTTCAGGTGTGACGGTGATTGTGAGTCCGTCTACTTTTCTGACGTAGTGAAGGTTATCTGTTCTCTTCACGTTAATTGTGTCGGGTTGCTTTGACATACGAACCTTCAATGGGATTAACTGTAAGTCTTTTCCATCACCCCAAAGACATAAGACTGTAGATGCTCTCGCCGTGATGTATTGTGAACCGAATACATCAGCAAGTTTATTGGGTTTCTTATTGTCCCCGCTTGCTTTACGGTGGTGGTGGATATACCAAGTGAAACAACCATACTCCTTGCGGATATGATCGTTCCAGTCCATGAGAGCTTTTGTTGGAACCTCGTCTGACAGTGACCCATCTGTTGTTGAACCCATTGAGTCAAACACAATACCCTGTAGCTTATGCTTTACAATGGATCGTTCTATCTGTGCTTGTATAGCTTCTCTATTTAAGAACAGAGGTTCACCACGTCCGTCAATGAGTAAGTTCTCATGTAGAATATCCATTTCATCGGTGTTGTAATCTGCGGTCTGTGTTGCAACAAACTCTTTTATTTCAGCTTCGTTCATTTCCATAGAAATGAAACCGATTTTGGATTGTTCTACAGGTCTATCTAAGAACATGCCACCAAGTGCAAAATTCATACTCGCATTCAATGCGAATAAAGTTTTACCAACTCCTGGCGGTCCAGTTAGAAGCATACTACCGGATTTCTGTAACAGACCACTCCAAACCCATTCTAGCTTGGTATTTGACAGGAGAAGGGTTCTAACCCCTACAAACTGAATCTCTTCATCTTCGTCAGGAGTAACAGCATTCGGGTACTTGATCTTCGCCCTAGTCACAACCTCCATGAGCCGAATGAATTGGTCGGGACGCTTTGAAAACTTGCCCCATCTTTCATCAGCATTCAAGAGTAGACTAAGCATTTCCTCAGGAGACATACCTAGTTCGGCAAGGTAGTATCCGAGTGCCATTAGGGCTGACGAACGCTTCTCACTGTCGGGTGCAACACCCTTTTGGAAGAGTTGGAAAATCTTCGGCTTCAGTGGGTACTTTGCGATTACCTCTGTGACGTTCGGAATTGACTCGGGTAGAGGTATTTCCTGTAGCGGAGGCGGCTCAGGGAGTCCCTGAAAATGGTCCACAATATACCGAACGTCGTTTTGTACGCTAAGAACCACCGGCTTGTTTCGCTTGTGATTAAGCGTTTGTGGTGGGCGTAACACTTGGTTACCGTCCCATCCGCTAACGTCCGCACCAAGTAGGTATGTGATTGATCTGTTAACAGCCTCCAGTTCTTTAAGATTAACCGGCTCAGTAAGCTTCCAGTACCAATGTTCGTTTTGGTCGGAAGAGGATCGGATACGCCAACTAGGTTCCGGCAATCCGAGCAACTCGACAGGTAGTATCCCATCGAACTCACACCACACCACGTTGGAACATTTAACGCTTTCCTTCTTTCCGTCGGGGGACGAAAAAAGAGCAGGCGCGAGATAGACTTCCCACGCTGCTCTCTTCTCCAGAATGAAACTTACCGCCTTTGATTTATCCTGGGGCCAGGCAAAAAAATTTTGTAACCACTTGGGATTGCCTAGGCCAACACTCTCTTTAGGTTCTTTGAGCGCAATGTAGTTGAACCCTTCCAGTCCTTCAAAGAGAAACTCCAGAAAATCACCGACAGTATCGTGATCCTCTTTCGCCATTTCCAACACGACACGTCTTTCGTAGTGAAACTACCTGTAGCCCCTTCAACGCTTTGGACGTACACAGAAGTCCGTCTGCAATTAAAGGCATCACGTTCCATCAGGGCTACAGGTAGAACGGTTAGATTTCCTGAGGGGGTGTGAAACCACTTCCCTTCGGGAGATACTCCGCGATGTTGTTCTTGAACTTGTCCACGCCGTTCTTGTCCTGGTACATCTCGTTTCCGATGACCGCCTCGAAAGTCATGCCGAGCATTTCAGCAGCCTGCTCACGCATCCAATCTTCCAGATCATCGACCTCGATATCTTCGTTCCAGTCTCCACCGAGAACGGACTGGAGACACTTCTGGAGGAAGAACATTCCCTTGGACGTGACGTAGACGGAATCCCACACCGGCTTCTGCTCAAACTCCCCCTCGTAGACTTCATGCCGAAACATGAAACCTGGGGTTCCCTTCTGGGAAGAGTTCTCGACCTTGCACTCTGCGACGATCATCGTGTAGAGGCCGTCAGGGATAAGTCCGACACCTGCAAATCCGAGTTTCACTTTCGCTTTCGCTTTCTCTTAACTGGTAGCTTGAACTGGCTTTAACACAGGGGGTATTGCGGTTTCATCCACACGCTGCAAATTAGCGTCGAGGATATGTTTTGCTGTAGGTTCAGGGACAATGATTTGCGTAAACCCGAGTCGAGACTTCGCTCGGATTCTTTTCCCTGCTTGCGTTCTGAGGAACCGCTTGGTTACGTCAGCCCTATCAACCTCCTTGTAGTAGTATAGAATGGCGTCGGTTAGACTAACAAGTGTCTCACCAACTTTATCTGTAACTGCCGGACGGATCATCAGCGGGCCATTGTCACCATCCTTCTTCTCTTCTTCGTGGCAAACGATCACGACATTCCTGTCGAGGTCACGAAGCTTGAAGATGAAAGATCGGAGAGTGTTGGTGTTCAACTGATAATCGCCGCCTACAGGCAGAAACTCGTTTCTGTTCCTATCCTTCTTTTTCATGAAGGCCAGATGATCCAGGAGATTTCTGAACTGTAGCGTTGTGAAAGTGTCGATGATGATTGTTTTACGATCCTGGTACTTTCCCTCCTTGATTTCCCAGAACATATCATCGACTTCTTGGTACGAGTTGGGGGTAAAGACCTTCACGGTTTTCAGAAGATTAGGATGATTCCTGAGTACCCTCTGCCCACGATCAATGTCAATGAGCAAAGGATCAGGCAGGCTACAAGCCAGAGTAGTTTTGCCACAACCGGGTTCTCCATAGATGCAGATAAGGAACGGAAGTTCAGCCTCCGAAGCGAATACCACTCTATCCTCCAATGAAGGCATTATTCATCCTCACTTGCATACAGTTCGGGGGCAATGATTCTGAGGGTACCTCCACCCGAAACGGGATCATTGGTGGTCTGGTGGTGTTCTTTCTTCGCATACTTTGCCCGAAGGATCGGTGCTGCATCAATCCCCTTAATCTCAAAGAGACAAGGCTCTTGGAAAGCACAACGATCACAGTCTTTGTTCAGCGAACGAATAGGAGTCCAGTTCGGATTGGTCTGGGCTTCCCACTTTCTTTCAACAGAGAGTCCAACGTGGAAGAGAACACTGTCAAGTTCGTGTGCTGTTCGATATGTCTTTTCACGTCGGAAGAGTTTGTCAGGGGTTTGTTCCTGAGGCTTCTTGTAATCGTAGGTATTCACCATGTTGATGATGATACCAAAAACGTCACGACCTGTAGCTCTCAGGGCTGCACAATACATCGGCATCTGAGAATCCATGAGCGCCTGAATTGGATTCCAAAAACGTCCTGTGAATTTATGGTCCCAGAGCCAAAAGCGACCCTGGCGAGAAGTTAGCAGGTCGATGATGCCGATTAGCTCGTATTCCAGACCGTTAGGCGAGGTTAAAGGCACGATAAGTTCGTGCTCTATCTCGACGATCGTATGTCCCTGGTCCTCAATTGGCGAGTATTCAGCGATGTAGTGTTGCATCAGCCAAGCAGCCCGAGTGATTGTTTTCAACTGCGAACTGTCGGCCTCAGAAAGTAACTTCTGAACGAAAAGAAGGTGAGCCTCTAAAAGCTCACCCACGGTCATTGACGGCTTGTTCTTCTTGTTGGAGTAATACTCAGCCATCATTTCATGGCCTGTACCACCCAATGCGAAGTATGGCTTTTGTTCTTGCGGTCGAAAACCCTGCTTATAGCTGTAGTCCCAGGCTTGCTCGCACCTGTTCCATGAACCAAGCTGTGAAAAGCTAATGCGAGGCTTTTCAGCCTCTTGCGTCGTTGTCATTTAGATTCTTTCCCGTTATCACAGTGGATTGGATGGGATTTTAGGAGTAGGAGGAGAACAGCACCACCGAAGTAGTCTGTTTTCTCCCCCTACTCACAAATTGAGGTTTCACATTTTATACCCGTATGGGCGGAAGCTCTTAGTTCCCTGGGCACCTTAGAGATAGTCACTCCGCTTCTCTCTAAGGGTACTGGCTTTTATTGAGAGTGAGGCCAGCGTTTTAAGTGAGGGGTAGAGGGATTTACATTGGGCCTAACTATTCGCTGGGGATGAACAGTTTTCCCTAAGACCGGACTACCCCCCACAACTGAGTGGGTTGGTAACGCAGAGGGGCCATAGTGGTTCTCTTTGTCACCAACCCACATCTTAGGCGTTTGCGAAGAGAAGCTCGTTCATTTCGCAGACGCCTTCGATCGTTTCGCTCTCGAAAGCAGCTTCCAGTTCCTCACGAAGCTGGTTTTCGAGGTTCTTGTAGAGCGTGACTCGGATCGTTCGTGCAAGCCGAGTTTCAGAAGCCTCCGAGAAGAGTCCGACCTTCTCCAGAACCTGGATCAGTTCCTTTGTGGACTCTTCGTTGGAACCGGGAAGCCGATCCCAAGCGGTGATGAACTTCTGCACGACGTTCTCGGAAAGACCGAAAACCTCAGCCGCTCGGGAGACAGAAGAAACCGTCTCGTTGATCGAACCACCGAGTTGCATTCCAGCGGCATTGAAAGCGCAACCGTTCCAAGTTCCCTTGTGGATCGTTTGTGCTCTGGCGGCTCCGTACATTGCCTGCTTCGCCTTTGGGTTCAGTTGACGAACTGTTCCCTCCAACGAATTACCGGAAGCGAAACCTTCACTTCCCCACTTCGACATTCTTTTTTCCCTTCGTCTTTTGGATGGGATGAACTTGCTGTGTGTCACCTATACTACACCTTGACCAAGCTCCTGTCAAGGGGTTTCTTTTATTTCTCGGCTGAAACGGAAACCTTGGAAGCGTGATTCTCTTTCCAATGAAGGTGTCCGTCGTGTCCTGCTGCACCTACAGTGTCAAAGAACTGTGTTCCAACTTCTCGACAGGCAACGCATCGCCAAGTTCGTTTCTTTGTCACCGGATGCGGTGGAAGGACTTGTATCTTTTTAGCCACTAGGCTAGTTCTCCTTCCAAAAGAACGAGCTTCGTGCCCTTCGTAGGCATCTTTGGTGCTCGTCCAACACGACGACGAGCAAGAACTCTGCGGCGCATCAGTTCCAAACGCATCTGCGCTCTTGTTACTCTTTCACCTTGCCGATTCGCCGACACTCGGAACTGTGCCGGATACTGATAACGTCGGTAAATCACTTCACCGATGTTGTTCATTGCTTCGATCTTCCGAGTGCTGCAACGCTCACAACGGAGAGCTACAGTCCAAGAAAAGATCGTCGAATACTCGGCGTTGTTGTCGTCATCCCACGAATGTCCGTAGGTTCTACAAACGACGTAAACATCGAGTAAATCTCTCACAGATGCTACGTGAGTTTCCGGGTAGTCAGAAGGCACCTGACTCCTTTCATTAGTTTGGATTTTATTGGAACCCTGTAGCTAGTAGGTTGATCCCGCAACGAACACACTACAGGGTTCCAAATCTGTTACCGAAGAACGAGAACTCGGACGATCGGGTGATCCTTCTGGAACTCAGGAGCAACCATCGCATCCCGAACTCCGATCGCATCCCGCTTGGACTTCTGTGGGTGACAGGAAGGAAGTCCACCCTTCTCTGTCGGAGGGAACTGGATTCCCCACATCAGACGCTTACGCACTTTCTTTCCTTTCGTAGATCAAGAAATAGCTACAGGGAATTGTCGGTGGCCAGACTTCCAATCCCCTGTAGCTATTTAGTGATGCTGGTCTTTGTAGAGAACCAGCAAACTCTTGAAACTGTTACTCGGTTGCCTCTTCCTCGGAGTTCTCGTCATCCTCCGAAGCGTCATCCTCGGGATCGGAAGCGAGAAGTTCCCCGGCAACGGTGTGCCCGTTCACTTCGTAGCTCCACTCGTCATCCGGCTCCTTCGGGTTGAACTTCTGCTCGATCAAGTTCTCGGTCAACTGCTTCCGAGGCGTCTTGATCTTTCCGCCCTCCAGATTGATCGGCTGGAAACCGACCAACTCTGCAACCTTCGACAGAGTGTTTTCTGCCGGAGCGAGCTTGTTTCCATCCACGACGAACTGGAAACGGGACATTGCCCGAGGACCGCGAGCACCCGTCAACTTCTTGGGCGTCTTGATGTTTGCGATCGCTTCCTTGATCGCCGGAACCGACTCACCGAAGAGTTCCAGGATGTTTCGGAGAGCGTCGTACTCCGACTTCAACTGCTTCCGCTGAGTTGACATCTCAGCGATCTGCTCCGGGGTGACAACTTCCGTCGTGGTGGTCTTGTTCTCTTCCACCTGCTTGTCGAGGTACTCGTTCGTCGGCTCCGAGAATGTCTCGTTGAGCTTCTTCGTGAGTCCCCGATAGATGCCTGCCTTCGCATCCTCTTCGGAGTTGTTCAGAAGTTCGACCAACTGCTCAAAGAGCTTGTCGATCGTCTCCTTGTTCGCCTCGGCGTACTTGTTTGCGAGAGCAGTACGTCCCGCATTCTTTCCACCGGAAGCTGCGTCGATGCGATCGTCGAGTTCTGCGATCTCATCGTACTTCGCCTGCAAGATTTCAGGGGATACCTGAATTCCTGTCTCTGACATTTGGACTTGCCTTTCGTTTTCGGTTTGTGGGCTGACACCCGTTGGAGAGGTAGACTCCTCCCCGTCACCGCCCACCCTACAGGAAGGCTAACAGGGTGTCAAGGATTTTCTTTTTCCACAGACGCAACTACAGTCCGTGAGCTTTCTCGTTTCGTTTTACAATGTCTGTCTGTTTTAACCCATTCCACAGGACAGCCGCTCAGATGGTCAGGGCCACAGAAGCCACGGAGACAGGGCCAGAGCCTTGCCTACCGAGAGTAACGTCTAACTGTGCCTCGTCATAGGGGGATTCTGACGGGCTATCTGAGGGGGCAGGTTCCGAAGAAGAAACCGAAACGAGAAAAAGATTTCTTCCGAACCAAACATTTAGGAAGTGACTGAATGCGGTTAACTGCACCGAGAAAGATGCAAGCAACTTCATTCTGGACCAAGACCGATACGTGGATAAAGGCTTACCGGAATCCACCCAACAGTCCTTGCAGATAGTTTCCCAAGGTGAAGAGAAGATTCCTAGACACTCAGGACAACGGGCTTTCCAGGCATTCCAAACAGTTTTCGTCGGCTTACGACAGGTGTGATGCACGTACTGGATAGTTCCCTTCTTCGTTCGTTCTCTGGAAACTTCACAGTACGCACCATCGTTTGGCTTACACTGGCAGTAGACCTTCACGTTAAATCTCCATATCCGTGAGTGTCTACTTTGGAAACACCTTTCTCAGTAACTCTATCGCTAAGAGCATGACAACTACGACATAGCCACTCACCATTAGCAGGGTCACAATCGTTAAGGTCTTTGTTCTTGTGGTTGGCGTCGAGGTTGTTCGATCTTCCAATCTGCCCAGGAGGAATATATCCACAAGGACCAGTAGGATGCTTAGGATGGGTAGTATCCACACACTCACAGTGAAATTCTCTTCTTCCCTCAGCTACTTCTTTCAGAAGAACGGCTCTTAACCGCTTTCGACCTGTAGATCGTAAGTCTTTTGGTTCACCCTTCATTCTGTTGTACCTTCCAGAGAGTCATCCAGAATTCGTGAAGGTCATTCGTGCTGAGCGATGATTGCTCAAACGCATCGGCAACAGCCTCTAACTGATCCTTTGTCAACTTAGAGTCGATGATACGAACTGCCAGAGTCTCACAGTTCGTCCTCCGATTTACTCTGCGGGTGTCCCGCATTCTTTCAGCATCAGACCTAGGCATCTGGAAACAACTCCTGCTGTCGTGTCCAACCGATTCGGATTAAATCGTTCTGATCTACTTCCCTTGAATCACCTGTCTCTTCCTGTAGAAGAAACATAACAGACCTCTTTGTAACATGGAGAGGATCATCCCAAGGAGTTGTACCGAGGATATGATACCCCTGTTTTGTTCCAACGTGATCCTTCGGAAGAATGCAAAGATCGTCAGGGCAAAGAGGGTTGACTAACTGACAACCCTCCCAACGACGCCAGTTGTTGTCTCGATTTTTTCTAGCCGCAAGGTACTCTTGTTCGCTGAGGGTAATTACTTTCTGTCGGATAGTTGTCACGATCGACTCAGTTCTGTAGCGAGGTAAAGATAATCGCCTCGTCCGATCTTGACTACAGCACCATTCACGAGAAGTTCTTTTATGGTACCGATCTTGTTGTAGTGCTCGTCCTCAGGAAGAATCACTCTGACTCTCTGCCCGATTTTCATTCGGTTCGGTCTCACTCTTTGTAGGTTCCATTCCGAATGGAGCGCACAAGCTCGGAGACACAACATTGCGTCTCAAACATCAGGCGTTCTTGTAGCAAGTCATTGCTTGGACTTGCCTTGTCTTTGAGGATCGACTCGGGGAACTCTACTTTCCCTCTGTACGTTTTTCCTTCGTGTTCTAAGGTTAGGTTGATGGTTGTCATGGTTTCTTTCTGTTGGGAGTGTGGGTAGTGAGAGTCGAACTCACAAGGATTTCTCCGGAGCATTTTAAGTGCTCTGCGTTTACCATTTCGCCATACCCACGATTTTTACCCTGTAACCGGATAACCTTTCCCGACTACTCAAAGGCGAACGACCAGTGAGTCACGGTTAGTAAACAACCGGGGACTAGGCCAATATTACCGACAAAGTCAACCGCACAATTGCAGATTTTCCTTCACCAGTGAAAGATCTGGCTAGGCTACAGGATAAAACTTGTTACTTCCGATAACGTCTATTGTAGATTCTAATCGCTTCTCTACATCTAGGACAGTGACACCCAGACTTGTATCGGCTGGGTGTACCATGTTGGGGTTGCTTTTCTTTCTTAGTCTTTGCAGCATGACACGGCTTACAGAGCACTTGACACTTGGCTAGTTCTTTCTCACGAAGTTCTTCGTTCCAAGACCAAATATCACGGCTCTTTCTGAAAGCGGCTCTGTCTTTAGTAGCCGGATCAATATGATCTACCTCTAGATTCTCATTTGACCCACACGTTGCACAGACCTTATCTCCGATCCACGCTTTTCTACGATTGGCGGATCGTTCTCTGTAATACTTGTTAACATCAAAGTATTGGGGGATGCTCACATCTCCCGACACTTATCATCACAGGGATTTGAGAACACATGCGAGTGTGCGAAGACAACTGTATTGTTTTCGTTAACGAGAGCCTTTCTATCCCGACCATTCTTGAGAACCTCGTTAAAGTTCTCTCCTTTACGGGTATAGATATGGATGCTCTCCATAATGAAGTCCCGATCCAAATTTGCGACCGTGGAGGCACCCTCGTCAGAAGGAACAGCAGGCTTTTTCTTCGACCGAGACTTCTTTGCAGGCTCGGGTTTGGGTTCGGACTTCTTGATCGGGTACTGCTTCAATGCCGAAGCAAACCGTTCCATCTCTTCGTATGTCTGGAAGATCGGGTTACCGTTCTCGTCGAACTCCAGAAGATCGTAAGCCTTGCTGTAGCAGACTTTGCACATCCGAAGTCCCGGCATCAAGTCCTCCGTGTCCATACACGAGAAGCACTCGATCTTGCTTTCTGACTTCTTTTCGGTGAGTGTCATCTTTCCCTTAGTCGTCGCCAAGTTCGGGGCCACAGATTTTGTTCCCCATCGTTTCGCAGTTCCAGCATGACTGGTCCTCTTCACACGTCGTTTTCTGTAGCGGGTCATCCCACATTCCTTCCAAAGTCGGTGCTGCAACAAAGCATAGCAGCATAACGATGATGATAGCGATGAGTTCTTTCGTTGTCCTCGCCATTAGATCAGGTCCGAGAGGTAGGTTTTCCAGTCTGCACCCGTCCGCTTCATCGAATCGGCATCGACAATGCCTTCGATCATATCGGACTTCTTCTCCAGAAGATCGGTGATGAACTTATCAACCGAATCCTCAACGAGAAGGCAGTAAAGAACAACTCCCTGGTGAGACTGACCCGGACGCCACAGACGATCCTTCGCCTGATTGTTTGTCTCGGGGTTGTACCACAGGTCGAGGAAGATTCCGTTTGTGGAACCACCCTCCCACTTCGTCGGGTCCTTGTGAAGATTCAATCCCTCGGCACCTGTCGCCATGTTGATGCAGAGAACGTCGGTTTCCTTGTTCTGGAACGCAACCTGAATCTCGTTCGTCTGATCGGAGTTTGCGCCAGTCAAAGCAACGCAGGAAGCGTTCCGACCATTGACCTGCAACTCCTGAACTCGACGCTGAATCTCGAAGATCGGCTCGTTGAACTGTGCGGTGAACAGAACAACCTGCTCGCCCTGTCGAACAACCAACTCTTCGATGATTTCCATTGCCTCGTCGATCTTCGCAGAGAACTTGCTACAGTCAACCGAGTAAGGAACACCGTCGAAGTTCTTGACGGTGATCTTATCGCCGACATTGATCTGCCGAAGTCGAGTCAGCTTTGCGATGATTGCAGTTGCGGTAAGAACTGCGCCAGCTTCCTTGTCCAACTCGTAGAAGAACTGGTCACGAATCTTCTCGTAAACCTCACGCTGCTTCTCGGTGTGCTCCAAGTAGCGGTACTCCCACTCCAAGTCGGGGAGAGAAACGTGAACGTCGGGATCGGTTTTCTTTCGACGGATGACCTGATTCTTCATCGCCTGGATCAGAGTCTAAAACGACACCTTCTTAACGGTGCCGTAACCGAAGCAATACTCCGAATCGAAACGACGAACCGAAGGAAAGCGAACAGGATCGAACAGGTGAAGATAGGACCACATCTCATGCGGCCGATTCTGGATGGGCGACCCTGAAAGCGGCATGAAGAATCCGCCACGGTTGCGAAGCTTCTCAATCAGTTGAGCAGCCTTCTGCCAGATTCCTGTAGCCTTGCACTTCTTGGAGGAAGTGGAATGGATCGGCGAACAATTGCAATCCGCACCACCCTTCAACTTGTGAACCTCGTCGGCGTAGACGAAATCCCACTCGACTTCCATAAGAGCAGGAGTCGAGTTAAGTGCATCGTAGTTAACCAGGAGCATGGCATTGTTTGCTACAGCCAACTCGGTGATGAACTCACGCTGATGCGGAGTAGGGTTCTTGTCGAACAGGATGATCCGTCGTGAAGGATTCCAACGACGAATCTCGTAGTAAGTTGTCTTGACCAAAGACTTCTTGGTCAGCCAGAGAACTCGGGGCAACCGACCATGCTTCTTGAAGAACACTTCCTGAACAATCTCGTCGAAGCAAGCGGACTCTGCCGTCTTGCCGAGAGACATATCAAGTGCGTTGAGAACTCCGGTCAGTCCCTGATCGTAGGCACCGAGCATGTAAAGAATGTCCTGCTTCTGGTAATCTCTTGCCTTGTCCCAGAAGAAAGCACCCTGAACCATCTCTTCAAGCCGCTTGTGAAGGTCGTCGAGCTTTGACTGAGCAGCAACCAACTCAATCAAACGCAACTTCTCCTGTTCCAACTTGGCAAGAGCGTTCCTCTGCTTGATTGCAGCGGACTTGTGGGAATAAATCTCTTGCTCGATCTTGTGCTTCTCGGCGTGAATCGCTCGCTGTGCCAGACGGAACTCGTCGAACTGCTTCTCGACTTCGATCCTAAGAGCCTCCTCCTGCTCCTGAATCGACTTGACTTCCTTCACCTTGTCGTCAGCCTTCTTCTGCAAGCTAGCAACAGGAGCTTCGATCGTGGTAATCTCGAATTGCAGAAGATTGACCTTGTCAGTCAACTCTTTCAACAACTGGTTGTAATCAACCGCCTCGGACATTACACAATCTCCTGCTCTACTGCGTCGGCAACAACGTTCAGACGATAGACAATCTTTGAGTCGATTGTCTTGTCATCGGCATACTGTGTGTACGCAACAAAGGTTGCGCCCTTGTCCTGAAGGTAAGCAGGCGCCCTGTAGGAAACCATCTTACCTTCCTTGCGTGAGCCATCCTCGTCACAAAGAACGAGGCGGTGGTTCCCATCCTGGTCGAACTCATGTACGAACGTCATTAGTAGCCACAATCCTTCCGAATCTTGGCAGCCTGTCGCTGCAATTCACGCTTCTGATACTCGGCCCAAGCCTTACCCCGAGCGTTGAATTCCTTCTCGACTTCTTCCTTGCTCTTCCGCACGACAGGGAAGAGAACCAACTGATTGTCAGTCATTCCGTTTCTTTCATAATTTGGCGGGCCAGAGCTACTTGCTCCAACCCGTACTGCCCTTCGGGCACGACGATACGCCTACTTGATCCCTTTGTCAAGTCTTTTCTTTTTACTTTTTACTAATTCAATCTCCCATCATTTTGTCGAATCTTTTCTTAGCTACAGGGTTTTCATCCAGAATGGTAGAGTCTGCTTTGTGTGCCCACTCTGTAAGCTGTTCCCAATCTAAACGGATCGCTCCTTTATCCCAGTTCTCTAACTCTGAGGTAATGCGTGAGTCCCAAAGCTCTTCCCGGTCAAGAAGTTGCTGCATCACGTCTACTCTTGTTTTGTAGTCCTCAAGTTGCTTCAAACAAACTTCGCGGGCCTCGTCTGAGCTACAGAAAACCGTTGTCACGTACTCTTCGTTCGGCCCATCATTGACAACTCTTAACTCACGATAGAGGTTCATTAGAATACTAGCTGCGAAAACTGTAGTGTTGAGGTTGGGCTTTGTAGTGGTCAGAATTGCAAGCACCGCCCAAGACACTTCTGCCTTTGAGCCGTCAGAGAACACAATCGGCAAACGTGGAAGATTGTCATACGAACCATCTTGGTTGGCTACAAGAGTCGTGTAGTATTGCTTCGCCTTCTTTTTACGGAACGGGTACTCTTTGACGTAACCCTGGTCAATGAGTTTGTAAAGAGAGCCAAGAACTGTGTTATGGTGACAATCTAGTTTCTCAGCAAGCTCATAGATTGTGAGTTTGTTATCCATGAGACATTTGATTATAAGGGTTTCACGTTCTGAGAGTTGAGCCAATTTATGTGTTCCTCACTAGGGCTGGTCACCAGTGGTCACCAGGGTAGGGGGTGGTCCCTATGGTGAGTATAGAGAGGTTGTGTGGGAGTGTCAAGAGTTAGTATTTTAGCTGGTCAGCGAAGTGGTATCTCACCAATGGTCTACAAGACAACTCTACTCTGCTATCAGGTGAGCAGGGTTGTGGAGGACCCCCGTTATTAGGGGTCCCCCAAACTGTCTCTCCTGGTGATGGTACACTAGGCTACGGCTAAAAATACCTGGAAATAGAAAGCTCGAGGATTTGAAAAGAATCTAAGTGGTTCAGAAAACAAAAGTTGGGATGACGAATCTTGGGGCAAAGGCGACCGTGGGACACGAAGTGGCCCCGACCACCTGCCGGAAAGACAGGTGGCCGAGGCCGGAAACGTGGGCGGCAGTTTTTCGACTTGCCGAGGTCGGGAAACTACTCGGCCGCCTCTTCGTTCTCGTCGGCCTCGTTCTCGTCGTCGGATTCCACGACGTCCGGCGAATCGGTCGGAAGCCAAGCGGAAAGCAGGCCAGACTCGAACGGAAGCAGGACACAACTTCCGTCTTTCGGCATGTCCAAGTGCTTCTGGTCACGCCCGGTCGGAGTCTTTCCGGTCACCTTCCACGGAAGGGCAGACCAGATATCGGACTTGTCGATCCGATAGGTCGGAGTGGAGATGTAACGCATGGCGATCTCGTCGGCCATGGTCCCTTCGGGGATTTCGATGACCTCCGACGAACCGACCGGCAGGAACGAGTACCGAACGAAACGGCCCTTCGTTTTGGTCGGGATTCCGGGCGTGACGGCGTTCGGACCTCGGGGAAGATCGGGAACGATCCGACCATCCTTCAACGTCTTGACCTTGAACGTGTCGGGAACGGTCTCTTCCCCGAACGAGATGACACCGTTGTAGTAGAGGTCGATCCACTTTTTGAGACCGGCCAGAATCTCGTCGGTCTCGGAAGTTTGGGTGACGGTGACTCCCTTTCGGGCGGCATCGTCGATGTACCAGCTACGGAAGTTGCGAACGTCCGTTGTGATCGAAGCGAGAGCATCGACGAGAACGATCGAAAGAGCCGGGTTCTCGTCGATGGTCCCGAAGAGCCAACGTCGAAGGGCAACGGTGAAGTTGTCGGCGAACTTCTGGTCATCCTCGTTCTCCAACTTCGGAGCCTCGGACTTGGCAGAATCTCCCTTGAGAGAATCTACCAGCTTGACGTAGTGGTCGGTTGCAGACAGGAGGTTCTTGACGTTGATCGTGAGGTCAAGTCCGTAGTCCTGCGGGTTGAACGGCATGGGATGGATTCCTTCGGGTTGGTGGGCTAGCTGCCCGGTTGACGCTTCGGTCAGCGTATCAAATTACAAACGGACAACTTTGGACATGGCCCCGTTTTCCGGTGACTATCCTACGAATGACACGTTCACCGTCATTTTTGGGATAGTGCTTTGGAGCGTAGGCAACTAGCCGTTTCTAGCTACCGGGAAATTGACGGTGGGCGTGTCATTTTTGAGGTAGTCACTTAGTGCGTGGCCTACTAGTCCGTTGTGCCTACCTACAAAATGAGGTGGTCATGCTATGACACTGGCTGACTCGAATTATCTAGTCATCGGGGACCGTTGACACCCATAGCACGATGTGACGTGGGTAACTAGTGCGAAGTGACGTGACCCGAAGTGTCTAGTCCTAACTAGTCGATCGGGACTAGTCAACCAGGACAATTTGGGAGTATCTCTTTACTACACGGATAAAAACTCCAGTTTCCCGACTAGACTACTCACCTTTTTCTGGACTAACTACGTTTCCCCGAAACACTCTGTTAGCCAGTCTTTGGAGTTCATCCTCTACGAATGCCCTCTCAAACACGCCAGTCTGAACCATCATGTGAACAAGGTATCCCCTTAGAACGAGACAGGGCTTTATACTTTCACCCTCTTCCATGTGAATCCACTTACCATTATCATCGAGATATTCCCTGTAGCACTCGCTCTCTGAGAACCCGTCTACAATCCGATACGTGTACCGAATCACGAACACGTCATACCTGTCGTAATTCAATGGTGCTTGCACGTACCATCGGGTTTCTACTTTTTTACCCTCTTCCAGTACGGTCACTACATTTTCAGTCGAGACTGTCATATTCGGTTCCTCCGATTGAGTTCTAGTGCTACAGCTTCGGTGACTCGGATAACTATTGCTTGTTGAATGTCCTCAGACACTATGAGTCGATGCGCTAGGTCCTTAGCAATGTCTTGGACCATCTTCTCAATTTCGTGGGTCAGGTTTCTTAACCCTTCGTCTCTTTTCCACTTGACCGTACTGTAGTTCTCTAGTGCTCTCAGTAAGTTCCAAGAGATATTGCCTTCGGCGTAATACTGACCCGGTAACTGGTGAACGTCTACCGGGAGTTCTAAACCCATCCCTTCGGATAGAGGTTTACCGTGACCAGATTCAATCTGTAGTTGGAACTTCCCCACTAGTACTATTTTCATCGGCCTCACCTACTCCATTCTTTAGGATGATGATATCTGTAGGTGGCATCCCTCCCCAACACTGTAGCCAAACAGTGAATGGTGAAAGTGCAGAGTCTTGATAGTCTCGTTCGTCGAGTACCCAAGGAGACTGGAGTATTCCATTCCCAGCGTCATCTATAACGAGGACACACTGTAGGTCCCCTATATCCTCACTTTCAGGTGGAGCTTTCATCATGACCAACTTTCCTTTCCAGAAAGCTAAGTCACGGTCTGTTACAGGTCTAGGTTTCAAGTTCTGTCGCTTTCTTAATTTCCTCGTCCCAGCTTTTACGGATTCGATTTTGAGCGTGTTGTAAGCAGACAGCCCTACCATCGACAATTGTGGAAGCCCAACCGGCTATCATTGATTGTGGAAGGACTGTCTCTCCCATTCGTATCTGGAGTTCCAGACAGTCTGCACAACCACCAAGAGGGTGTTCACTCACTGAATTTCTTATCTCCTACGACAGTTTGTTTCCAGGGCTTGATGACTGGCATATTGGGTGCGTGGTGGGGCCAGTAGAAGAGTTTGGTGTGATTGAGTTTTAGGGTACAGCGAACGAACTCTCCGTCCCAACGTTTGTAGGTCCAACCACAATTCGGTCTATCCGCTAGTTCATTAGTTTCTTCAGTGGTCCCGTCGGGCATTGGCGATTCGTCTCCAGATAGATGACGTCTTTTTTGGAGAGGAAGGAGAGGTTGAGGGTGCAGTTTGGGTTTTGACACCAACCTCCTTTTCCTTCTCTAACAATGCGGTGAGATTTTCTTCTTCTTGTCCTAAAACCCGACACCCCGCCAACCCTTCTACACAAGGTTCACCATAACGATGTTCGTGCCACTTTTGGTTAGGACGGTCAGGGTCTTTTGCTAACTTCGTAGCGTCCTCAAACGATTTCTTTCGGTTTTGGTTGAGGAACAGATACCAGTGACCCATCCCTGTCTCGTCAACTTCTACCTCTGCCATAAAGCAATCCTCTCAAAGACAGCCTTTACCTGTCGAGCGTCACCAAGTGCTGTGTGTTTCTCAGTCGGAGTAATTCTACTCCGGGGGTCGATCAGATCAATCAACTGCTCCGACTTCCAGGGGAGTTCGATTTCGATTTCGGGTCGCTTACCGAGAATCCAACCGACTGACATTGCTTCTATGTCTATGATGTGGTAATGCCACTTCCACGGAACCCCGTTCGCATACATCATCAGTCGGAGTCGTTCTTCGTCGAATGAAGGAATTGCTCCACACAGATGCTTGTTCCAGGTTAGGGCACGAATTGCATTGCAGACTGTTTGTACGTCGGTCCACTTACTGTCGCTACCATTTCTAGGGGCGCGTTCCCAATACTTTCCGATATCGAGTGCAATCGGGTCTGCATCTTCCAGTCGTTCAGGTTTGATGAACCACTGGTACTCTACCCAACCTTCCCCATCCCAATCAATCAGAGCGACTTCCCAAATCTCATGACGGTCTGGATCGAGTCCGGTAGTCTCGGTGTCGAGAAACACCACTTGGTCTTTTCTCACTATTCCCTTTCGTGGTCTATTGCCCAGCCAAAGACTTTGTTCGGACAATGGTTTGTTTTCATCAGCGATTGGCATAGTACCTCCGGTGAGGATCGAACTCACAACTCACGGATTAAAAGTCCGTTACTCTGCCAATTGAGTTACGGAGGCAACACCTTCACTCTTCCACTGTAGCTCCGGGAGTGAAAATGTAATCAGCTCCTGTTGATTGACAGCGTAGGCAAATTCGTTTGCCAGAACCATCAAACGGGAGAGTC
>Ga0137312_1000007_pt1 | contig 43724 bp, 58 predicted proteins | sample EasRivERMZT133_2_FD_102296 | JGI IMG/M metagenome (GOLD analysis project Ga0137312, IMG submission 102296) | Soil microbial communities from meander-bound floodplain in the East River, Colorado, USA - East River MetaG ERMZT133_2 | ecosystem: Environmental > Terrestrial > Soil > Floodplain ...
CCGAAGCCACCGACTTCCAGATCGCACCACAGGAACTCGCAGATGCCCTCGTCGACCGGCATGTGCACAATCAGGGCCCAGCGCTGATTGATCGCTGGCGTATCTTCGAACTCATCGGTGACGACGTTGTAGAACTGACCGCCCGCGTACAGGAACGACTGCACCGCGTAGGCGGGCATCGAGTACTCCATCTTGCCGCCCGTCTTCAAGTCGCCGATCACCAACTCGCCTGCTTCAAGGACGCTTCCGTCCGGCGCTGTCAACGGCCTCGTCAGCCGGTACAGACGGTCCGCTGTTCCCGCACAGCGGTATTCCACATTGACCGTGTGGAACTCGAAGCGCTCACTTACGAGCCCCAACTCCTTCATCGCTACGTCGTACGCGTTCAGCGACGACAGGTACGGCTCCGGTGGCGAGAACTTCTCGTCCTGTTCCCAGCGCACCGACATCGCGTGCAGTGCTGTGCCGATGTCAGCCGCCTGCGCCCCGCGCCCGGCGCTGATCGAATCGTCACGCAGCTTCGTCTTCTCTTTGTTCTGGCCCTTGTCATCCAAGTCGAGCGCGCACCACCGCGCCTGCAACGCACGATCGCCAGCGACGCCGAGACAGCCACGGTCGATTCTCCAATTGGTAAGGGCCGATTTATCATCCAAGGGGTCCGCGAAACTGGAAGGCCGCGAGTACCTCTCACCCTTCCCATCGACCACTACTTGTGGTGCGCCATTGGCACGCCGGTAGTCGGTGCGCGTCGTCGGCTCGATGTCTTCCAGGTCGAGGCTCATGCTGTCGCTTTCAAGGTGAACTCATCGACGTAGTGGACGACGAGTGGATAGGTTGATGTCAGTTGGTACAGGTCGAGCAGCATCTGTGCCAGTTCACGTTCGTTGCGGGTCGCTCCCTGTTCGGCGAACTGTCGTAACGTGCTCATGAACGGATCATGACCGAGGGATGTGACACTCATGGTTGGCCCCGAACGATCGTGTAGCTGAACAAGCCGGGGATGAAGTTCTGATAGCCAGCCATCGCCAGCTTCTCGTCGACCATCAGTGGTTGGCCTTTGGCTCGGCATAGGTTCCAGTACTCGTCGAACAGCGCGGGCGGAACCGTCAGGTGTTGTGGATGGATGTTCTCGTCCACGATCGCCCGCACGGCTTGGATGATTTCGTCCTGAGTCACAGTCGCCTCCGGTATTCGCTCCACAGTTGCTTCGGGTCGATGTCGAGTCGGTCCAAGACGGCGCTGATGTAGGCATCGCGGTCGTCCCAGATCGCGTCGGTGGCGAGTAGGCATTCGTCGTAGACGGTCCAGGTTCGGGGCGGATCGTGGATCACGCAGAAGGTTCCGCTTTCACAGAGGCCGCACTTCACTTCGGCCCCGTCCATGCGTACGTCGCGATCAGGAGCGCCTCGGCGCGGTTGTGATCCTTCTTGCGCTTCAGGTCGTCGAGCCGCGACGGGAACAGTTCGCGGGCCCGCATCCGTGACGCCTCTTTGCGTTCGCCCGCCTTCACGTTGGAGAGCCCGACAGAACGCTGCCATTGGACGGGCTTGACGCGGTGGAGCGGTATCCCGGCGCACAGCACGGTGGCGATGATCAAACCCTCTGTGCGTCCCATCGAGTAGTTCGCGAGACTGCCATTCCGTCCATTGGCCCGGTTGTCTTCAAGCCACACACTTCGCACTCCCCAGGTGTCCGTGAGTAGCTCTTGCAAGGCAACCGGGTCGATGCCGTGCGGGCCCGATGGCAGGTCGGCTACGTCGACTTCGCCGTCGTCGGTGTCGATCAGGGCGGCTGCGCCATCGACCCCAGGATCAATGCCGCAGACCCTCATCGGCGTTCGGGCGGGTAGGCCCGGACGAGTCCGTTGACGACGTAGCGGTTGAGCGACAGGTGCTTCTCTTTCGCCTCCCGCATCAACTGCTGGCGGTAGTGGTAGGGGACTTTGACGTTGAGTTGGACTGCCACGTCGATCGGTTCGATCGGCTTGCGTCCCTTCTCTTCTGCCTCGATGGTCATACGACTAGCCTAGCATACTATTTCTCGGGAAACAAGCAGAATCTTCGAGAGGTACGGTGGCTCATGCTCAGTGCAATTATGACCAAACCCGACTTCGCGGAAGTGATGTTCCTCGTCGCCTTCATCATCTTCCTGATCGAAGTCATCGTGATGATCACCAAGACCGCCGCGATCCCCGCGGGACTGCTCACCGTCGCCGGGCTCGCCTGCCTCGCGCTCGGCTTCCTCGCCCTGTAACTGGGGTTCTGCCACAATGGCGTCGTGAGGGTGGTCAAGAACGACGCCGAGAAGAAGCAAGCCTTCATCGAATGGCTCTGCACGCCCAAGCGTGATCGTCAGCCGCAGACCCAAGAGGAACTCGCCAAGCAGTTCCGCATCGGTGTCAGCACGCTGACCAACTGGCGCAAGAATCCCGACTTCGTGGCGCTCTGGGATCAGCACTACATGACCACGATTGGCAGCCCGGAGCGCAAGCAGGCGTTGCTCGACACGCTCTACAAGACTGGCACCGACAACGACGATCCCCGCCACGTCCAAGCCGCCAAGACCTATATGGAACTTGTCGATGGCTTGAAGCCGCAGAAGCTGGACATCACCGTCAATCGTCCCGCCAAGGATTTGAGCGACGAAGAACTCGACGCCATCGCCGCTCAGTTCGCTGCCCGCGAGCGCGCCGCCAGGGAGCAAGAGCGGGCGTCGTGACAACCGGGGGGCGCGCGGGATTCGAGTCGCGTACCCGCGACCCGGAACGCCGTGCGTTCTTCGATCTGCAGCGTCGCATCACCTACGTCGAAGGGCTGATTGCTGGTGCGCCGTGGGACTTCCTGGGGACGATCCCGACGCCGGGTCCACCGACCACTGGTCAGGACCCGGAGCCGCACGAAGACGGCGACATGTGGATCGACTCGGGTGGCATTGGCTGGGTGTGGAACGGCAGCGCCTGGGTCAACGTTGGCAGCATCCGCGGCCCGACCGGGCCCGCTGGTCCGACCGGGCCCGCAGGACCAACCGGTTCGCCAGGTCCCCCTGGACCACAAGGTGAAGCTGGTGACGATTGGCCGGTCGGTGGCAGCGAAGGTGGCTACGCGATCATCGACTGCGGGACACCAAGTCAGGTCGGACCAAGCGTGATTGATTGTGGGGTGGCAGTGCCGTGACCGCGATGTTGATGATTCGACGTGGCCTGGCCGCTGAGTGGACGGCAGCCAATCCGATTCTCGCCAAGGGCGAACAGGGCTACGAGACCGACACCCACAAGATGAAGATCGGCGACGGCATCGCGCAATGGACCGTGTTGTCCTACGTGATCGGCGCGACCGGTGCTACCGGTCCGCAGGGTCCTGCGGGCCCGCAAGGCGTCCAGGGTCCGCAGGGCATTCAGGGCGCGACCGGTGCCACCGGTCCGCAGGGCGTCAAAGGTGACACCGGAGCGCAAGGCATTCAGGGGTTCCCCGGACCGATCGGACCTGGCGGTCCGCAAGGTGTCAAGGGCGATCAAGGCGCTACCGGTCCGACCGGTGCGACTGGTGCGACGGGGGCGACTGGTGCGACGGGTGCCGATTCGACCGTGCCTGGTCCGCAGGGCCCGAAGGGCGATGAGGGTGACGTAGGGCCGATGGGTCCGATCGGACCGCAAGGCGCGACAGGCGCGACGGGCGCGACGGGTGCCGATTCGACGGTGCCTGGTCCGCAGGGACCCCCGGGTGAAGACGGCGACGTTCCAGAGGCACCGATCGACGGCAAGCAGTACGCCCGCAAGGATGCTGATTGGTCCGAGGTCGTCGCCACTGGTGGCGGGCTGGATCAGGCCGCTGCCGACTTGCGCTACGTCAACGTCACTGGCGATGTGATGACGGGCAACTTGACGGCTCCCGTCTATTATGCGGGCGGCAAGGTGGACCAGCATCCCAATGCGCTGTTCCTATTGGAATCGACGCACGCCACGTCGCGGCGAGCGACAGCGCTGTTCGGTCAGAACTGGGCTGTCGGTCAAGACATGTTCGGTACTGGCGACAAGACGTTCGCGATCTTCAGCCAGGCGAGGGGTGGGTCTCCGCTCTCGTTCGGTGCCGATGGCAGCAACATCAACATCAATTCTGCCAACTACATCTTCATGCGGGCGGCATGGCAGGCGTATCTCGACACCGATTCGTTCGTGTTGCGCAAGGCGGACACCACAAAGACGCTCGCGAATATCGACAACCTGACGGGCGCGAAGTGGTACGTCCCACTGAGGCTCAACGACAACGTGGATGTCACTGGTCCCGGTGCCAACGCGTTGCGCTTGCAGGGCGTGCAGAACACGGCGATCGCCAGGTTGAAGTTCACGGTTAGCGATTCGTACTTCATCGAGGCGGACAACACTGGTTCGGGCTACATACAGATCGCCTCTGGCAACCATCTGTACTACGACGCCAACCAACAGCACTTCCGCACGACGGCCTACGCGCCGATGTTGGACCTGTCGTTGACGGCAGCCGATTTCAAGGTTCCTGTCTACGCGCAGTATCCGAACTCGTACAGGGTTAGCAACCCGACTGGCGCGTGGGCGTTTGACGAGAACTGGAATGCGCTGGCGATCCAGGCAACGCCGTGGCACAACCTGTTTGCGTTCGGTCAGTGCAGCCCGGTGATGGAGCAGTTCAACGGCACGGCATGGGTGCCGTTGAACTGGGCGTACAGCAACGCGATCTTCGATGACAACTCGTGGGGCTTCAACTGTTGCGACGACACCTATTCGGCGTGGCGCTGCACATGGACCGTCGATGCGTACACCTACATCCAGCAAATGATGATCGCCTTCGGTTACTCGGCCGGAACGACTCGCGACATTCTGATTCAGCGCAGCGTGGACGGCACGACGTGGACAACGATGTCGTCATCGGTCGATGTCGAGCCGCATACCACTCCGCAGACGTTCTTGTTGTCGAATGCGGTTTCAGGGGACACCAAGTGGCGGGTCACGATCACGCGCAAGAGCGGCCCGACTGCGATCCCACTGTTGGAAATCAAAGCGTTGACGCCGCGTTGGGGCAACCAAGGCCAAGGGCCAGAGTTCGAGCGCGTGTACTGGCAGGACGGCTACCGCAGCGTCGAGTTCCAGACGATGCCCAATCCGAACTACCCGACGATGGCGATCAAAGAGGTCACAGGACAGTCGCCATCGTTGATGGTGTTTAAGGATGCCGCCAACGCCACGATGTCGCAGTTCAACACGAACGGCTCGCTGTGGTTGACGAGCAAGGACACGATCCCGCTGCAACTGGTGACTCGGGCGGGAGCGTCGGAAGTCAACTTCATGACGCACGGCGATGGCTATCACGCCTGGCTTGCGAAGTTCTCCAACAATGCCTATCGGTTCATCTTGCAGTCGGGTCCTTACATTGATTTCGGCCGCAACCTTGAACTGTCGATGTACGACTCGTCGAACGCGAATGGGCGAGTGGTGCAGCAATGGCGGTACGGCCAAGTTTCGATCGGGGTTCCGTTGTCGTTGGGGGACGCGACGATGGGACAACTGTTCATCGGCTCTTCGCAACTCACAGCGACCGACACGTACATGACGGTTGGGCTGGCTGACAAGACTTTGTATCTCGACGGCAGCACCGTTTCCATCCGCGATGCCACATACTCCGCCGTCGCGACTTTCAACGCGACGAGTATCGCTTTCGCCAAGCCCCTCGTGGTGTCGCGGGTGACAACGCAGGCGGGTGGTTCAACGGGTGCTCCCGTCCGTCAGCTTGTATTGGCGTATAACAACACGCTCAACTACGCGCATGAAATCCGCTCGGAACACAACGCCGCTGCAACGGCTGGCAATGCGATCCATTTCGTGTTGTGGAAGAACGGCGACGCAAACGGTGGCCCACCATCGAACAACGTGTTGTCGCTCGATGGGGCAGCGATCACGGCGCGAGTTCCTGTTGCGTTATCCGCCGATCCGACTACGGCGTTGGGGGCGGCGACGAAGCAGTACGTCGATAGCCGCATTGTTGCGGTGACGACAGCGAACTGGCCTCCCGCTGCACCAGTGTCAGGTGTGCTGTACGTCAAGGTGGCCTGATGCCAACCACGTTGTACCCCGTCCCCCTGAACCAAGGGTCGCCGGGCATACATCGCGGCATCAACACCGCGAAACTCGATGGCGTAACGGCAGGCTGGGTTCAGGGCTTGTTGCGAACGACGGCGGGCACCACCCAGAACGCGCTCAGCGCAACCTCTGTGGCAGGTCCAACTGTCGGTATCGAACTTTCGACTGTCCCGGTCGAGTTCATTTCGTTGCCGCTCGCTGCTGACGTGACGATCGCCGGGTCGATCACCGTCAACTATTGGGGCCGAGAGAGCGTTGACGCCAACGCCGTGATCGGCGTTGTTGTTGACAGTGTCGATTGCACGAGCGCGTTGAAGGCGCAAATCGCGAAAGGTGCCTCGACGACTGAACTGGCAATCCTCACTGGTTCGTATGCCGTCAGCAACTACACGTTGACGCCAACATCGACACTGGTACGCAAGGGTGAACGGCTCAGGGTGCGCTTCTATATGGATGACCACTCCAGCGGCAACATGATCGCAGCCGCCACGATCGCCGCCGCTTATGCCGGTGCTGCCGCCGGGGTGTCGGGTGACACCTACCTGACGTTTGCCGAGACGATCACGTTTCAGACGACAGTGCCGACCGGCACCATCTTGTATATGACCGACATCGTCGGTCCTGTCCTTGGGGCGACCGACGAACGCGAGATGTGGACAGCGCGAGGGGCGGCGTCTGTGGAATCGGCGACAACCCTGACAGCAGGATTTGGGGCACCGATTCCGGCCACGCGGACTGCTGGTGGCACAGCGATCGAGTGGTACACGAAGCCGTTGCAGGCATTCACCCTCGACGGGTTGGTGCGTTTCAACATGCGTGGTCGTGAAAGCGCTTCGACAGCGAACATTTCGTTCCGTCCCGAACTCGCGGTCTGCAACGCAGACGGTTCCGGGGCGGTCGTGTACGCGGCTGCGTCGCTCGTGGATACTTCTTCGCCCGGCGCGCCCACCACCGCTTCGACAACGGGCGAACTGACCAATACCGATACCACTCCGATGAAAGCCTGGCTCGCCGGGCCACCGATAGCTGTCGCCGAAGGTCAACGACTGCGTTTGCGCATGTTGTGGACATCGTGCAGCACCACAGCGATGGGGACGGGGACCGGCTATTTCAGCTACGGCACACCGACCCCCTCGTCGACCGGTGACTCTTGGATACAGCTACCTCAAACCGTTATCGAGTCCGCCCCCGCCATCGTTGCCAAATGGGGCAGCCAGGATGTGTTAGCGATGCAGTTCGGCAGTCAGCCCGTTCTTGATGTCTTGAAGACCTAACGAAAGGAATCACCATGTCACTCAACATCGTGTCCCGCGCTGCGAACGATCCGCAGTTGCAGGCACGCATCCTCGCCGCCGTCAACGACGAGGCCCGCACCAATCCCGAGCTACAGGACACCGTCTTCGCCGCTCAGGTCCGCCAGGGCTTCGTCAACATGACGACCTTCCACTGGTCCGTTGCCGAAGCCGTGCAACTCGCCTACGAGGCTGGCGTGCAGGCCGGTCGCGGCGCACCGGGGTACGACCAGGATGTCGTCACTGACCAAGCGATCATCGACGCCATCGTTGCCAACTGGCCTCCCGATGTTGCCGCTCCCCTCAACGCTGGAGCATTCATGGGGGCACCGCCGCAATGAGCAATACGCAGCAGTCTGAACCCACGCTCGAAGATGTGTGGGTGAACCGATTGGCGCAGCGCCTCGGCGTGCTGATCGCGCAGAACGAACGGCTGGTGTTGGAGAACGAACAGTTGCAGCGACAGATGGTGGCGATGCAGGAGTCCCACGAACCGGAGCCGTCCAACGGTGAGTTCGCCGCTCGAAGCTGACTACTCGTTCGAGGAAATCTTCAACGAGCGTGAATGGCGCAAGTGCGCGCCCAACACGCAAGACCCGGCCAAGCTGCTCGACGGCTTCATTTACTTCTGCGAGACCTACTGGTACATCCGTCACCCCGAGAAGGGGCGAATCAAGTTCGCCTTGTTCGAGGCGCAGATCGAGACCGTTCACTCGTGGCTCAACTGTCGTTACAGCCTGATCCTCAAAGCGCGACAGATCGGATTCTCGACGCTGCTGGCGGCGTTCGCGTTCTGGCTCACGTTCTTCTATTCCGATCGCCCGGTGCTGATGCTGTCACGTACCGAGCGCGAGGCGATCAAGCTGTTGAGCAAGTCGAAGTACGGCTACCAGTTCCTGCCGGAATGGATGAAGTTTCGTGGTGGCCCCGTCAATCAGACGATGACCACGATCCAGTACACCAACAACAGCTACATCGAGTCGCTGCCGTCAGCATCCGACCCGGCTCGTGGCGAGTCGGCGTACCTCGTCGTCGTCGACGAACTCGCCTTCCTGCCCAACAGCGAGGAAGCCTGGGGCGCGATCGAGCCCGTCGCTGATGTCGGTGGGCGGATCATCATGCTCTCCACCGCCAATGGTGAAGGCAACCTGTTCCATCGTCTGTGGGGCGAAGCGATCAGCGGCAACAACCGCTTCGAGCCGTTGTTCTTTCCGTGGTCAGCGAATGGCCGCGACCAAGATTGGTACGACGCCAAGAACGCCGAACTGCCGGACTGGCAGATGGCGCAGGAGTATCCCGACAACCCTGAGGATGCGTTCCTGAAATCAGGACGCCCGGTGTTCGATCTGCGGATGCTGCGCGAGATTGAACCGTGCGATCCAATCGCGCGCGGCTACCTCACTCCCGAACTTGGCTTCGTAGAAGACGGGGGTGCCCTGCGGGTATGGGCGTGGCCCAATGATGACGATCGTTACGTCGTGGGCGCTGATCCGAGTCAAGGGTTGGAGCACAGCGACAAAGCTTCGGCGCACGTCATCAATGCTCGTAACGGTGAGGTAGTAGCGCATTGGCACGGCATCATCGACCCCGACCTGCTCGGCTCCGACATCCTCGTCCCGCTTGGTCGTTTCTACCGACAGGCCTTGCTCGGGGTGGAATCGAACAATCATGGACTGACCGTCCTGAAAGCGATTCAACGCGCCAAGTACTTCCCCATCTACTACGAACGATCCCCGAAGTACAAGAACTCGATCCCGACCGATGTGTTGGGCTACCACACGACGCAGGTTACAAAGCCACTGATGATCGACGAGTTGGCGAAAGAGCTACGCCCGGAAGGCAAGCTGATCCTGCACGACGCCGAGACGCTCGCCGAACTGCGCACGTACGTGCGTACCGACAAGGGCAAGATGCAGGGCTCGCCGTTCGACGACCGGGTGATCAGCCTGGCGATCGCCAATCAGATGCTGAAGTTCGTGTGGTTCTCCGAGTTCACGCCGAAGAAGGACCCGCCCCCGGGATCGCTCGGCTGGTGGGAGCGTCAGACCTACGGTTCGAGTTTCAGCGACATCGTCAACGGCAACGGCCGTAAGTCGATCACCAAGGACCGGGAACGGATAGGTGCGTTCGCGGTGCGCCCGAAGTGAGAGAATCCAGCCAACCAAGGAGGCAAGGGAATGACCGGTAAGAAGCAAGATTCTGATGTCGAGGCCGTCGAAGAGTTCGTGGGCTCCACGCTCGAAGACCCTGAGGTCGGGGCTGACGACAACGTCATCACCAGCCCGTTCAGCCAGCAGCAGTTGGACGAGCGGATCGAGGCAGGCGAAGGCGAAGCCGTGCGCCAGGAGTTGGACGAGGCTGCCGAAGGTCTGAAGCGTCAGACCCGCAGCGGCAAGCCCGTTCTCGGCTGATGACCAAGACCCGAGTTCAGACTCAGCGTCCGATCGCCAAGGGTCGCCATCAGAAACCGAACACGCGTTGGTCGATCCGCGAGAATCCGCCGCGAGGCGTCAACTGGGGCGGCAAGGTGTGGCCGGGAACTGGGGCGGGTACGGCGATCCCGTTCGCAACCTGGCTGTTCGATACGGGGTTGGCGGCGGCTGGCATCCTGGCGGGCGAGGTTCGGGTGAACACCGTGCAGCCGTCCACGGTGACGCATGTGTTCGTCAGCAAGACCGTGTCGAGCGGCACTGATCCCACCGCCTCTTGGGTGGTGAACGATCCATTGCGGATCTACTACCGCGACGACGTGAGCATGTGGGTCGAGTACAAGATCACTGCCGTCAGCAGCCAGACCGGCTACTTCGATTACACGGTGACGTACACCGGCTACAGCGGCAACTACGCGACGCCGCCCGATGCGACTCCGATTCTGCTGACCGAGCGGACGACGGTGCCTGGTGCTGATCCCGCGGCCTACGACCCCGGTGATCACACCATCGACGAAGTCAAGGCTCACGTCGAAGGGCTGGCGATGGATGACCAGCGCGATGACATCATCCAGGCGATCCTCAACTTGGAGCGGGCCAACAAGAATCGAGCCACCCTCGTTTCGTGGCTCGATCAGCAAACCGGCGTCGAGTGAACTGTGCCTGCGGCAAGCCGGTCGAACCTGGCCGTGACGAGTGCTTCCGTTGTCGCGTAAGCGGCATCGGTTTCGCCTTCCGAGGCGGGGCGCTCGTCGGCCAGGGCGGTTGGCACATGACCAAAGGCGAGTATCTGCGCGAACATCTCGGCACCGACAACGAACGTGAGTTGGCGCGCAGGCCCAACATCGAGAGGGCAGAAACGTGAAGACGCAATCGGAGTTGCTCGCCTTCTATCAGAACGAGTTGAAGCGTTCGAAGAACTGGCGCACATCGTCGACCACGAACTACGACAAGGCGTGGAAGCGCTACATCGACCTGTACCAAGGGCGCTATCTCGATGGCGATCCGTCGACCGATCAACTCGTCGTCAACATGGTGTTCGCGACGATCAACGTGATGGCCCCGGCGGTGGCGATCAACAACCCGCGCTTCGTCGTCAATGCCCGCAACCCCGAGTCCGGTTTCACCGCGATCCTCACCGAAGAAGTGCTCAACTGGCTGTGGCGGACCTACGACTACCAGCGTGAGTTCCGGCTGGCGATCAACGATTGGCTGCTCGTTGGGCACGGCTGGGTGAAGGTCGGCTACAAGTGGACGAAGCCGCCCGAAGTCAAAGCCGCCGACACGCAAGACAACAACAACGACGGTGCCGACGCCGGGCCCGAAGAGGGCATCGACGACCGCGAAGACAAAGAGGGCAACGTCGAATCAGAAATGCTGCAATGGGACGAGGATCGCCCCTTCATCGAGCGCATCTCGATCTTCGACATGTTCGTCGACCCTGACGCACGCCATCCGAAAGAGATGCGCTGGATCGCTCAGCGGACGTGGCGACCGGTGCAGGACGTACAGGTCGACAGCCGCTACCTGCCCGCTGCTCGCAAGAAGGTCTCGGGTTCGTCGTGGTCGCGCTGGGATCACAACAACGGCGATGCCCGCGACAGCAGCGATAAGCCGAGCCAGGGTTCGATCCGCTTCTGCGAAGTGATCGAGTTCTACGACCTGAAGCGGTACAAGGTCAGTACGTTCTGCCCGACCACCGACGATCAGGACGAGCCGGTCTATCTGATCAAGCCAGTCAAGATGCCGTACGCGTTCGGGCACCCGTTCGTGATGTTGCGCAACTACGAGATTCCCGATCACTTCTATCCGATCGGCGATGTCGCCCAGATCGAGTCGTTGCAGTTGGAACTGAACGAGACCCGCACGGCGATGTTCAACTATCGCAAGAAGTTCCGCCGGGCATGGGTGTACGCGCGTGACCGCTTCGATACCGATGGCGTGGAAGCGTTGGAGTCTGATCGCGACAACGTGATGATCCCGGTCCAAGGTGACCAGGACCCGAGCGACTCGATCGCACCTGTCCCGGTCGTGATTACGCCGCCCGAGTTCTTCGACCAGTCGGCGATGATCAGCAACGACCTCGATCGTGTCTCAGGTGTCAGCGACTACCAGCGCGGCTCGCCGCAGCAACAGATCAGACGTACCGCCACCGAAGCGGCGATGATCCAAGATGCCGCCAACGCCCGCGCCCAGGACCGGCTCGCCAAAGTCGAACTGGTGTTGTCCGAAATCGCCGAACGGGTCGTGGGGCTGATGCAGCAGTACACGACCGGGCAGCAGGTCGCTCGGATCGTGACGATGCCGGTCAAGGGTTGGGTCAACTTCGACAAGGACCGCATCGCTGGCGAGTTCGACTTCGAAGTCCAGGGTGGTTCGACCGAGCCCCGCAACGAGACCTTCCGGCGTCAGTCGGCGCTGCAGATCGTCGATGCCTCGATGCCGTTCATGGAGGCAGGCGTTGTCAACATGCCCGCCCTCTATCAAGAACTGCTTTCCAAAGGCTTCGGCATCAAGGATGCCGGGCGTTTCGTGTCGGCCCCGCCGCCTCCGCCCCCACCGGAAGGTGCCGAGCAGTCGTTGCAGCAACTCGGTGGCCCGCCGCCCCAAGGACCGCCGCCTCAGGGCCCACCGCCGATGCCGCCCGGTCCGCCGCCAGGTATGGAGGGGATGCCCCCTGAGATGATGGCGGCGATGATGGCACAGGGTCAGGGACCGCCGCCACAAGAGATGATGCCGCCCGGTCAAGCGCCGCCAGTGGAGGCAATGCCCCCGTACTGATTTGCGTGTGGCTAGTATCCGGCTCACACGAACAAGTCAGAAGGGGCACTCGTGAGTGATGCACCAGCCTCATTTGAGGCTCCCCCGGTAGACAGTGACCCCGCCGAAGGCGGACAAGTCGAGTCGCCGGATCAGTCCGAAGCACCGCAGCCAGCGGGGCCCGAGTATCTCGACATCGACGATCAGATTGCGAATCGCCACGTTCGCGTCAAGGTCGATGGCGAGGAAATCTCAGTCCCGTTGTCGGAAGCGATACAGGGGTATCAACGACAGGCGGCGTTCACACGCCACTCGCAGGAACTGGCCGAGCAACGCAGAGAGCATGAAGATGCGCTGCGACTCCACCAGGCGATGCAGCAGAACCCTGGGTTGACGATCCAAGTCCTTGCCTCTCGGGCGGGGATGTCGATCGAGGATTACTTGGGCCTGAGCCCGCAGCAGCGAGCAGCCGCCGATGCGCAACCGGAGCCCGAGTTCGATGATCCCTTGGAACGTGAGATTTATGTCGAACGTCAGGCACGCCTGGCGCTCGAACAGCGAATCGCACAACGCGAAGCCGATGAGCAACTACGCGGTGCGGTCTACGGGCTGCAGCAGCAGTACGGGTTGAACGACGAACAGATCAGGGCGGTCGTAGGTCAGACCATGCAAATGGGGCTGGGCATCGACTATCTCCCGGTGGTGTACCAGGCGATGGCCTTCCAGGCGATGCAGCAGGCGCAGGCGGAAACGACAGCGCAGCAGCAACAGACGGAGACCCAACGTCAAGCGGCAGCGGCGCAAGCGGCAGCGGTGGTCGGCAACGGAACTGGTGTGGTCGGCGGTTCGCCCACTCCTGCGAATCCGTCGTACTCGAACTACCGAGAAGCGATCACCGCCGCCTATGACGAAGTCGAGGCTCGGCACCGCTAATCGGTTCCTGCCGAAAGGGCACATCCGATGGCTCTCGCCACTCACGTACCAGGCACCTGGGACGAACTCCTGACCAGCACCATGCACAACGTGCGTGGCACCTACACCGACAACATCTTCAAGAAGAATCCGCTGTTGGAGCACCTGCTCTCCAACGGGCGGGTGCAGATCAAGGACGGCGGTTACGAAATCATCGAGCCGCTGCTCTACGCCGAAGGGCAGGCCGACACCTACGGCGAGTGGGACATCATTTCGGTGAAGCCCGCCAACTCGCTGACCGCCGCTCGCTTCCCTTGGAAGCAGTGGTTCTCGACGATCATCATCTCCGGTCTCGACGAGGCTCAGAACTCGGGCAAGGAGCAGCGCATCAACCTGCTCGAAGCCAAGATCAAGCAGTCCGAGATGACGATGCGCTCGAAGATGGCGAAGATGCTGTACGGCACCTACGTCTCGGCGACGCCCGCCAACGACTGGATTTCGCTCGACACGGCGATCGATAACACCACTCCGGTGGGTGGCATCGACCCCGCCACCGAGGCGTGGTGGAAGTCGTACGAAGCGGTTGTCGGCGCAGTCGACGCGGCTGGCTTGGAGACGGCGATGCGAACGGCGGTGATGACCACCAGCGACAACGGCGGCGACGCCGTCGACGCGATCTTCACCGACCCGGCGACGTACGCCTTCTACGAGTCGACGCTCACCCCGCAGGTGCGCTACACCGACACCGACAAGGCCAACCTCGGGTTCCGCAACCTGCTGTTCGAGAACGCTCCCGTCATGTGGGATGCCGAGTGCCCGGCGGGCACGATGTACGGGATCAACTCCGAGTACATCGGCATCGCCATCCACAAGGACCGCAACTTCGAGCAGTCGCCGTTCACCAACAACCTCTCGGGTTCGGTGCGCGGTGTGGCCGGTGGCGGCGCTGCTGGCGTCGCCACCGCCGAGGCGCTCGACGCTCGCGTGTCGTTCATCACCACCTATGGGAACCTGACGGTGCGCAACCGTCGTCGGCTGTTCAAGCTGACCGGCATCGCCAAGGCACCCTGACCTGTTGACCCCGGCCTCCGCTCCCGCGGGGCCGGGGTCGACACCTGCGAGGATGGTGTCATGCCCAAGCCGAACAATCCGTATCGCCGACCGATCGACGCCACCAAGGAGTCGGCGATGACAGTCGGCGAGTACTACGGGACACGCGCCACCGACAAGGCGATCAATCACGCTGCAGGCGGGCGCAACGTCGGGCCCGCCTCGCGCTATCAGGCGGTCGGCAATGCCGATCCGACTGCCAAGCCAGCACCTGAGCCGAAGTCCAAGCGCGCCTACGTCCGCAAGGAGGCGGCACCCGCTGTCACCGCAGAGGATTTGTTCGGGTGACGACGCTCATCGAACTCCGCTCGATCGTCCGCACCCAGACGCAGACTGATACCGCCGATCTGCCGGATGTCACGATCGACGTGTACCTGCAGCAGGCGTTCGAGCGCACGCTCAACGCCGAGACGCGTTGGCCGTTCTATGCCCAGACGTGGGACCTCGTACTCGACCCCGATGCCAACACGCTGACGTTGGCGGGCGACGTGGCAGAGCCGGGGATCATGGCGTTGATCGACAAGACGAGCGGGGTTCGACTGGGGATGGTTCCTCATGTCTGGGCCGAAGATCGCTTCGTCGGCAGCAACGTGGCGTCGAGCCCAGGGATGTTGTACTCGGTTTGGGGTGACAAGATTTATCTCTGGCCGCAGAGCACGTTCCCCGAGGCGCACACGTACAAACTGCGCGGCTACCGCACACCGTTGACGTGGCTGACGCCGGAAGGATCGCCCGACTGTGACCCGCGACTGCATCTGCCGCTCACTCATTACGCGGTGGCGCTCGCCTATGCCCAGCAGGAAGATGGCGAGTTGGAGCAGGTCTACATGGCGCGCTGGCTGGCCGATGTCGAGATTGCTCGTCGAGCGATCATGGACCCGGTTCATCAGCGGCCGTTGGTGATGTCGGGGATGGCCGTCTATCGCTACGGCCCGGCCAATCCGTGGTCGATCGAAGTGCCGATCGTGACCCCGCCGTGAGCCGTCGCCTGGAAACGATCAACCTGACCGATTTCACAGGCGGCGTCAACACCACGCGCTCCGATTTCCAGTTGCAGCCCAACGAATCGCCGGGGATGCTCAACATGGAAGTCGACCCCTATGGCGGCTTCTACACCCGGCCCGGCTGGGCGCGTTGGGACCCCACCAACATCCTGACCAACGGACTCGTGTTGCCCGGCACGGTAGGCAACTACGTGTCCACGCCCGATAGAGCCTCGTGGCAGATCACGAGCGACGTTGAGGTTGTTGCCCGGCTCTCTCTGCTCGATTGGACCCCGTCGACCAACATGGTGATCGTCGGCCAACGCAACGACCTCGCCAACCAACAGTCATGGAGCGTGTTTGTCGGCACGACCGGTCTGTTGCGATTCATGCACACGCCTTCCGGCTTCTCGTCGGTCATCAAGGACTCGACTGTTCCGGTTCCGGCGACGGACGGGCTAACGATTTGGGTCAAGGCCACTCTCGATGTCGACAATGGCGCTGCCGGGTACGACGTGAAGTTCTATTGGGCGGCGGATCAGGCCACTGAGCCGACTACATGGACGCAGCTTGGAGCGACGGTTACGACTGCGGGCGTCACGTCGGCATTCAATAGTTCGGCTGCGGTCGAGATTGGTTCCCGTAATGCCGGGGCCAATGATCTGCTGAAGGGGACTGTTCGCCGCGTCATCGTTCGCAACGGCATCGGGGGACCGGTGATCGGTTCACCCGATTTCACCGCTCGATGGACGGGCAATACGAACATCGACGCTCAGGGCAACGTGTGGACGATCAACGGTGCTAACTCGACATGGTTGCTTGATTTGCACACCGCCTGGCGTCCCCGCAACGCCCAGTTGCATCCCTATTCGAACGGCACGTTCTCGGTGTTCATCGCCAACGCGGGCAAGGTCTGGGCGGCGGGCCCGAACGTAGCGTTCACTGACCTGGGACTGACGTGTAGCGCGACGCCACATCTCGCCGACCCGGCCGCGTGGGGCAACACGGTCTACATCGCCTGCGGTCGTAGCAACCCGTCGTGGAAGGTGACCAATCAGCCCGCCCCTGGCAACCTCGGTGCCGCGCTGACCGTGTCGGCAGCGGCCAACTGGAACAACAACTACACGATCCCGGTGCGCGGCACGATGCCAGCCGCCGAGCATCTCGAACCGCATAGTGGCTACCTGTTCGCTGCCAACACTCGCGAAGACAGTGTCGTTTATCCGAACCGGGTGCGTTGGTCGCATCCTGATGAGCCCGAGGATTGGGCGCTCAACGACTACATCGACATCGAGGAAGGCGGCGGTCAGATCACCGCCATTCGCTCCTTCGACGATCACCTGCTGATCTTCAAGACTGACTCGGTTCATGCTCTCTATGGCTACGAACTGTCGTCCTGGCAGCGCCGCAAGATTTCGTCTTCGGTCGGCACCCCGAGCCCGACATGCGTGACCCGTTCCGAGGACGCGGTCTACTTCTATTCGGCGACGGGACGCAACGGCGTCTACGTCTATCAGGGTCAGACGCCTCAGGAAATCTCACGCAAGCAGCGTTGGGTGTTCGACACGCTCGCCAATACCACCGACATCTGGCTGTCGTGGATGGCGCGTCGCTTGTGGTGCTCGGTGCCGTGGGAATGGGAAGCGCTCACAGACGGCTCGCACGGCTCGCTGCTGGTCTATGACCCGGAGAATGGTGGCTCGTGGATACGTCACAAACCGCCGATCGGCACGATTGCCTGCACCGTTGAATACTCCGATATCGCTGCCGAGTATCCACTCGTCGTGACCTGCGGTTGTACCGGCGTGGCGGGCGTGCTCGCCGTCGAACGCCACCCTGACATCGCCGGGGATCAACTCGTGCAAGGCCAACCGGCGGTTGGCTTCCACTGTCGCTATCGCACGAGTTGGCAGGACGCAGGCTGGCCCGAGCGTCAGAAATCGTTCCTGCGTCCACGTCTGATCGCACGCGTGTCGCCGTCGACCGTGACGATCAAGATGTCGACGTTCTGGAACTACAACCCCAACGACGAGCGCCGTTCGCACGCCTTCGCGATCCAGGCCGGGGGCGGCGTCTTCTGGCGAGCGTTGGGTGCAGCCGATCCGCTTGGCAATGGTTTCGATTGGGGCGACGGTTCGATGTGGGGGGCGGGCGTTACCGACCGGGCTGGCGACGTGTTGGTACGACCAAGGGTTGCCAACCCGGCCACGCGCGGCACATCGTTGGGATGGGCGCGTGCCGTGCAGTTGGAGTTCGCTCCCAGCGATCACACGCTGGCGCTTGCTTGGGGCGTTGATGCGATCGTGCTCAAAGTCAACATGAGGGAGCTAACGACATGACCGCCATGCCGCCGTTGCGGCCGATCCTCAACAACACACCAGCCTCGGCGACCGATGTGGACTGGAACTTCCAGGCGGTCGAAGATTACGTCGCTACCGACCTGATCCATCGCGACGGTTCGGTGGCGATGGAGGCTCCGCTCAATCTGCTCGGTGCGCCGCCGTCGCTGCCGACGCACGCGATCACGAAGGGATACCTCGATACCAACGGTATTCCGGTCGGCGTCATTTGGCAGTACGCCGGGGCGACGGCACCAGCCGGATGGGTGTTCTGCGACGGCTCCCCGAAGTCGACCACCGATCCGTTGTACGCGGCACTGTTCGCGGCAATCCAGTACGCCTATGGCGGGTCCGGGGGCACGTTCAACCTGCCCAATTTGGGCGGGCGAATGCCGGTCGGACGCCAGGTCGGCGACGCCAGGTTCGGCACGCTCAACGCTCCCGGCGGCAACCGCAGCTTGATCATCCCTAATCACACGCATCCGATGCCGCACGTTCACGCCATGGCCGATCACGCTCATAATCGTGGCAGTCACGCCCACGGCATTGCCGCCCACCAACACCACATAGCCCACACCCATACCGTTCCGTTCCGCAAGGGCTACAACCTCAGCGCCGCTAACGACGGTGGGGAGAATGGAGTGTTCAAGGAGACCAACGCGGTGTGGAAGCCCGCGATGACGATTCCGCTGTCGTTCACGATACGCGAGACGGCGATCTGGACCGGCGACCCGCCAGGTGGACCCGACTATGCCTCGTCCGGTATCAGTGGGGGAAATAATTACTCCAACTTCAACCACGACGGCATCGGGCAGGCGACCGGCACTGATGGCGACGGCGCTACGTCGGGGATGACCGCTGCTCAGAACACCGGAGGGACCGGGACACCCAACACCAGCGACGCCAACGGGGCGGTCAGTCCCACCGACGCCAACCTGCCCCCCTACGTCGTCGTCAACTTCATCATCAGGATCGGGTGATGGCGACCTTCAGCCCCTACAACGCTGGTGACTACGAACGCCAGAAGACCGGCATCGAGTACGACTACGGCAACAACGTGGCGACCAACGCCTACGGTCGTTTCCTCGGACAGCAGCGGGGCTCGCGCCAACTCGGCGACATGACCCAGAACTTCCAGCGCAGCTACGCCCCGTACAAGTCGCAGTTCGGTCAGCGGGGGCTCGGTGGTGGTGGCGCACGCAGCGGCATTCAGCACCAGGCGATGACCAACTATCTCGGTGACTACGCCCAGCAGTACGGACGCGCCCAGCAGGATGTCACCCAGGAGCAGCAGCAGTTCGATTTGAATGACCAACGCTTCGCTGCGTTCCGTCAGCAATCATTGGCTGACCTGGAAGCGCAGAAGGCGGCGCAGATCGCCAATGACGCGCAGGCGTTGGAGTATCTGCGTCAACTGGTAGGAGGTATCTGATGGCCGGATGGAATATCAAGACGAATCCATGGAAGCCGACCAAGCCCGTCGTTCGGCCGGTCGTCAAGCCGACGACGACCGCGCCGTGGCAGACCTACAAGCTGAACAAGGTGTTGCAGTCGTCCGGCAAGAATCCGGTGCAGGGTGGACCGGTCGCATCGGCGGCGGGCAATCAGTACACGTCACTGCTGCGCCAGGGGATTGCCAACCAGGCGAGGATGCCGGGTGGCGGTACGACGTGGTGGACGGGGAACCTGACTCCCAGTCAACTCAATGACCTGACGCTCGATCCCGGCAAGTTCAAGCAAGCCAACGCCGCCTTCAACTTCATGGGCGACACCGGAGTTCCTCAGAATCCTTTCGCTCCCGGCTATGGCAGCAGCGGTGGCGGTGGCGGGGGCGGTGGTGGTGGCGGCGGGCCAGCCGGTCTCGACCAGGAGACGTTCGATTACCTGGCGTGGATGGTCGGTCAGGGCAAGCCGCGCGACATCGCTTACGAGGCGCTCGACCTGCCTGATCCGAGCCAGTACATGAAGTGGGACAACAGCCTCTACAACACCGCTCGTCAGGGTGTGCAGACCGGGATCGAAGGTATCCGCGGACGCGGCAACACAGCCTTCGACGCCGCCCAGGCAGAACTGCAGAACTATCGCAACCCGTTCGAGGGTGGGCTGCAGACCAACAACCCCGATCTGCAGATGGCGATGCAGCGGATGATGGAGGCCAACCGCGTCAATCCGTCTCAGGTTGGTCAGACGCAGTACGAGAACATCAATGCCGATCGGGCGATGGCGAATCAGTTGGCGATGTTGGCAGGCACCGACCAGGCCCGCATGGCGGGCAACTTGCGAGGGCTGCAGGGTGACCGTACAACGTTCGATCAGAACCTCGGGCTGGAAGGCAACATGTTGAACCTCGGCGTCAATATGGCCGAAGCGAAAGGCAAGGGTGCCTTCGATCAGCGGCTGCAGGACGCCATGTTGCAGGAGCAGCAGCAGGAAGCGATGCAGAACTGGCAGCGTCAGAACACGGTCACTGACACCAACGTCGGGAACTGGAACGATTGGTCGCAGGCAGCGATCAAGCAGTACATGGAACTGATCGGAGCGGCACCTGGCGTGAACCTGCCTGCGGTCGGCACCATGCCGTGGGGCAACTGGCCGGTACAGGCGGCGTCGGCATGAGCATGGATGGCTACTACAACGACAGCTATGACCCGTACGCGGAAGAGTCGGCGCAGTCGCCGTACGCCAGCATGTTCTTCACGCCCGAGCAACTGGCGATGCAGCAGGCGATGCTCGGTGGCGGGGCGATGGGGTCGGGTATTTCGCCCGACATCCTGATGCAGTTGTTCGGCGGTGCTTCGCTGCCGCAGTTGGACACCAAGGGTCGTGAGCAGCCGTACGACCTGGGCCTCGCTCAGCAGTTGATGAACTACGGCCAGGACATGGCCTCGTCGTACACCAACCCGGCGCTCGCCTATGCGGGCGGTGCTGGCTCCTACGCGCCGGGCGCGCTCAACCCGACCCGCGAGGAAGAAGTGCTGCAACTCACGCAGGGCCCGCAGTTACGGATGCTGAGCCAGTCGGGCGGCATCCAAGGCACGCTCGCCGATCTGATCCTGGGTGGCATGAACGCCGGACAGGCAGCGGCGCGGGTGCGAGCGATGTTGGAGAAGCCCGAAGAGTTCGCCGACGTGATCACGCCCGAAGAGGCGGCGAGTATGCGCGGCGAGTTGCAGTTGACGCAGGCCAGCGATTTCGCCGATCCCACGCCGGATTTCAACTCGATCAACACGATCGCCGACAAGATTTACAGCCCGTACCTGCAGGAGCAGGCGATGCTGCAACAGTCTGATGTCGAGTTCGATCCGCTGACCGGTCGTGCTGTGCGGGTGTCCGAGCGCGACTCGCCGACGATGGAGTTCCTGAAGAAGGCCGGGCTGCCTGATCCACGCGCACGCTACGACGTGGAGTTCGCGCTGCAGAACGACCCGACGCTGATGACGCTGCTGCGGACACAGGCAGGGTCACAGCAAGAGCGCGACATGATGCGCGGTGAGTATGACGCGCGGCTGAAGCGGATGCAGAAGCGACGCGATCAGAAGGAGCAGGACGCCGCCGAGATGGAGAAGTACGCCAGCGCCACCAAACAGGCGATGGCTGACTATTTCGGCGAGACCGGGCGCGGTGGACGTTCTGCTGCCAGCCCCGGTGCTGGTCCTGGCTCGGGGGGCTACAACCCGTCCGGTTTCGTTCCCGAAGGCTGGGGTGGCGGCAAGCCTGCCGGTTTCGACCCGTCGTCGTTCATCCCCGGCGGTTGGGGTGGCGACCGCGCCGCCTCGCCGTCATCTCCTGAGGGTGGCGGCGACGGTGGCGGCAACTTCCTCTCGGGTCTCGCCGATCGGGTGGTTTCCCAGGGCCGTGGCATGGTCGATCCGTTGGGCGTGTTGGGCAAGGGTCGTGCCGTCGTCGATCCGCTCGGCGTTCTGGGCAAGGGCCGTGCCGCTCTGGGTGGCATCTTCGGCGGTGGGAATGAGGGCCCGGCCGGGCCCAACCTGCCGAGCAAGCCTGCCCAGGGCGAGCAGTATTCGCTGATGGAGCAGTTGCTCGGCAAGCCGATCCGGGATCGTAAGCAGGCGATGGTCGACGAAGCCGTGCCGTTGAAGCTGCAGCGGCTGGCGCTGCAGCAGAAGCGGCGTGGGTTGGAGGGCGTCGGCACCGAGGCGGCATGGAAGTACGCGATGCGGCTTGCTCCGATCATCAACGCCGCACGGCGCGGTCAGACCCCGGCCGGGGATGCCGTCCAGCAACGACTGGCCCCGCTCTACGCAATGGGAGCGATCAACAGCCAGCGCGGGTTCTAAATGGTCAACCCGCTCGCCGCCATCAATCAGGCGCAGTACGGCATGGGCGCGCCGCGTTCTGGCGTCACGTTCATGCCGCCGATGAACCGGGCCCCTGCCCGGCGACGAACCACTGCTCCTATTTCCCGGGAAATAGCACGCGGCTCATCGCTGGCCGATCGCATCCGCGCCAATCCTGATGCGTTCGCGCGCTACGCCAACGCGCCAGCCGAATCCGGTGGCGGTGTCAGGGATAGCGCCGTCCACGGTCTCGGGTGGATCATCGGCAACCCGGTCAGCAAGGCGCTGCTGAAGCCGTTGGAAGTGCTCGACTACGGCCGCGCCGCTGTCGGTGGCAGCGTCCGTCAGTTGCTCGACACCGAAGCGATGGAGGAACTCAACAGGGCGGTCGCCAAGCTGCCCGGCGTCGAGTACTCGCCGATCAAGAACCCCGAGTACGACCCTGGCTGGGATTGGGGCGAACTGTGGGAAGACATCAAGAAGCGCGAGGGCGGTGGCACGTCGGTGATCGAACCGGCCTTCGGGGAAGAGGGCACCGATCGTGGCATCTGGACCCGGCGTGCGCTCGGCTTCGGATTCGACGTTGCCACTGATCCGCTCTCATTCGTGGCGGGTGGCACGAGGGCGGCGGCTGGCAGCGAGGCCCGGTTCGGATACCTCAACAAGCTGCTCGACGCACAGAAGGGCGCACAGGCGGAGCTACGGGCAACCACGGAGACCGCTGACGCCATGGCCGACATGGCGAAGGCCGGTTGGCGTACCGCCGACGAGGCCGACGAGGCACGCGCCGCAGCAGAGGCAGCCCAGCGTCGTCTCGACGATCTGAGCAAGATCGGTCGGCAGGATGCGATCGACGTGATCGGTCGCCGCGGCGTCAACCGTGCGACATCGGCGCAGTTGGAGGCGATGGGGATCGGGCCGCACGCGGTGCGGGTTGGTGGCGTAGCGATTCCGGGGCGGATCAGCGAAGCAACCTCGCGCGGCGTCTCGCGGGCGTTGTCGCCGGGCAAGGAATTGTGGACCCAGAGCGCCGGGCGGCAGGCTCGCAAGCTGGTGACGCCGAAGGGTGTGCTCGGCCAGAAGCTGGGCCCGGCGACAGAGCGCATCCTGACCGGCAGGGGGCCGATGACACCTGAGGTTGCGTTGCGCACCCATGCCGTCAATCAGGCGATGCGACTCGCGCAAGGTGAGTTCCGGGCCCCGGCACGTCAGTTCCTGCATCAACTCTCGGAAGACATGAAGGGTCTCTCCAACGACGAGCGCGCAGGATTGGTCCGCCAAGCCGAGGAACAAGGCGTCCAGAACTCGACCACGAAGATGGCCGGGCAGATGATCGAGACGATGAGGGCGATGGGTCTCGACCCGCCCGAGTTGAAGCCGTGGATGCTGCCCAACGGCCAGATGTCGCAGTACGTGATGCCGCACGTTCTCAGCCGCGACGCCTTCCGATTCTTCAACCGGCTGAAGAAGGGCGACAACCCGCTGATCGACTTCATCCGTCGCGACCTGGGCGTCACCGATCGTGACCTGTTGGAAGAGGGCGGCTTCCTGCAGCGCCGCCTGTTCCGCCCCAACGCCGATGGCTCGCCGCAGAAGTTCACGATTGGCAAGGGCAACGACATCGAGATTGTCACCGGCTCGGCTGCCGAGTTGGAAGAGAAGTTGGGTGGGCTGCTGCGCCAGCACGGCTTCGAGGGCAAGCTGTACGAGACCAATCCGGTCGAAGCCTGGCGGCGCTACATCCTGTCGACCGAGAAGGACGTTGCCCGCAACGTGGCGCTGGAACAGGCGACGACGTTCGGCCTCTCCGGTGTCCGTCACAAGCCGAAGGCTCCAACCTCGTGGGACCCGTATGGCGCTGACCTGAAGATGCAGCCCGCGATCGGTGAGACCGATCCGCGCTACATCCGAGGCGAGACGACCACGCCGCGCCCGGCCGACACCGATGTCTACGAGATGATCGAAGACGATGCCGCCACCAAGGCGCGCAACGAAATCATCACCAAGGGTGGCGAGAAGAACGTCCATGCCCAGGTGCTCGGCGAGTACCAGGAAGCCGCTCCCGCCGTTCGTCAGAACCTGGCAACCCAGATCGAGAACACCCGCATGTACACCGAGGCGGCGTACGAGCGGGCGAAGGCGCAGAGCGGTCGCAAGTTGGAGAAGGCCGAAGGGATCGTCACGTCGACGCGGGCCAAGGTCGACAAGTTGGAGGCCGAGTACCTCGAACTGATCAAAGAGACCTCCGCCAACGAGGCGCTGATCGCCGCTGGCAAGAGCACGATCCACGGCATCCGCTCACAGACCCCGAAGAAGATCAAGGCTGCGGTACAGGCCCGGCTGAACGAGATTGCCCGGCAGTTGGAGCATGAGCGGGGCCGGTTGCAATCGCTGCAAGGTGGGCTGCAGAACGCGCTCGCCAAGAGCGAACAGGATCAGGTCGACGAGGGGCTGCAGCGCATCTTCGATCTGCACCAGGCGGTGTCGTCGGCCGAACGCGATCTGGATTCGATGCGCACCAAGGCGGCACGCAATCTCGCCCGGCGGATCACGCGTGAGACAGAAGGCCGTGGTCATCTCATCACTGAAATCGAGGCGATCGAGGCCGAAGACATCTTGCGTCGTGGGCCCCAATCGGAAGCGGCGCTGCGGGCCGCGGAGTTGCAGACCCGCAAGGCGAACCTGACCGAGCAGGCGAACTTGCGTCGCGGTGAAGCGCGCGACCTGACCAGCCAGGCGGAACGGATCGAAGAACGGCTCGGACGCAAGACCGGTGGCACCACGCCGCGCACCGCTGGCCGACAGGCGCGTATGGCGGAGGCCGAGCAGGGGATGGTTGCCGAAGCGCGCAGATTGCGGCGGCAGGCACAGGTCGCGACCAACCGCGCCAACACCTTGGAAGGCGACCTGGCGAACCTGGAACGTCGACTCCGTGAAGATGTGTGGCTGAAGGCCCAGCGCGTCGCCGACGACTATCGCGCCCAACAGAATCAGATCGAGAACTACCTCAACCCGACTGCTGGGATCGACATGCGCTCGGCGCGGGCCCGGCTCGATACCGCTCGCCGCGAGATGGACGAGTTCGGGATGGACAAGAGGTTGGCCGAACAGGCTTCGTCCGCCCCACCCCCACCCCCGCGTGGAGCGGAACGGATCGAGCAGGTTCTCGCCGCCGAGGGTGAGAGGCCAGAGTACAAATACTCACGCCTGGATGGCAGCGAGTACTCCGACGACAGCCCGCTGAAGGGCCGTTCCTCGCACAGGTTGGATGTCACCGCCACCGACGAAGCGAAGGGCCTGAGCGGCTACGGCGTTGGACACATCAAGTGGGATGATGTAACCGGCGAAGTGCGGATGATCGACATCGAGCCGAAGTACCGGCGCAGGGGTGTTGCCGTATCCCTCTACGACTACGCCACGACATACGCCCAAGAGAACGGACTCGTGCCACCCAAGCACTCGTCGTTCCAGACCGTAGAAGGCAAGGCGTGGGCCCCTGAGGCTGATCGAGAAATCGCGCGCTGGACGCGTGATCCGAACATCACTGGTGGGTTGGAGGGTGACGAGGCATTCGGCGCTCGTCAGGTGCTGGATTCGGTCGAGGCGCGTGAGTGGGCTGCCGACGAGACGCTTCGTCACAGCATTCGCGAAGACATCGACAGGATCGAGAACCCGCGCCAGGAAGGGGGCTTGGTCGAATGGACCGAGGTAGGACGCCCGAAGCCCGCCACCGAGCCGCGACCGCTGCGTACCTGGCGCTCACACAACTCGAAGCGTCGCCGCCTGATGGGCGAGATGCAGCGCGTCCGCGACGAGGCGTACTTCACGAAGCCCGGGATGGGCGAGGGTGAGTTCTACAGACGGCCCAAGCCGCGCGCCCGGGGTGCCAACGAACCGAAGTGGATGGAGGGATACCGGCAGAAGCCCAGCACGCGTCGCCTGCGCGGCAAGGAGCCGTGGTGGACCGAGGAATACCCGACGCGGCCCGATCTGTCGTCGACGAAGGCGAGCCGCACTCGTCGGCTCAACAAACTGCAGAAGCAGTTGGACGCTGAGAACGCGTGGCTGGCGAAGAATCCGCAGCCGCCGTTCCCGAAACCGAACCCGCGTGGCTTCAAGTTCCGCGCCAAGATCGGCGGCAAGCTGATCCGCCTCGAACGGGGGGCCGACGACGGTACTTGGAAGATCGTGATCCCGGGCGCGCCAGAGCAGACCTTCCGGGGCTCGATGGCCGAGGCCTTCCGCGCTGCCGAAGAAGCTGGTCATGGCCTCGGTCGGACCACCCCCGACGAAGCGTTGCTATCCGAACTGCGACAAGACCTGGCGGCTGTCGAGGAACGGATGCTGCTCGGTCCCAGCGGAATCTCTGATCAGGTCGCCCAGGCGCGCAAGACGCTGGCGCAGGCCAGGGTCGAACAGGCCGCGATCCCGCCCAAGCCGATCCCTGAGCCGACGCCGGAAGAACTCGTGCGGCGGCGCTTCGAGCCCAACATCGCCGAAGCCGAGCAGCGCGTCAAGGCGATGGGTGGGCAGGGCAGGCCGGAAGAGTTGGAGGCGATCCGCCAAGGCATCCAGGGCCCCGCCAACGAACGCATCGCCGGTATCGAAGGTGAAGTGCAGAGCCTGCGATTCCAGAACGATCGCATCGAGACGATGATCACCGACCTGTATCAGACGCGAATGCCTGATCCGGTCAACGACTGGCAACAGGCACTCAACAACGCCGACCAGGCGCGTGCGCTGCACCAGTCGATCAGCGACTACATCGAAGCCTTCCGTGTCCGACAGCGGGCGATCGACATCGTCGAGAAGAACCGTCGTGCGGGCGCACCGACCGCTGCCGACTTGGAGCGCGTCGCCAAGGGACAGTTGGAACCGGCTGACGCGCAGGGGCTGATGAAGGCCGTCGACGACATCAATGGATTCATGACTGCCGCCGATCTGATCCTGCCGAAGGGTGTCCGTCAGCGGATCGAAGCATCGCTGATGTCGTACGAGCAGTCGCTGGCGGCGCTGACCGAGACCAACGACATTCCCGCTGCGGCGCTCGACAAGATGATCCGCGAAGCCAACAACGGCAAGCTGCCGAAGGTGCTCAAAGCACAACTGCGTGATGCCTGGCGTGAGGTTGGTCAGGATTCGGGGATCATCATCGACAAGGAGTTGGAGCGGGCGTTCTTCGGCGTCGAAGAAGTGTTGGACTCGAAGCTGTTCGGTCCGCTGTTCTCGACGTGGACGAACTTCTTCAAGACCTACGCCACGCTGACGCCCGGCTTCCATGTCCGCAACGCCATCTCGGCGATCTTCATGAACGCCACTGAAGGCGTCGGTGCTCGCCAGCAGATGCGAGCGATCAAGCTGTGGAGGGAATACCGCAAGGCCGAGAACCCGGTGACGTGGCTGGCCGGTCGTTCCAAGGCCGAGCAGGAGGCATTCCGCGCTACGTTCGCTTCCGGTGCCGGTGGTCAGTTCCTCGAAGCTGGCGTCGGTGAGGCACGCGCCGGGGCCAGCCGCGTCACCGAGCGACTGTTCGCCAACCCTGCCACGCGGCTCTCGAAGGGTGCCGGTGAATGGGTCGAAGGTCCGCAGCGTTTGGCATTGGCATTGCACACCACGGCTCGCGGCGGCACCGCAGGTGAGGCGCTGGCGCGTGTCAGCCGCATCCACTTCGACTACAGCCAGGTGTCCAAGTTCGACGAGCAGATGAAGCGGATCATCCCGTTCTGGACGTTCATGTCGCGCAACGTGCCGCTGCAGTTCACGCAGATGTGGATGAAGCCGAAGATGTACAACCGCTATCAGTCGTTCATTCGCAACCTGCAGTTGGGCAACGAGGATCAGCCGATCCTGCCGAGCTACATCACCCAGGGTGGTGGTGCCTACTTCGGTGTCGACACTCCCGAATGGGCGAGCAAGGTCCCGATCATCGGCCCGCCCGCTGGGATGCCGATCGTGTTGTCACCGGACCTGCCGCAGAACCGCTACCTCGATGATCTGCAGCGCATGACCAACGCCCTGTCAGGTCAGGGCGTCGGCCAGATGGCGACCAACCTCAACCCGATGTTGACGGTGCCCGCCGAGTTCGTCAGCCGTACCGATTTCTTCACTGGTCAACAGTTCGATGAGACCGACAAGGTGCAAGTCGGGGGCGCTGCGCTGCCGTACGCGATGGCGCTCTCCCTCGTCGGTCAGGCACGTCGGGGGGCGGATGGCAAGTGGTACGTCGACGCTGCTGCGCTCAACGCCGCACGCGGCCTCGATCCCAACCTCGATCGCTTGATGCGCCTGATGCCGCAGTTGGGTGGCCTCGAAGGGACCGACAAGACCGGTGCCTCGACGACAGCACGCCAGGCTGAATCGTGGGCCCGGTGGGCGGGCCTGCCGGTGCGAACGATCAGCCCACAGCAGCAACGCAGCGAGCTACGGTCACGAGCATTCAAGGAACGCGACCGCCAGCTTGCGTTGGCGAACTCAGGAGGCTGAGATGCCGGTCCATAAGACACCCGGTGGCTACAAGTACGGCACCGTTGGCAAGGTGTATGCGACGAAGAAACAGGCCAACAAGCAGGCCACGGCGATTCGGATGAGCCAGAAGCGAGCAGGAAAGCAGGTCAAGTGAGCGACTTCGCCGACTACGAACCCGAGGACGCGTGGGACGCTGACGACGACGCGATCGACATGGCGCGCAACCTGATGCGTCGGCTCGACGCACTCGATCATGCGACCAGCCGTGAGTCGGTCGAACTGCTGATTGGCGTCATCGAGCTACGTCTCGCTCAATACAACCGCCTCTATCACCAGTTGAGCGATCGTGAGCGGCTGCGCGTCGATCAGTTGGCCGAAGACCTGCCAACGCTGCGTGAGAGGGCGAGGCACGCCTGATGGGGACGGTGTATCTCTCTCAGCTTGCCGACTGGTGCCGTGCTGCTGGCCTCAACGTCCGAGAGATGGATGGCTGGGAGCATCGGGCCCGGTCATCGGGCGGCTACGAGCCTGGGCGACCGTGGGCGGTGATGGTGCATCACACCGCCAGCGACACGACCGCCGAGAACGACGCCAACTACATCACCCACAACTCACCGGATGCGCCACTCGCCAACATCCTGCTCGATCAGTCGGGCACGGTGTGGGTGTGCGCAGGCGGGGCCACAAACACGAACGGCAAGGGCAAGGCGACAGCGTTCGAGAAGGGCACGGTCCCAGCCGACTCGATGAACTCGTACGCGGTCGGGATCGAGATGGCGAACAACGGCATCGGCGAGACGTGGCCGCAGGTTCAGATCGACGCCATGTTCACGTTGGTCAACATGCTCACCGGTCGCCTCGGGCTGTCGCCGTACGATGTCTGTTCACACCAGGAGTATGCCCCGGATCGTAAGATCGACCCAGCCACGGCCGCTGCCGTACAGGGGCCGTGGCACCCTCGGTCGATCAACAGCAGCGGTTCGTGGAGCCGTCCCGATTTGCAAGACGAGGCGGCTGTGCGGGCTGGAATCCGACCGCCACCTGAACCCGGCCCCGACCCCGGCCCCGGTCCGACGCCGGAACCCGGTGAACCTGCACCACCCATTGGAGAGGATGACAAGAGCATGGTCGTAGCAATCGACGAGAACGGCACCGCCTGGATCGGTGATGGGATGACCCGGTACAACCCGAGCGAGGATGACTTCAACGTCAAGGTGCTGCTGGCTGGTGACGACTGCTTCCGCCTCGTCAACACCCAGGGCGAGCGCGTCACGAGTTGGAACAATGTCCACACCGTGGGCGGCAATGTGATCGAGGCGTTGGGTCGCCGAGTGTGAGTGTTCGCCACCGATTGGGAGAACCTCACCGTCGCGGGAGCGTTCGTGCTCGGTGCGGCGTTGGGGACGATTGCCACGATCCGTGTGATGAGAGTCGTATTCGGCTATGTCCAACCGTGGAGACGGAATCGGGGCGCGACAAAGCCCCCGCCGCCAGCCGAAGCTGACGACGGGGGCTCGTAGGTGCTATTTCCTGAGAAATAGTTACGGCGTGTCGTGAATCTCGCGCACGCTGATCTGCAACCGCTTGCGGTTGTGCTTGCCTTCTACCGTGAACGTGGCACGGTTGTCGTTGGTCGACGCATCGACGTTGATCAACGACAGGTCGAGCCCGCCGTGGAGCAGGCTGCCGATGACGTATCCGGCGACGACGGTGACAAGCGGGTCGGGTCCTTGGTGGACGGGTTGACGGGGGACGCTGATGCTTCCTTGCGTGTCGGCGGTCATGACGCTGCCGCCTTGAAGACGCCTTCGTGCTCGCAATCCTCGCAGCAGAACTGCGCTGCGAGACGACGCAGGTAGCGCCCGCACTTGGCGGCGAGCGTGCCGCAGCGCTTGCACGGTGCGGTGTTGGGTGGGATTCTCATGTTGTTGCTTTCCTTCCATTCTTGCGGGTGATGGGTGGTGTCTCTTGTGGTTCGACAACGCTCTCGTCCCACTGGCGCACGTCAGGCAGAACCCGCGTGCCTTCCAGCTTGCGCCGACGACGCTCGGAGCGCAGCGCCGCAGCGCTGAACAGCCGAGTGCCATCCTCGGGGACAGGCATCATGTAGCCCGGCGCGTGCCGGTAGCCGCGGGACAGGATTTCGCCGTACTTGTGGCTGATCAAGTCGTCGCGGATGCCGAGGCAGCGCAGGCATTGATAGACGTGCAACTCGCCGAACTTGGCAGGTCGGTCGGGTTCGCATTCCTGCCACGCATGGCCGAGTGATCGGCAGTCGAGGTAGGCGTCGGGCAGGTCACGTGCTCTCGCCGCCTGGGCGAGGAACGCGCGCTGCGCTGTGGTTGTCATCTTCTTCGTTGGTCGCAGCTTTGTCTGCGAGGTATCGGTCATGACTTGCCTTTCGTTGATGGGTTGACTCGGTACAGCCCCGGACATGAGGCTTCGTGATTCTTGATGGCCTGCTCCAACGTCACCTTGCGCTGACCTTTCGGCTTGCGGGTAACGCCTTTGCAATGGGGACACAGGTGGCTATTCGAGGTACGGCTCGTCATAGCCAGCGTCCTTCATGAACTGCACCATCAGGTCGTATCGGCCCGCCTTCACGCGGTTGGTCTCGATCTGCAAACGCAGACCCTCTGTTTCGATCGCGTGCTCGTCTACGACGTGCTTCATCGCTGTGTACTCGTCGTCGAACGACGCGAGTTTGTTGACGAGTTCCTGCGTCATGTCGAGCAAGGCGAGCGCCGCTTCGAGTACCTCGTTGGCTACCACCGCACTGCGCGGCCGCACCTGAGCGCGACGACGTTGAGCGGCCTGACCGACGTGATGCTTGTAGTGCGACGGGATCGAGTCCTTGTTGGTCGACGTGAACTGACACGACGGCCACTTGCAGCCGTAGAGCAACGAGTCATCGCTCATGTGATGCAAGTTGGTCGTGTCCGTCAATCGCTCGGTCCTGACGATGATCGGCTCGCTCATGACACTTGCCCCGTTGTCCAGAGGATGAGCAGCACGATTCCCGCGCCGACCCACATGCCGATCACGAACCCGGATTCAAAGTCACGGTTCATCCGGCCACCGCTTTCAACCGAATGTCGTCAAGGTGACGAGCCTTGCGTGAGATGGCCGAGCACGCTTCGATTTCGTCGAGCGTGTTCTGGCGCTCAGTCGGGTTGTCGCCAATCCGACCAAGTTTCTTGATCAACGACTGGCGATGGATGTCAGCCATCTTGGCGTTGACCGCCAACTCATAGTCGGTGAGTTCGAGTTGATTCATCAGGTCCCTCCTTCCGGTGGTGTTGGGAACAGGCGATCGAGTTCCTCGCGGAACTTGTCGATTTCCTGTTCGATGTTGTCGCGGAACAACGGGTTGAATCCCTTGCTTGGAGCCGGTTGGTCGGCCAGGTTGCGCGTCGAACGCACCATCTCGACGGTGATGTCGGGCGGCAAATGTCGCCTACCGACATCGGTGATTGCATCGTCGATGTTGCGACGATTGGGATGGACCTGCGACCAGTGCCATCCCGGTTTGATCGCGAGACGCACGACCTGAGCCACGCTGCGCGGCTTGTCGGTGTCGTAGCTGTCGAACTCGATCTGCACGATCTGACATTCGGTGATCGAATCCAGATCGGATTTGATCCAGTCGGTGAGTTCCACCTTCAAGTCATCGAGGATGTCGATTGTGCGCGCCGTGGCGTTCGGCTGCGCCGCCGTGTAGCACAACTCAGCCGCCGAGGGGATGTCGATCTGTCGGTCGTACACAGCGCGCACGATCGTCATGTACAACTCGATGTAGTCATCCGGTTCGAGGCTCATGCGAGTGACTCCCGCGTGACGTAACCGGTCAACAACTCGATCATCCAGTCGCATTCGGGTTCGACGATTGGATCGGTATCACCGCGACGAATCTCGGTGTCCAACCATTCGACGCCGCCGCCCTCTACCTTGCGATGACACGTTGTCAGTCGTGCCCATTCACCGAGCCCATCCGATCCGGTCTCGATCACGTATGTCGTGATCGCTTCCAACACTTTCGACTCCGGGTTGGTCTCGAAGTCGACCTGTAGGTCGCCCCGCTTCGGTAGCTCAGCGGGATCGTCGACACCGACCGGATCATGGAACTGTTCCAGTGTCAGCCAGATGCCTTCCAACGGCACGTCGGGTACTTCCTTCATGCCTTCGGCGACGCTCGGGAAGATGCCCCATTGCTTGGTGGCGATCATCTCCATCACGCCGTGAACGACACGTCCGGTGCTGAGAACCTCGCGCAGCATCTCGTCGGGCAGCCCGGCCAGTGCGCCATGCAGCTTCACGATGCAGGTCTCGATGTCGACCTGCTCCATGATGTGATCGCGCCAACGCAGCGCCAGCACCGGAGCCATGTTGTACTCGCCGTGAGCGACGACGAGATGCTCTTTGTGATTCAGCATCACCTGATGAATCTCTTGCAAATATTCGTTCGGATACATCCGAACCTTCCTTTCTTGTTGGGTTGATGGTGCTGCCCCCTATCTCCGGAGAAATAGGGGGCAGCGGGTAATCAGTTGGTGGAGAGGTTGCCCTTGACCGGCTTGCCGGTCTCGGTCTCCAAGTTGACGGAGGCACCGTCGAGTCGGTGTTCGATCGCCGAGTCGGCCGCTTCGTTCACCTGGTCATAGGTGAGCAGCTTGTCGGGATCGAAGTTGCTCTCGTCGCGGACGATACGACGCATCGCCTGTTCCAGTGACTCCGGTTCCGGTGTCCGGTTGCGGGATGTGTTCTGCAACTCCCACTGACGACGCAGCAACGTCGCCCCGGTCACCAAGTCATCGGTGTTGACCTGAATGTTCTTCGCCGTATGAGTGCGGGCGATCACGGAACGGATCACCTTGCTCATCCCGCCCACGATCCACGCCGGGGTGTAATCGGTGTAGGCCGCGAACGCTCGGGCGTAGTCGATGTCATCGGAGAGCCTGCCCTCCAACTTCATCTGGATCAGACGCGTGAACGCATCCAGGTCAGGCAAGCCAACCTCGATGTAGTCGTCCACGCGGCCCGGCCGCAGGAACGCCGGATCGACCTGATCCGGGAAGTTGGTGGTCATCATGATCAGGATGCGATCCGACTTGGACACCGAACCATCGAGGTTGTCGAGCGCCAGCGAACGATCCGCTTGCGCCATCTTCTCGATGTCTTCGATGAACAGCCCGACGATGTTGTCCTTCGTCATGTAGTTGCGGGCAATAGCGAGACCCTTCGCCATGTCCTTGGCTGTGCCACCAGGCGGGCAGATCACACCCGTCTGACCGGTCTCGAACAACCACGACTGACTGACCTTCATCAGGATCGTCTTGCCGGTGCCGGGGTCACCCGACAACAGCACGCACCGCTTCGGGTACTCGCGTCCTTCGATGATCGCATCGAGGTCGATGATCGGTGAGATGCACGCCACGTTGACGGCGTTGCTCAGATCGCGGTTGAACACGACCTGTGTGCGATCGAAGCCAGCCACGTTGACGAACTTGTAGTCCGACGTGATGATCTGGCCGCGATAGATCGAACGCTCTGCGAGTTCCTCGCGGATGTAGGCGAAGAACCCGTTGATCGCGTCCTGGCAGAAGCGCCGGAACTGGAAGGTCACGGTGCCGGTGCCCTCGCGGGTGGCGACGACGCGGCATTGACCTTCCAACCCCGGAATCGTCATCCAGTCACCGGGCACGGTTTCGTGACGCATGTTGCCGTCCTTGTCGTACCCGGTCTCGATCACCTGCTCCGAGGGCAGCTTGAAGGGACCCGGCTTCTTCGAGCGCGTCACGCCGCCATCGCAGCGACGCAACACACGAGTCATGCACACGGCCACGTCGTTGTAGCCGTAGGGCAGTTGCTCGGACTGCTCGATGTACTCGTACATCGCCTTGACTTCGGCGTCGTAGACGGGGATCGACGACATCGGGTCCTGCTCGTACGTGCCGGGAGCCTTGAACTGATGGTTGCCCTCAGGGAAGATCACCGGACGTGCTGAGTCCGGCGTCCCCCCGACCTTGCGAACAAGGTCATTGAAGGACAGAACTGATACCTCAGTACTTGCCATTGCGGAAGTGCCTTTCATGGGTTGTTGGTGTGTGCTGCGCGCGGGCGCGGGCAGCCATCGTCGTCCAGATTTCGTGGACGGCGGATGATGGGTCGGCTTGAAACCGACGACCCCTTATTTCTCGGGAAATGGGGCAGGGGTTGATCACTCGTCGAATAGCTCCGATGGGATCGTGACCATCCCGAGTAGCTGATCGGTCTCGGGGTTGGGCTCGTCGTCAGCGATATGACAGCGCACTTCGAGCCCACGTCCCCCGGCTGCGACCGGGTAGACGTAGACAAGGAGTGCTCGATCACGGTGACCACGATCAGGGATCAACTCCCATCCCACGATGCCGAGTATCGGATCGGACCACGGCAGGTACGTGATCTTCAACTCGGTGTCGCGGAACCCTGAGACAGGTAACACGACCTGTCCCATCGGTGATGTTCGTACCTTTCGTCTCTCTGTTGCCATTGCTTCCTTTCTGTTAGTGGAGGATGTTCGCCTTGCGGACGCGGTCGTTGTACTTCTTCGCCTCGTCCTGACGCTTGCGATGGAAGAACGTGCCGTCGTTGCGTTCGGTCGTCAGCTTCGGGTGCGCGCCGGGCCCCTCGAACTTGAAGCAGTTGGTACCTTCGATCGCTTCGCACGTCGGGCACCGGAACGAGATGGCCCCCCTTGTCAGCTTGCTGATGCCCGGCTTGTACTTGACCTTCTCATGGCCTTGCGGCTTCAACTTGGGCAGCTTGCCCGGCTTCGGATCATCGGTGAACTGCTTGGGTCGGTCGCTCGGCAACAACTCGTCGGCGTAGACGCGCGGCTGATCGTTCTCAATCGCGATCAAGATGGTGTCAGCGCTGATCGCCATCGTGCGTGCCTTGACGGCATACACGCGAGCCTCGGCCAACGACACCAAGATGCCGTCCAGGTCGAGTTCGTCATCGTGATCCATGCGGAACACGCACGCATCCATCGCATCGTCGATGCGATCCATGACCTTCTCGATCGTGTCGCTGTAGGTGGTGGGTTTCTGTTTCATTGCTTCCTCTTTCATTTGGGTTGGGGTATGACGAGACCCCCGACCCATTGGGCCGGGGGTCTCGGGTATTACATGATGACGTAGACGATGGCGGCGATGATCACGCTCAGCGAGAGCCACAACCAAACGTCGTCCCAGCCATCATTCGATCCGATCGACATGATCGTGTTCCTTTCGTGGCGGGCCGGTACGCACGATCGTCGACCAGTCGTCCTTGCGTGGGCGTGAGTCGCGGTAGACGAGCAGCCCCATCGCCATCCCGGCGGTGATGAATGCGCCAGCAGCGAAGATGAGTTGGATCATCCGAGTTCGTCCTCCTTGTCGTCGATGAACTCATCCTCGAAGGCGACGCGCAGCATGAGCGTGATTGCCACCAAGCTGTGTGCGATCGACAGAGTCGCCTCGCCGCTGGCGTTGGTGGCAGCGGCTTCGATGTGTCGGTCGACGATGTCGAGCGTCTTGCGAAGATCAGCATCATCGACGCTCACTCGTCGCTCCCTTCGACGATCGTGCAACCGACGATGCCGGGGTATCCGGTCACCGTCAGCACCCACGAACGTAGGTCGCTGTCGTCTTTGATGGCGACGACATCGAGCACCGCACCACCGTCGAACAGGTAGCGCAACGTGATCCACTTGTAGACCGCTTCGAGTCGCACGATGGTGTCTTCGTGCAACGTCTTGACCATGTCGTGGATCGCCGAGTGTGGAGTGGGCTTCAACTTGGTTGCCATCAACTGAGGTCCTTCTCGTAGGCCCGGTCGAGGGCAGCGGTGGGCTTGATCTTCAGCACGTTCTTCTCGAAGTCCTCGCGAACGACAGCGAGGTTGTCAATGCAACGCTCGATGTATCGGTCACGCATCCTGATGTCGTCGTACTCGGCACGCAACCGGCGTGAATCGTCGAGCAGACGATCGAGTAGCTCTTGCGCGGCGGTGATGCGGTTGAAGGTGTTGTTGATTTCGTATTCGCGGTTGACGTTGTAGCTCATCGCCTGCCCCCTGACGGGTGACGCAGCGACGACAGCATCTTGCTGTTCGCTGCCTGGGCGCGAGCGATCATCACGCACAAGGTGTCGGCATTGGGGTGCTCGGTGATCATCATCACCTGCGCCAGGTTGGTGTAGGTGCGCTGCACCTGATCGAGCGCGCTCTCGATCAGTTCCTCGATGTCGGGGAACTCATCGCAGGCGCGCAAAGGTTGGGTAGTCATTGGGTGTTGCCTTTCATGTTGGGTTGGTAGATCAGTCGACGAGGATGTCTTCGGCGGCGGGGAAATCGGCCCACGTTTCGGGGGCCCTGCTAAGTGGTGTCAGTTCGGCCGGTCGCCCGTCGTCGATGGTGCCGCCATCACGCGCAACGCAGCGGTCGCATCGCACGTACTGCGTCGTCGAACCATCAGCCTCGAACTTGAAGTCATGCCAGCGGGTTGCGTTGGCACGCCGAGAGTTCTCGGCCAGCGTGACGACATCCATGTGGCCGGGATGGATGCAGCGATGCGACGTACATGCCCGGTGATCGAGCGTCATCCCATCAGGTATCTCGCCGACCAGCTTCTCGTAGGCGTAGCGATGGACGAGCCATGCCTGGCCGCGCAGTTCGAAACGGGGGTAGTGCTTGGCGTTCAGCGCCCCCCGCCAAATCCAGCAGCCACAGTCGCAGATGATGACCTTCGTTCGCACCAGTCGGGTGAGGTCTTCGAGATGGTATTCGTTCATGTTCGGTCGGAGTTGAAGTGATCCTCGGTGTGCAGCTTGCTGACATGGTAGAGCAGGGCGTTGAGTTGTTCGGCGTCGATGTAGGCGAACGGCTTACCATCAGGCTCGATGTGGTCGCGGTCGGCATGGAACACAGCAGCTTCCACGAGTGTCGGTGTCTCGCTGAACTCCTGGCCGGTCATCGGCTCTCCCCACGGCGACCAATCGTGGTTGCTGCTGTAGGTGGCGTAGCCCCAGATGATCGAGACCGACCACTTCGACTCGAAGCGGACGACGAACTGGCGTGTCTTCCACTCGTAGCCGTCGCCCTGGTAGTCGCCGATGTTGGACGTGCCCCACCACACGTCGCGGTCGCCGACCTGCAGATGATGCTCGTCGACGACACGGATCACGTCAGCCCGTAGTCGTACTCAGCGAGCGCATCGGGGGTGGCGTAGTCGCGCCAGTTGTCTTTGATCCACTGCTGGCAGTCGTCGTACTCCATCGAGACGTACAGCATCTCGTTGTCGCTGCTGTCGACAACGACGTAGGCATCGGCCTGCCAGTCGTTGTCGTCATCGAGCAGGCAGGTGCAGGTGGTGATGAAGAGCGAGTGCAGATGATCGGGGTTGGGTTGGTCGCTCATGGCGATTTCCTCTCGTGGCGTGGGGTTGGTGGGCTTGATTTCGATGCGCAGTTGTCGCACACCCCGTACGGGGTTCGCTCCGATAGCTGATCGGGCTCAATCGTGATGCGCGTGTAGCGCTGGCAGTGCAGACACAAACCATGTGCTCGCATGACATGCTCGATTCGGGTGTGGTGGATGGGATTCAGGGACAGCAAAGGACCCCCCGCCTTTCGGCGAGGGGTCCAATGTCGGGCTGGGGTTCTCAGTTGTGGGGGTCTATTTCCGGGGAAATAGGTGGTGGCGGCTGCGTGCCGCGGCAGGTGCAATCGGGTGGACACTCCATCACATGATGAAGTTGTCGACGCTGTCAGCGGTCTGCTGGGCGCGGCGGGCATACATCAGGTACGAGTAGCCGCGCACGCTGCTGCCCTCGTCCGGGCTGTGCGTGTAGCAGTAGGGCTCATCGTCGAACTGCACCGTGTGCGAGCAGCCGGGCTGGATGCAGGGATGGCGTTGGTCGATGCCACGGCGGTCGAGTTCGATCGCGAACTCGCGCATGTCGATGACCCCCTCGTCGAGCAGGCTGAGCATGGTGTCGGCGTCGATCGCAGGACGCTCGATACCGTGCAGGTTGCAGTCGTCGTTCAGATTGTGATTCATGATGGGTTGGTTACTCCTGGTTGTTGGTTGGATGGTTGGTCGCGCACATGTCGCTTCGGTCGCAGGTGGTTCCTGGTCGGTCGAAGAGGCTGTTTGGCTTGATCCAGATGCGCGACAAAGCTGGCCCACATGGGCCAGGTTCGACACCGATGGTGCCTCGGCTCCTATTTCCCGGGAAATAGGAGCGACGCGCAATCAATGAGACCGAACGAAAGGCATAAAGAAACCCCCCAGGCTTTCGCCTGGGGGGTAAAGGTGCTTTGAACTAGCTATGTGTTACTTCGACGCTTTGACCTTGGGCTTGCCTTTAGCCGCTTTGGCAACCTCAGCGTTCAGCATGTACTGAGCGACCATGGAACGGATGCACTCAGCAAGCGCCGTCTGTGACCATGTGGAAGTGTCGAACTCTGCAGCGTATGTGCGACGCTTTGACGGTGCCGCCGACTTAACCTCGCTGATTGCATCGGCGATTGCCTTAGGTGTCGCAACCGTGTTGGCGTTGTCGCGGACTTCCGACTTCAAGACTGCAGAGTGATAGCTCTTACCCTTTGCCTTGTCAGTGGCATTGGCAGGCGTGAGCGTCCACTTAGCAAGTGTCTTGTCAGCGGCACGTTGCAAGGTGCAATGTGTTCCGTACTTTGCGCCGAACATGATCGACAGCCACTGGCAATAGGTCTTGACCTGAGGGTTACTGTTCGTTGAACGGTATTCCTTAAGCCTTTCGTCAGTGTGCATGTACTGCAGAGTAAACGCATTGGTGAGATAGGACTGTGACGGATAGTCTTCCGCCGCGCCACTGTAATGGAACGTATGTCCATCCTTTCCAGTGACCAATCCGTAGTACTCACCGCCGCGCAACGTGATCCATTCACTCTCAGGAAGTCCGGACTTCCGGAACACTTCCACAAGAATGACGCGGTACAACGCGATAGCCAAAGTAATGGACGATGCCATCGCATCAAACAATCCATTACGTTCGGCCGTAGCGTTCGCATTCGCTTTCGCGATGACGGACTTGTGACCTGACGTCAAGTTGATTGGCTTAGTAGCCATGATGTAGTTACTTCCTTTGTGCTTGCTATTTCCTGAGAAATAGCGGATGGGTTAGGGTGCCTCTCTATTTCCTGAGAAATAGGGAGTGTGGTTCGGACGGACTTATATCCGCCAATCACCACTACTCATAGTCTAGCTGAAAAGCTAGCGTAGACTCAGGTTGAGCGACCCGTCTGGCATGATCCCGATCGACCCCCGGGGGTGTAGGTGGCGGCTGTATCCCTATGGAGCGTGTTCTGTTGGAGTCCCAGCCAGTTGTCAGGTGTGATTCGCTGTGAGGGAGTCGAACATACGTTCCTGAAGTCGAGGTATGTCGCTCCTGGGCCCAATATTTGAGGTCATCGAGCAGGAATCAAGGGTCGAACGGATGTTCGCGCGTGATTCTAGCGTTCAGAGCCCGAGCAACCGTTCATCAACGGGCTCGAACTCGTCGATGATGACGAATCCAGTGATGTCGTGGTGGTCGAGGCGAAAGCCGCCATCTCCTGCCACGAAGGTGACGCCGTCTGGGTCGAGTGGGCCGACGTTCTCGACACGGATGACGCCTTGCGTGCGGCTGTAGACGCCGACGATCCGTCGACGTGGGTGCGCCGCGCATTCAGCGACGACCCATTCGATCCATTGCATGGTGAGTGTCATCTGGGGTCCTTTCTTGGGCTGTGGATAAAGAGAACTGCATCCCTCGTGGGGAGGGGGGTGCAACCCTAAGGGTTGCACCCCTGTTCCCTCCCCCTAGGACTAGGGAACAGAGAGGGGAACAGGATGGGAACAATGCAGATAAGTCCTGGTCAGCCTGTTCCCACTGCAAGGGAACAGCAGGGAACAGGTAAGTTACCGGCTGGTTGTGGATAAGTGCTGTTCCCGTCATTGTTCCCTCGTTGAAACGTCAACTATGGGGGTCATCTGAGCCCCCTTCGTCGGTATCCACAACCAGTTCGAGCCTGCGATGGCCCGATGCGCCTCGCTTGTGGCGATCCAGTCGGTATCGCATGGCGTCGACCAGTACAGAGGTCTTGCCCGGCCGCAAGCCCAGCGCCACGAGCGCCGTGACGGTCTCTGCTCGGGTCATCGTCGGCTCGATTCCGGCTTCGTCCAGTTGCTTGGCCTTGGCGACGACGGCCGGGGTCATGATCATCTCGTCGATCGCCGCTGGCGCTCGGAAGGCGACGTATTCAGCGTCGTGGCGCTCGATCACACGCTCTTTCGGCATCGAGCCCTGGCGGTTCTTCCAGTTGATCAACTTGATCGCCCGGCCCCCATCGGTTCGACGCTGCTCCCACACCACGTCGACCTGGGTGTTCTTGCGGGTCCCGCCCATCGCCCCCAACTTCTCGTTCTTGCCGGGGTGATCGAGGTACATCAGGGCCACCTGGCGGCGATGGCAGGTCTGCAGCACGTAGCGGTTGAAGTTGGCTGTCGCTTCCGGACTGTTCTCGTCGCCTTCTGACGCCGATGAGTAGGTATCGACCACGATTGCGTCCGGCTCGATCGCATCCAGCAGGCGTTCCAGCGCCACTGCCCCCTGTTTCGTGTTCAACGCTGGCAGTGACGGATAGATCGCGTAGTGCAGGTACGACCAGTCCTGGTCCGGCCCGAACCCGAAGTTGCTCAACTGACGGCGCAGATCGGACTCGTTCATCTCGTAGTCGAGGTACAGCACCCGGATCGGCTCGCGATCGTCGCCTGTGAACGGGTCGATCCCGAGCGCCAGATGGGCGGCGACATAGAGGGCCAGTTCCGACTTGCCGGTGCCCCATTTGGCGTACAGCAGCACCGAGCGTTGCGCCTCCCAGAAGCGCTCGACCAGCCACACCGTCTCATCGGTGGCGTCCCACAACGAGCCGAAGTCGACGAAGCGTGCCAGATCGCCGATATCTGGGGTGATATCGTCGACCAGCGACAGGCTCGGTGCCTCGTCCTGGGTCTCGTCGTCGGTCGGGGATGGCGCGACGCCAGCATTGGCCCACGCCTTCCCGACCGCCCAGGTGACAATCCCGTCGAACTCACGTCCGTGGCGATCCGGTGGCGTCACTTTCCGCCACCAGTCCTTGATGATCAGTACCGCCTCGGCGAAGCCGTAGTAGCCGTCGAGTGCGTCTTCGGCGGCGGCAGTCGTCACCCAGATCGCGAACGGATGGCGACCACGGCGAGGATCGCCCTCGTGGCGAGGGTCCCAGCCGTCACACGCCGCCCGGATCGAGTCCAGCTTGTTGGGGCGGGAACCGGGCCCAGGATGCTCGTTGGCGAAGGCGATCACTTCTTCCTTCGTCGCCACGTCGGTCTTGCCGCCGTACTCGCTCAACCAGTCGGGGTACGGGAATGGTGCCGCATGGGGAAGATCGGCGATATCAAGCCCGATCCGATCCGGGCCCGCAACGACGACATAGCCGCCCTTGCCGCGAACCTCGCCCCAATCTTGTGAGGGGAACTTCGATGTCCCATTTCCACAGTCGAAGCCCGGCATCTTGAAGATCAAATGGATGCCACGCTTCGTCTGACTGATCGCAGCATGAGTCACCAACTCCGACAGCCATGCCGGATGCTCGTCGACATCGACATCGACCGCCATGTAGCCGTCGAGTCCCAACGCCCAGGCGACCGATACGTTGTCGCCCCACAGTTCGATTGCCCTCGTGAAATCCTCGACGACGTGGTTGGTGGCACTTGTCGCCAACTCGACCCAGCCGTACCCCGGCATCGGACGCTTCTCGACGGTGTGGACCGGGAAGACACGTAATCCATATCTCGAATAGACGAGTGCTTGATCGACTATCCCGTTGCCTGTATCGCTGCTATCGTCACTCATGGTGACTCCTTCACTTGCGGATGGATAGCCATGGCAGCGCTCGCACGCTTCCTTTCATCAATGGGTTGATGGGTGCGAAGGCCCGCCGGACACGTCCGGCGGGCCTTCCTCTATCAGACCCCAGGGCTTGCGATCCTAGACCCAGGGGACGTGGCTCAGAATCAGCCACCACACGACGACACCGGTTGCGAAGACGAGAGCGATCCTCCACGGTGAGACATCCAGGTCGTCGCCGAAACGCATCACACGTAGAGCATGATCAGCACGACCGCCCAGGCGACGAGCAGCACGAAGATGATCGTCGCCCAGGCAGTCTCGGTGTTGAGCCGCTTCATGATGGGATCGGCATCCCGCACGCCGCGCACTCGTGGCCTCCGAACCACGGAATGAAGCGCGGCTGCGGGGTTTCGCACCGACACGGCCCGGCGTAGGTCGGCATCCCGTAGCTGGCCGGTGGACGAGTTGGCGTCGGGGTTGCTCGGAGGCCCCTTTCAGTAGAGCCCGACGCCGTGGCTGGTATGTGGTCGCTCCACATGTAGAAGTGGTTGCGACACAAGTTCTTGCGGAAGGTGCGGGCGTAGCAGCCGTCGACGGTGCACGTCATGACCACTCCACTTCAACGGAGTTGCCTTGCACGAGGTACGGCGTGAACCCTTCGGCGCGGGCGTAGTCGTAGCTGATGTAGGGCACGAAGACGGGCCGGGGCCGGACTCGAAAGCCCGACCCCTTCCCGCTGCGATGCCACGCCGCAGCGAGGCACCACACCACGGTCGAGGCTGAAGCGACCGCGACCACGATTGTTGCCCGCCTCACGGCGAGCCCTCGAACAGCGAAGGCTGCTGCCATGTGAACCCGGCCTTGTCGAAGCCTTCGACACACGAACGGCAGGCGAAACGCTGCTCGGCGTGGCGGGCCCGCAGGCCCTGGGTTGACGGGTAGAGACGACGCCACCCAGTGACCATTTGGAACATGGCCTCCTGGGTGGGGTCGGCTGTACGACCGCAACCCTCACAGGTCACGGCCTGCACGTCAGTCGCCGAACAGGTCGTCGGCTTGCACGGACGAGACCGGGGCCTTGTACTGAGCACGGAACA